>JADMIO011456584.1_pt1 | contig 13939 bp, 10 predicted proteins | sample 8958161 | NCBI WGS metagenome assembly JADMIO01 (sample SAMN16585339, study PRJNA669376) | soil metagenome | isolation source: Crop rotation soil | place: USA: Cullars Rotation, Alabama | collected 2011 | reverse complement strand
ACCTTCAACCAACTCCTCGGCCGCTCTACCGTATCTGTGGATGGACAGGAAGTCTTCCGCAAGGCTCGCTGGTTTTCCGAACCTATTAAGGACCGTTACGAGTTTGAAATCGGTCAATTTGAACCCGTACGCGTCCGGATTGAGAAACAACGCACGGACATGTTTGCTTCGAAATACTGCGTGTATGTGGACGACCGCCTTGCGCGGCTCCATCACGGGATATAGCGCAGCTTGCCGCAAGGCGGGAATCTTCTTCACCGCCGCCGGTTTTTCCGCTCACACTGCCCACAATGAATCTTTTTGATTTGAGTGGGGAAATCGCCGTCGTCATCGGCGCCACAGGGGAATTAGGCGGCGCCATTGCCCAAGGAATTTCGCAATGCGGAGCTGCTGTCGCCGTGGTGGGCCGCAACCAGGAAAAAGGTGTCGCGCGCGTTCAGAAAATAATTCAGGCCGGCGGCAAAGCTCACTTCTTCGCGGCCGACGCCATCCGTCGGGAAAGCCTTGCCGCCGCACGTGAAACCGTCGAAAGGCAACTGGGACCGGTTTCCATCCTGGTCAATGCGGCAGGCGGAAACGATCCGAAGGTCATTGTCACTCCAGAGCGCGCCTTCGAAGCCATTCAACTCGCAGATTGGCAGGAAAATTTCGACCTCAATCTCGTCGGGGGGGTATTGTTGCCTTGCCAGGAATTCGGTCCGGCAATGGCTGCGCGCGGGGGTGGAACCATCATCAATATTGCGAGCGTGTCGGCGCACCTGCCGCTCTCGCGCGTCGTCGCTTATTCGGCGGCGAAGGCCGCAGTGCTGAATCTCACACAGTTCCTCGCGCGGGAGTGGGCGCCAAAGAACGTACGAGTGAATTCCATCACTCCTGGATTCTTCCCTGCGGAACAGAATCGAAAACTGCTGTTCAATGACGACGGCTCCCCTACGGCGCGAACCAAATCCATTCTTGGCCATACGCCGATGGGCCGCTTCGGAACTTCGGATGAATTGGTCGGCGCCGCCGTTTTTCTCGCGAGCCAAAAGGCCAGCAGTTTCGTGACTGGTACCGACATCCGCGTGGATGGGGGTTTCCTCAGCCAAACCATTTAAGGCCCCGCCTGCGTGCGCGGACGGATACGCATATCGCAAGATGGCGTGTGGTTGTTCTGCACGGTAAAAGGTGGCGTATGTTAAGTTCTTCCCAAGCTGAACAATGAAGTCGCCACTCTCCATCATCGCTAAACCCGAGGCTGCTGTTTCGCCACAGGAAGTCTCCGCCCTCGTCTCCAGCGCCTGCCCGGCGGATTCATCTCGCGGCAAGCGCGTCTTGCTCATCATCCCCGACGGCACGCGAACGGCTCCGGTTGGTTTGCTGTTCAAAGCTGTATTCGCTCAAATTGGCAGCGCGGCAAAATCACTCGACATCCTTGTCGCGCTCGGCACGCACCAGCCGATGAATGAAGAAGCGATTTGCGGGCGGCTGGAAATTTCACTCGCGGAGCGCCGCAGCACTTACGCGAAAGTTCAATTCTTCAATCACGAATGGAACAATCCTGCAGCCCTGAAGAACATCGGTACGATTCCGGCCAGGGACATTGAAGAACTTTCCGCCGGACTTTTCTCGATGGACGTGCCGGTCGAAATCAACAAGCGCGTTTTCGATTACGACCAAATTATCATCATCGGCCCCGTCTTTCCGCACGAGGTCGTCGGTTTCAGCGGCGGCAACAAATATTTATTCCCGGGAGTTGGCGGCCCACAGATTTTGAATTTCTTCCACTGGCTCGGCGGCGTGGTGACGAACCCGATGATTATTGGCAACAAGTGGACTCCCGTGCGCCGCGTCGTCGATCGCGCCGGCGCGATGGTGAAGGTGCCCAAGCTGTGCCTTGCGATGGTTGTGCGCCCGGACAAATCACTCGCCGGACTTTTCGCGGGCACGCCGGAAGCAGCGTGGGATGCAGCGAGTGAACTGTCGAAGGACGTTCACATCATTTATAAAGACCGTCCGTTTCACACCGTTGTTTCTGTTCTGCCCAAGATGTACGACGAACTTTGGGTGGGCGGCAAAGGCATGTACAAACTCGAACCGGTCGTGGCCGACGGCGGCGAACTGATCATTTATGCGCCACACATCAACGAAGTTTGCGTCGCTCACGGCAAAACGATCAAAGAAATCGGCTATCACTGTCGCGATTACTTCCTGAAGCAATGGGACCGTTTCAAATATTATCCCTGGGGAGTGTTGGCGCATTCCACTCACGTGCGCGGCATCGGCACGTTCGAAAATGGCGTCGAAAAATGCCGCGTAAAGGTAACGCTCGCGACCGGACTGTCGCGCGAACTTTGTGAAAGCATCAACCTTGGCTATCGTGACCCGGCCGCAATCAATACGGATAGCTTCGCCAATCGCGAACACGAAGGTGTGCTGCTGGTGCCCAAAGCCGGCGAAATGCTTTATCGTCTGAAGAATCCGCCCGCTTGGGCCGCAAGCAACTGAGGTGGAAATGGCCGCGCTCCGGTTATTCGCCCGCTTCACTGCGTTTTGAGGCACCGTTCTTCAGAGCATTTGCCAAAAGGTGATTTCCAAAACGTATTCGAAGGTAGGGCGCGGTGTCCTCACTGCGCCGCGCTCGGAATCGGAGAAGCGCTTGAAAATTGCCAGCGCCGCACCCTGGCGCGCTGAGGACAGCGCCGCTGAACGCGGCGCGATTCGTCGCAGCGCGACGAATTCCACCTCGTCAACTGCGAGTTTTCGTGACCACTTCCTTCGCTCGCGCTAAACACGTCGCGTCGAAATGAAAACCAAAGCCGCCGTGCTCTACGAGATGGAGCGCCCAAGTCCCTACGCGAATTCACACCCGCTCTCCATCGAAGAAGTGGGACTCAACGCTCCAGGCCCGGGCGAACTGCTCGTGGAAATTGGAGCGGCGGGACTTTGCCATTCGGACTTGTCCGTCATTAATGGCACGCGACCCTGGCCCATTCCGATTGTGCTGGGACATGAGGCCGCCGGTATCGTGCGTGAAACCGGCGCCGGTGTTACCGATCTCAAGGCTGGCGATCACGTCGTGTTTTCCTTTTTGCCGGTGTGTGGGCGTTGCAACAACTGCGTCAGCGGACGCGGCTGGTTGTGCGAGCGTGGGGGCCCAGCGAACCGCGCGGGTACGCTGCTCAGCGGCGCCTGCCGATTCCAAAACGAAGCCGGACAGAAGTTGTTTCATCATCTCGGTGTGTCGGGCTTCTCCCAATTCACCGTCGCCGCACGCGAATCGCTCGTGAAGATCGATCCCGATGTGCCTTTGGAAACCGCCGTCCTCTTTGGTTGCGCGGTCATGACTGGCGTCGGCGCCATCGTGAACACGGCCAAAGTTTCGCCGGGAACCTCTGTGACTGTTTTTGGTTTGGGCGGCGTTGGCCTCGCTGCCATTCTCGGCGCAAAGGTGGCCGGCGCCTCGCCGATCATCGCTGTGGATCGTCTGGCTTCGAAGCTTTCATTGGCCCGTCAATGCGGCGCGACGCACACCATCGATGCCAGCCAAGTTGACCCGGTAACCGCAGTGCGCGAACTCACGAACGGAGGCACCGAGACGGCCATTGAAGCTGTCGGGAACGAGCAAGTTATCGCTCAGGCCTATGGCGCGACCCGGCGTGGCGGCAAAACGGTAGCCATTGGCCTGCCGCATCCGAGCCGGCAACTGACCATTCCCGCTGTCACTTTAATTGCAGAGGAGCGCCAGCTTTTGGGTTGTTACATGGGTTCATGCGTGCCACAGCGCGACATTCCGCGATTCATGAATCTTTATCGCGCCGGCCTTCTCCCGGTCGAGCTGCTCAAAAGCCGCGAAATCAAACTGGACCAGGTGAACGAAGGCTTCGATGCACTGGACCGCGGCGAAGTCGCCCGGCAGGTAATTCGGTTCGGCTGAACGAACTTCCGCCGACCGGCTTGCGCGACGGTGTCCTTTGCGGCTTAATCTGCGCATGAACTCCCGACGGCTTTTCGCAACCGCACTTCTGGCTGTTGCAGGGAATGTTTCTGCAGCTCTCGATCACACACCGCGCTACACCAATAACATCAACGTCGTCGTCCCGCACATCTCAACAGACAAAGCCGTCCGCTACGACTACGACATTGTGTATGTGCGCGCGTTGCGGGCGGGCGACAAGCAGCACAGGCGTTTCTACACGGACTTCTCCCAACCGGTGACGATGGAACCGGGCGCGGACCTGATGCTCTTGCATCCAAACGGATCGGAAGAATTGCTCGTAGCCGGCGGCGATGGATCGATCACCGATCCCATGGTGTCATTTGACGGGCAATGGGTTTACTACTCGCACCTTTACAATTTGAAGAAAGCAAACGAGTGGTCGCCGCCGCGTCAAGGTGCGGACATTTTCAAAATCCATCTCAAGTCGCGCCGCATTGTAAAACTCACGGAACAGAAGTTCACGCCCAACACGGGTGCGGCAAACTGGTCCGATGATTTCCGGACACCGCAAACTGGCCGCACGCATTTTGATTACGGTGTGTTCAACATGGGCCCGTGTCCCTTGCCACGCGGAAGAATTGTGTTCACGAGCAATCGCGATGGTTTTCGGCCGTCGAAAGGTTATCCCGCCATCGCGTTGCAACTCTTCGTGATGGACGACTCGGACACGGGTCTCGGGAAAAACATCGAGAAGATCGGCCACTTGAACATCGCAGGTGCATTGCATCCGGTAGTGCTTGCTGACGGCCGCATCATGTTCAGCTCGCTGGAGTCGCAGGGAATTCGCTCCGACATTTCGTGGGGACTGTGGAGCATCAATCCAGACGGCACCGGTTGGGCGCCGCTGATGAGCGCGTTCGACACGGTCGCGGCGGCAAATGGATTTCATTTTCAGACGCAGCTCAGCGACGGCTCACTGATCGTTGAGGAATACTACAACCAGAACAATTCCGGCTTCGGTGCCTATGTTAAATTTCCCGCGGAGCATTCATATCGTGAGCCAGCGTTCGGACCGGCGCATATGGCAAGCAATGCACCGTGGCGCTACGGGCGTTTCTACAACGCAAAGCCGAAGTGGTACCAGATGCCCTTCATGCCGCTCGGCTCCGTGTCGCTTACGCCTTTCTCGCACGGACTGGAAGGGCCAGCAGACGAATCGGTCCTGACGGACAAGAATTCGCCAAGGGTCGGCAAGTTCACTCATCCCTCAGCCGCCCCGGACAATCATCTGCTCACGGTTTACTCGCCCGGCCCGGTCAATCATCAATACACGCATCTGCCGCAACTCGACGGGGGAATTTATCTCATCAAGAACGGCGCAGTTTTCGAAGAGCCAGCCCGGATGCTTTTGATCAAAAACGATACCAACTACAACGAAAGTTGGCCGCGCGCAGTGGTGCCTTATCAGCGTGTGCATGGCATCGCGGAGCCGAAAGTCATTCCGACGCTCGCCAATGATGGCTTGCTCTCGAAACATTTGCCAGAAGGAACACCGTTTGGACTCGTCGGCACGTCGAGCCTTTACAAGCGCGAGAGCTATCCCAACGGAAAGGTGACTGAGGGCAAAGTCACCGCGAGCTACGCGGGCGGAAATGATCCGTGGCGCGGACTGGACGCGTTCACCAGTCACGGCAACGGCATGCCGCTGAACCTTCACAATCAGGGCGGCGATGTCGGGCTTTACGAGAACAGCGACATCCACGCGATTCGCATTCTCGCGATGGAGCCAACGACCGATCGCCAACGTGGCGCGAATACCGGACGGCATTTCTACAACCACGCGAACGAGCGGCTTCGGATTCTCGGCGAGATTCCGGTCCGGAAGTTTGCCGGTGACTCACAACACAAAGACGCGGATGGCAATCCCGATACAAGCTTTCTGGCGAAGATTCCCGCGGACACCGCGTTCACATTCCAGACGCTCGACAAACGCGGAATGGTTCTGAACACCGCACAGACCTGGCATCAGCTTCGTCCCGGCGAGATTCGGAACAACTGCGGTGGCTGCCACGCACATAGCCAAAAGCCGACGGATTTCGGCGCCACGGTTGCGGCACGGCCCGATTATGAAATGTGGGATTTGATTAACACGACCCCGCTGCTCACGACGAAGACTCGTGATGAATCAAAACAGAAACGGGATGCGAAAGAAGAAGCGGGACTGCGCTTTGCCAAGCACGGGGACGGTGCCGGGGTCGTTACGGTGGAGTATTGGCGCGACATTAAGCCCATCCTGAACCGCAGTTGCGTGGCGTGTCATTCTTCAAAAGCCGTGGCAGCTGACGTGAGCCGGCCCGCTGCCATTTCCGATCAGAGCCCGCCTACGTCGGCTGCTACAAACGCCGCCGGCAATCTCGACCTCGACGCTGACGAACAACTCGTCCAAGTCGACCAGCAAGGGAAATTTCCCGGCACTTATTACCGGCTCGCCATGGATGAACGCGCGAAGTTCGGCTTTAAGCCGATTGGCTACGACTCGTGGGGTTATCCCAATGCGTCGCGCTACATCCGCAAAATGCAATCGCGCCGCAGCCTGTTGATCTGGAAAATTTTCGGCGAACGACTCGATGGATTTTTAAACGACGACCATCCTTCCGAACCTGAACCGGGCTGCGGTTATTATGCCTTCAAGGGTCAGCGCGTGGCGACGGACAAGAACCGGGCGCGCTACGATCTGGATTTTCTTGGCGAACAAATGCCTCCGCCCGAAGCGGTCGCGGGCAAATACAAAAATCGTGATGGTCGTGTGATCAAAGTCGCCCCGCTCACCGACGAGGACCGCTTCACTATCGTTCGCTGGATCGATCTCGGTTGCCCCATCGACCTCGATTACGATCCAAAGCAACCAGGCGTTCACCACTTCGGCTGGATGCTCGACGACAATCGCCCGATACTCACACTCACTACGCCACAGCCGGGTGCCAATGCTTCTTTCGATCGCATCCTCGTTGGCGCGGACGATTACTACACTGGCATTGATTTGCAGAGTTTCACGGTCATTGCGGATTTCCCGGTCGGTGGCATTGCTCCCGGCGGAAATCTCGCCAACCGGTTCAAGCCGCTTTCGCAAGGTGTATGGGAATTGAAGCTCGCGGCACCGCTCAAGGAACTGGCAAACGCCCGCCTCAGCATCTCCATCAAGGATAAGCAAGGCAACGTGAGCCGCATCGAAAGAACATTCTCCGTTGGTACAACGAAACTGTCCGCTGCAGCACGTTGAACGGGAGGCGCATGCATGAAACGGTGGAGAAGATGGCTTTCCTTGGCGGCCTTCGCGCAAATGTTATTTTCGGCTAATGCCGAAGGACAGCCTGAAGGTTATGCGCAACCGGTCAATTTGGGTCAAACGTACGCCTTTGCCTACAACCCCCCTCTCACGCGAGCAGCAGATTTGGACGCTGCGTCCCACCAATGGCAATCTTCGTGCGCCAATATCTCCTTCACCCACTCGCGTCGTCTTTGAGCCGCGCATCGTCGAAGACGCGGTCGTTTCAGCCCTTTCACCCGCGCGTGTCGAATTGAACTGGAAGGCTTCGGATGACAAACGCATCGCTGGCTATCACGTCGAGCGCGCCACCGTGGAAGTGTTTAGCGAAGACCAGCTGGTGCGATTGAAGAAGCAGACGCAGCCGCTCGCCGAACCATCCGTCGGCGCGCTGCGGCGCATCGGCGCATTTACCCAGCTCACAACCAAACCATTGATCACGACGACCTTCACTGACACTCAAGTGGATCTTACGAAGCCTCAAAGCGTGACCGGCGAGCCAGTTTACGAGCGCAAACTCAACCGTGAACAGCTCGATGAGTCGGGCCGGCCGTATCGCTTGGGAGTATTCGCGTATCGCATTCGCGCGGTGAATGCGGCCGGCGTCGAGAGCGGGCCATCGCCGGCGTTCTTCACGATCGCGTCCGCGCCGCAATGGCTGTTCAGCAAAGAAGATGGCGCGACCTGTCATCTGAAGTGGGCAGCGAATTCCGAGAAAGCTCTCCACGGTTATCACGTCTATCGCATGAATGGCCGGCACGACAAAGATCCGATCCCACGGCTCACTTCCGACCCGATTGCCACAACGACCTACAGCGACTCGACGGCCGGAAAATCCTCGCGCCGCTACTACCTCGTGGCAGTCGATGCATTGGGCCAGGAAGGTTTTCCTTCGGCACCCGTCTGGTTCGAACGTGAGTGGAAGCAATACTACAAGCCGTTCATCAGCGAGTGGCACCAATGAGTCGTTTTCTGTAAGAAGGATTTTGCGCGTTCATTCGTATGTCAGGATGATGAAAACAAGTATGGTCAGGTTGATCTCTTCGTTCGTAGCGATCCTGCTGTTGGGGAGCGGTGTGACTTTCGCACAGCCAACAGGGGCGGGGGCACCGCCGGGCACGACTCGGCCCGAGGCTCGAAAGTTTGATTTGGATTTCCTGGGCGGACCACCGGAGAAGCTGATCGCGGCGGTCGAAAAGGCTACGGGCGAGCCGTTGAACGCCATTATCCCGGAACAGGAAAAGGACGTGATGCTGCCGGCGCTCAAGATGCGACAGGTCACGGTCAGTGATCTGTTCATCGCCATGGAGCAAAGCAGCCATCGAATGGAAACGCAGGTCACGGGCACTTACTTCAGTAATTTCGGCGACGGTGGTGCACGGTCACAGTATTCGATGGTGGAAACCTCGTATGGATTTCGCCAGGTCGGCTCGGTCTGGGTCTTCTCCAGCAAAAGAGCCGTGCCGCCACCCGATCAAGTGACGGTGAAGACGCGCTTTTATCAACTGAAAGCTTACCTGGAGCAGAACTCGATCGAGGACGTTACGACGGCCATCCAGACCGCATGGAAGATGATGGCGGCGAACAAATCGTTCCCGAACAAGAATGCGACTACCGATTTGAAGTTTCACAAGGAGACCGGACTGTTAATCGCCGTCGGGGATGCGGGGCAGGTGCAGGTGATCGATGACGTCCTGGCTGCCCTCCGTCCGGATCTCGTGCTGCCGACGCGAAAAACAAATGCAAACCCGCCCACGAAGAACTGAGGAACGTCCCGCGTGAACGCTGTGGCCGGGGCACAGCGCTTCCCCGTTATTCGCGCCAAAGCAGAGGCATCAACCGACACACGGCCGGAGAACACGGACGTGGCGGCATTGACGCGGGCGATGGTGCGCGGCGATGAGGCGGCATGGGTAAATTTTCATCGCGAGTACAGCGGAAGGATTCATCGCTACTTGCTCGTACTGTCAAAGGGGGACGACGAACTGGCCTCCGAAGTTCTCCAGGTGACGTTCACGCGTATTGCGCGATACATCCGGCAGTTCGGCGAGGAAGAAGTGTTGTGGCATTGGGCTGCGCGACTGGCGAGGACCGCACTCATCGATGAGCTGCGAAAGCGAGGTCGAAGAGAAGAGTCGTTGCGCGAGTTCGCGCAAGAGCCGTCGGGACAATCCGGGCAAGAGGACTGTTCCGAATTGTTGCAGCAGGCGCTGGCGCAAATGGAACCGAAGGATCGCGAACTCTTGCAGCGCAAATATATGGATGAGGATTCGGTGCGGGAAATCGCGGCCGACGGTCACGATTCGGAGAAAGCCGTGGAATCGAGAATCACGCGGGCGCGAGCCCGGTTGCGAACGATTCTGTTTCGACTGTTACAAAGTGAAAAATAGAACGCCTAACGAGAAGTTGCTCGATGCGGCGCTTTTGGATGCGCGGGTTGAGGAGGAGTTGCTCCGCGTCGTCCGGCGTGCGGCGCGTCAACGGCGGTGGAATCGCCGATTGCGCCACGGCGCGCTGGTGGCGACGCTATTGGCGACGGGGATCGTGTTGCTTCAGCCACGGCGCCCCATCGGCATCAATCCGCCAGCGTTTCGAACGAGTGAAGCACCGTATGTCATTCACTCACGCGTCCTGCCCAATGACTTTGTTGTAAGGACTCAGGAAAAAAACGTCGCTTTCGTGACGACGACTCAGGAAGGTGTGGAGTTCTTCAGCACCAGGAACGCGGCGGCGCCGGAACGCATAGACGACGAAATTCTTTTGCGGCTTGCTCCCGGTGCGGTGCTGGTTCGTTATCAAGCCGGCCCGGCGGCATTGGTCTTCCCGAGTATCGCCCACGCTGATATCGAAACACGCATTCCGTAGTCCGGCCCGCCGAGACTGGAGGATTCAGCTTGCCGTGTTGCGGGCTTCCGAATAGCTGCGAATAGTTGCGCAGGGCAACCGTCTGACAATTGACCCATGAAAAAACATCTCAAGCCCATCTCGCGCCGCCATTTTCTCACTGGGACCGCTGCCGCGCTGGCAACGGTATCCATCGTGCCGCGCCGCGTACTGGGTGCGCCGGAAATTCCGCCCAGCGACACCATTGGTGCTGCGCTCATCGGGGTGGGAGGACGCGGGCCGGGCACTTTCGGCGAACTGACGAAGAGCTTTAAAGACATTGGCGTCGGCGTGACGAAGCTCGCCGAGTGCGACGTAAAGTGGCTCGACCGGGCGGACAACAAAACCAAATACACCGACTTCCGCCGCGTAATCGAGCGCAAGGACATCGACGCCGTGGCCATCGCGACGCCACCGCATTGGCACGCGTTGATCTCCATCGCCGCGATGGAATCGGGCAAAGACGTGTTGTGCGAGAAGCCGATGACGCGGTTCATCGCCGAAGGCCGCGCGGTAGCCGACGCATCAAAGCGTTACGGTCGCGTTTTTCAAATCGGCACCTTCGGGAGATTCAGCGCCAGCCGCGATCCGAAGAACATTCTGACTCGCAAAATCATGAAGAGCGGTTTGCTGAAGAAGTGCGACGCACTCGTGCTCAAGCGCGCGGGATTGAAAGTGAAAGAATGGAGTGGGCTCGTGAATGCCAAGCCGCAGCCCGTACCCAAGAACCTCGATTGGGACATGTATTGCGGTCCCTCGCCGCTCAAGCCGTATCATCCGCACCGGCACGGCGGGACGCACCGTGGCTATTGGGACTACGAAGGCGGGGGGCTATGCGACATGGGCCAGCATTACCTCGATCCATTCACATGGACGTGGGGCAAAGACGATACCGCGCCGGTGGAAATCGAGCCTTACGCGCCGCCTGCACATCAGGAAGTGTGCGGCATGTGGGGCTGGGTGGAACTTAAATACGCAGATGGATTCACACTCGTCTTTGACAGCTACGAATGGGGCGAGCCCTACGAACGGAGGCAGCCGCGTGGCCTCACACTCAATGACCTGGATGAGGACAGCAGAAAAAAAGTCCAGGCGATGCCCGACCCTGAGCCGCTGCTTACATTTGCGCAGGCTGTGAAGGCGCGCAAACCGGCTGGCGGCAATGCCGAAGCCGCGTATCGCACCGTGACCATTCTTCATCTCGCCAACATCTCCATTCGCATGGGGCGAAAGATCAAATTCGATCCCGTGAAGGAGGTCATAGTCGGCGACGAGGAAGCGAATCGATTGGTCAACCAACCGATGCGCGCTCCGTGGCATTTGTGAGCAACGGATTCTGATACAAAGGATTTATTATGGCCGTCACCAAACCAAACATCGCCGCGCTCGTCGAGCAGATGCCCGAAACAGATAAGGAGATTCAGGCCAAGGCCGAAGCCGCCAAACAGCCGGCCCAACCAGACGCACCGAAGCCCAAGCCCGATCCGTGGGGCGCCGCCAGCAAATTCACAGGCCCCGATCCGGAGGCAGCGGAGAAAATCTTCACCGAGATTTTGTCCGGCGGGCGCGAGAGCGTCACGGAACTGATCGGTCTCGTCCGCGAACCCAGCGACCCTGATTACAAGAACTACAAAGCGGGTTATGTCCTTCATGGCCTCGTGATTCTGGCGGGCCGCACGGGCCAGGAAAACAATCGACGGCTCCTGGCTGCTGCGCTCGACTCGCAACTCGGCGGCGAGAAGCACTCGAAAGCCGTAAAGGGATTTCTTATCCGCGAACTGCGAACGCTCGGCGGGAAGGAATCGGTAAGCGCTCTCGGCAAGCAACTGCTGGACGAAGACTTATACAGTGACGCGACGTTCGCGCTTCTGACGATCCGCGACGGCGTGGCTCCGCAGTTCCGCAACGCGCTGGAAAAATCCAAAGGCCGCAATCGTGTCGCGATGATCCACGCACTCGGCACGTTGCAGGACAAGGATTCCATTGGTGCGCTCAAGAAAGCGCTGGATGATTCAGATCGAGACGTGAGCCGCACTGCTGCATGGGCATTGGCAAATCTCGGTGAAGCGAGTGCCAGCGACGCTTTGCTGAAGTCCGCCGATGACGCCGAAGGTTGGGAACGGACGGAGGCGACCCGGAATTGTCTGCTGCTGGCCGAACGGCTTATGGCAAACGGAAAGCAATCCCAGGCGAACCGTATCTACGCCCACTTGCGCGACACGCGGAAGGATCCGACCGAACATCACATTCGTGAGCTGGCGGAGAAAGCATTAGGCGTTGGCCGGCCATGAATGTGATTTGCCCCGGATTGGGCTCGCTGGCTGAAGAGCCGGAAGATGGAAATCAAGCGCCACAGTACCTTGGTCCGACGAGCTCAATTCACGACTTTGATCTGCTAAACGCGAGTTGGCTCGCTGGCGGCGGATAAGTATCGATGAACATCATCGTCGATCATCTACCAATCAAGCACCGTTCCGCCTTGCCGCGCACAACCGCGAGCAAGAAACTCGCGAACATGTCTCTAAGGCGACAGATCGGCCCGCTGATAACAGCGATTTCCTGCCTGCATGCCAACGCGGCGTTAGCTGCGGCGAACGTTTCGCGTGTTTTTTCTGCTGACCCACTGCCTCATCGCATTCTTGTCTTCGAGGACTTTGAAACGGAGATCGAGAAGCGTTGGTGGCTGCGAGGAACCCGGGACACAAACAACCTCGCGCCGAGTCTTTCTGATTCCATTCCAAACCGTCGCGCGTTGCGTGCTGCAGCGACAAAGGATTTCGATGACAAAATGGGTGATCCGAAGAAGGACTTCAAAGCCGTCATCTTCAATCCCGTGCCGGGCCCGCCGATGGGTGCGAACACGCGGTTGAGTTTTCGCTACCGGCTCCAAGGCACGGACACGTTGCGGGTGCAGATTTACAGTCTGACGAAGAACTATCATCGCTTCCTCACGCTCACAAACCTGCCCCAGGGCTCGTGGCAGTCCGCCGTCGTCGACATGACGCGAGCGCGCCGGCCCGACGGCAGCGGAGGGCCGCTCTCCGAGGATGAACGCATCGACGACATCCAATTCTACATCGAGCCAGAAGCTGAATTACTCATCGACGATATCGTGCTTTATGATGCTGCACCAGTCGGCGAGGGCGAGCGTCCCCCTGAACCATTTCCAAACCGCATTCTCTTCACTGGTTGGTTCGACACCGGCAAGCAAGGCGCGGAGTGGCCGGGCGATTTTGAGATTGTTCCCCATCAATCACCGTTGACGTGGAAGGCGGCGAAGTGGGTTGTGAATGGCAAAGCGAACGAGGCATGGATTCGCGTTGGTTTGCGCGGCCCACGCCCGCTCAGTGCGGTGAATCGCTTGCGCTTTCGTTATCGCGTGGTGGGCACAGGCGATATTCGTATCACCCTCGCCAATAGTCGCACTGGAAAGGAATGGCACAACGCTGCGAGCGACCTGGCGCGCGGCCGCTGGGCGGAGGCGACCCTTGATTTCGAAGTGTACGAGCGCGACACAGTCGCAGACGAACTCCGCTTCGCCGTCGCCAGGGACGCCGAGTTGTTCGTCGATGACGTTCTGCTCTACGAACCGGCTGCCGAGCACACCGCACGCATCGACAACGACAAGATTCGCGTCCTTATTGCGGACAATGAAGCCATCGGCACCGATCATCGCGCGGGCTACAGCGGCGTGGCGGAGCTCAAACGCGGCGACGGCTCCAATCTTTTCGTGCCCAACGTCTCCGGACTGAACTTCGAGCACATCTTCAGTGGCGATGCCGAATCGTTCGGCTGGAACATCTTCGAGCCGC
>JADMIO010690519.1_pt1 | contig 13939 bp, 15 predicted proteins | sample 8958161 | NCBI WGS metagenome assembly JADMIO01 (sample SAMN16585339, study PRJNA669376) | soil metagenome | isolation source: Crop rotation soil | place: USA: Cullars Rotation, Alabama | collected 2011 | reverse complement strand
AAAAGCCCGCCACTGACCGGCTACACTGCGGGTGCATGATTCAACTCAATCCGGATGAGGCGCGTGTGCTCGGGGTGCTGGTGGAGAAGGGGTTCACCACGCCGGAGCAGTATCCGCTGTCGCTCAACGCGCTGACGGCGGGCTGCAACCAGAAAAACAACCGAGATCCCGTGCTGGCGATGACCGACGACCAGGCGTTCGACGCCGTCGAAAGCCTGCGGGCGAAGGGGCTGGTCATCCGCATCGAAGCGGGCGCGGGGAGCCGGGTTCACCGCTTCCGGCACAACGCGACGGATGCATTTCACGTGCGGGCGGGAGAACTGTCCGTGCTGGCCGAGTTGTTATTGCGCGGCCCGCAAACGGAAGGGGAATTGCGCGGGCGAGCGTCGCGGATGGTCCCGATGGAGACGCTGGACGTCGCGCGCGAGATGCTGCGGGCGCTGATGTCGCGCGACGAGCCGCTCGTGCGCGAGCTGCCGCCGGCGCCGGGGAGCCGCGCGCAGCGATATGTGCAGTTATACGGATCGTGATTAATCTGCGCGCTCCAGGTACTGGCAGGCGCAGGCGGACTTGATGACGTCGGGCGTCAGCCTGCGGTACGCGTCGGTCCCGGCGTCGAGCAGCGCGTCGTAGTCGGCGTAAGTCCGATTGCTCAGGTAGTGGCTCCGCATGAAGTGCCACAGGTTCTCGGTCGGGTTCAGTTCCGGGCTATACGGCGGGAGCAGCAACGCCGTGATCCCCTCGGGCAGCGCGAGCTTACGGCTCACGTGCCAGCCGGCCCGGTCCATGATCAGCACGAAGTGCTCGCCCGGCCGGCGCTCGGCGTCGAGGATCTTCAGGAACGCGTTCATCGTCCCGGTGTTCACGTTCGGGGCGACCAGCGCCGCCGACGCACCCGTGGCCGGCTCGACCGCCGCGTACAGGTAGCACCACTCGTAGCGGGTCTGCCGCACCGCGCTCGGACGCGAGCCACGCCTGGCCCACACGTCGGTGGTCGTCCCCTGCTGGCCGAACCGCGCCTCGTCCATGAACCAGACGCGGACCTTGCCGCCGTGCGGGGCGATCGCTTCCGTCACCGTCTGGACAAAAGGGGGGCCTGCTCCTTGAACTGGGCGACCGCGGCGGGGTCGTTCTTCTCGTGCCGCGGCCTCGGGGTCAGGCAGGAGTAGCCCAGGCGCTCCAACAGGTCGTACGCCCCGTCGAGGCTGTACGTCACGCCGAACTCGCGCTCGAGGATCGACACCACGTCCTTGCCGCGCAGCGTGCAGACGCCGCCGTCGGCGGCCGTGGGGCCCGCGTCCAGGCGTGCCTTGAACTGTGCCTCGCGCTCGCGTGGCAACTTGGTCGGCCGGCCCGGACTCTTGCCCGGCAGCAGGTCGTCGACGCCGCCGTCGCGGTAGGCGTAGACCCAGTCCTGCACGCTGCGCCGCGCCCGCCCGAGGGCCCGGGCGATCTCCAGCGCCTCTTTGCCGTCCAGCGCCATCAGCACCGCGCGATAACGGTCCCGCTGCAACGCGTCGGACTCGGCCGCCGCACGGCGCGTCAACTCCACCACGTCCCCCGCAGACCGCTCGCTCACGTTCATCCGGCTCCTTCCGTTGGAGCCGCATCGTCTCAAGACCGGGCCGATGGCGCAATAGGTTGCGCGCGAAACTTATTCACGATCCGTATTACTGAGTCCGGATTCGCACGATGTTACGGTGGAGGGGAGTCCGCCAGCAGCGCCGTCGTTGGCAGCTATACCTGCAAATCCCGGACTTTCCGAGCGCGTCGCGAAACTTGAAGCTGAAGTGGCGGTGCTGCGCGAGACGGTTCAGCGGCTCGAGGCCGCGATTACCGCACCGTAGGAGTCATTTCCACTTGCGAACGATGATCGTGTCGTTCTGCCCGCCGAAGCCGAAGCTGTTTGACATCGCGACTTCAACGGGGGCTTTCCTTGCCTGGTTGGGCACGTAGTCGAGGTCGCATTCGGGGTCGGGGTTTTCCAGGTTCATCGTCGGCGGCAGCATCTGGTCACGCATCGCCAGCACGCAGCAGATCAATTCCACCGCGCCGGCGGCGGCGATGAGGTGGCCCATCATCGACTTGATCGAGCTCACCGGCACCTTCTTCGCGTATTCGCCGAAAATCTGACGGATTGCATTCGTCTCGTTGCCGTCGTTTTCCTTGGTGCCGGTGCCGTGCGCGTTGATATATCCGATGTCGGCCGGCGAGAGCTTCGCGTCGGCGAGCGCCTCGCGCATCGCGACGACGGCGCCTTCGCCGTCGGGGTGCTGGTCGGTGATGCGGAACGCATCGGCCGTCGACCCGTAGCCGACGACCTCGGCGAGGATCGTCGCGCCGCGTTTTTGCGCGTGTTCGAGCGTTTCGAGGATGACCATCCCCGCGCCCTCGCCGAGCACGAACCCGCCGCGGCAGTTGTCGAACGGGCGCGAGGCCTTCGGCGGGTCATCGTTCGCGGTCGACAGGGCCGTGAGACGGTTAAACCCGGTCACGCCGAACGGGTGGATCATCGAGTGCGCCCCGCCGCCGATCATGACGTCGGCGTCGCCACGGCGGAGGATTTCGGTGGCTTCTCCGATGGCTTGCGTCGAAGCGGCGCAAGCGGTGAGGCAGTTGAACGCCGGGCCGCGTGCCCCGGTGAGCAGCGCGAGGTGGGATAGCGGCATGTTGGGCTCCTGCTCCAGCTCGCGGGTGACGTTCATCAATTCCGTTGCGAGCTGCGCCCACTTCACGGCGTCGATCTCGTTCGTGTCGGTTTTCCACGACGAGAGGTTGGCGGTGGTGAAGGTATCAAAGTCGAGCGAGCCTTCGCCGGAGCCGAGGTACATGCCGACGCGGTCGAGGTCGAGCTTGGCGCGGTCGAGTTTCGCGTTGTCCCAGGCCTGCTTGCACGCCGCGAGGGCGAACATCGTGTTGCGGCCGGCGCCGGAGTGCAGTTCGGTCGATTCGATGTGATCCGCGAGGCGGAAGTTTTTTACCTCCGCCGAGATGCTCGTCGGAAACGTGCTGGCGTCGAAGATCGACGTGTACGCGATCCCGGATTCCCCCTTGAGCAGGCGCGGCCAGACGGCGTCGATGGAATGACCCATCGGGGTGATCCAACCCATGCCGGTGATGACGACTCGGTTCATGATTCGCACTGCCGCATTGCTGCGGTCAGAAATTATATCCGCTCTTGTCGTTGCCGATCCCGCAGAACAGGATCATCACGAGCCCGACGGCGCCGATGCCGACTGGAATTCGGATGCCGCGGGTCAGGAAGAAAACCAGCACCGCGACGCCGACGAGCAGGAAGCCCGCCAGCGCTCGAAGCCACGTCGGAAGATCAATCCACGCGTCCCACATGTGACGTTCCCCTTTCGTACGTCAGATTCGCTTGAAGACGAGTGCGGCATTCTGCCCGCCGAGGCTGTAGACGCTACTGACGGCCGTGTTGAGCGCGGCGTCGCGCGGCTCGGGCTTGATGTTCAATGTCTGACCGTCGATCACCTTTTTCGTATTCACCGCTCCTGGAATCTTACCGTGATGGAGGCTCAGTACAGCAGTGGCTGCATCAACGCCGGAGCCGGCGGCGAGGTTTCCGACCTGCGCCTTGATCGGCGAGAGCGGCACGCGCGACAAACCCGCGCCGAAAACGCTGTGCAATCCCGCGAGCTCTGCCCGATCGTGCGAGGGGATGCCAAGCCCGCACGGCACGAGCAGGTCGACTGTGGTCGGCGGCAGGTTCGCGTCCTTCAGCGCACTCGCGATTGCGCGGGAATAGCTGTGGCCTTTCGGATCGGGCTCGGTGATGCGGTAGGTGTCCTGGCTGGCGCCGAAGCCCACCAGTTCCGCATAAATTTTTGCGCCGCGCGATTTCGCGTGTTCGTATTCCTCGAGGATCAACAGCCCGCCGCCTTCTGCCGTTGCTGTTCCGTCGGCGTCTGCGTCGAACGGACGCACGGCGGTCTCGGGGGTGTCGTTGTGCGATTCGGTGCAGCGTTTCAGCAGGATCTGCCGCATGTGGCTCATCGGCACGACCTTCGTCTCCGCGCCGCCACAGATCGCCAGGTCGGCGGCGCCGCGCTGGATCGTGCGGAACGCCTCGCCGATCGCGAGGTGGCTGCTGGCGTCGGCGCACGTGATCGTATTGCTGGGGCCCTTCAGCTCGTGAACGATCGTCACGTGGCACGCCAGCATGTTGGGCAGGTATTTCAGCAGCCACAGCGGCGTGAGCTGCCCCATACCCTCGCGGCCCCACTTCTTCAGGTCGATCTTGTTCGTGTTCGCTTCCGACCGCGCAACGGTGAGGGCGCTGGTCAGCTCGTTGAGGTCGACACTGATAAGCCCCGCTCCGATGTTGCAGCCGAAGCGGTGCGATTTGATGGTCGGCGTATCGGTGTAGGCCTTCGACTGAATCCCGGCGTCCTTGAACGCGTCGTCGGCCGCAACCACCGCGAGCTCGATGTCGCGGGCCATCACCTTGGTGGCTTTGCGGTAACTCTTGGGGACGAAGTCACCGATCTTGAAGGGGGGGACTTCACCTGCGACCTGGCAAGAAAATCCTGCAGGGTCGAACGCTTGGATGCGTCGGACGCCGACTTGACCGGCAAGGAGGTTTTGCCAGAAGGACGCGCTCCCAATGCCGATGGGGGAGATGATGCCGATGCCGGTGATGACGACGCGTCTGTTCATTCGCGGGAAACCGCGAGCTTCCGCTCGCGGCTATTAAATAAGTAACACGCTCGTCACAGTCCGACGCGTTGGTCGGTGCGGTACGTTTTCAGAAGTTCCGTGAACTGTTCCGTAAACACGAAATTGTGCTCGGGGAATTTTAGGCCTGCCAGGTTCTGGTCGATGTGGCTGAACATCAGCTCAATTTCCGCGACCAGGTCGGAGCCGACGGTCACTTTCCCCTCGATCGACGCGCCCTGCTCGCTGAGCTGCTGGATGGTTGCCGCGTACGTGATGGTGTCCCCCGGCCGCACAAGCCGGTGAAAGGTCGCGCGGCCGACTTTTGCGAGGATGACCTTTTCCGCGAAGTTGCGCGCCTCGCCGACCAGGATGCCAGCGGTCTGCGCCATGCCTTCGACGATCAGGCTGTGGGGGACGATCGGAAACGCCGGGTAGAGGTCGTGGAGGTGTTCTTCCGCGAGCGAGACGTTCTTGACCGCCGTCGCGGAGGTGCGCGACGTGAACTCGGTGAACTTGTCGATCCAGATCCAGCGCATGAGTAGTTGGTAGTTTTTAGTTGGTAGTTGGCAGCGGCACTATCAACTACCAACTTCGCAACTACGAACTATCCCTTCAACTTCGCGTCGATGTAATTCGTGATCGTGTTGACGGTGATGAGCTGGCCGGCTTTGTCGACCTGGGGGTCTCGTTCGAAGTCGGCAAAGTCGGCGTAGGGCATGCGCTTCTTCAGCTCGGTCATGCCGGCGGGGGTGATCTTGCCGCCGGCCACAAGGTTGGGGTCGTTGCGCAGCGCGTCGAAGTCTTCGGGGAACAGCTCGCCGCGCGGGATCTTGATGTTGAAGGCCTTTTCCAGGCGGAAGACGATGTCGAGGAAGTCGATGCTTTCGGCGCCGAGGTCCTCTCGGAGGGTGGCCTTTGCGGTGACCTCGTCCTCATCGACGCCGAGCGCGTCGACGAGCACCCCTTGGACCTTGGTGAAGATTTCGTCGCGTGAGAGAGCCATGTGCGTTCCGTCCTTCGATTTTCGTGTCCGACGTCCTGTCGGGTTCGATTGAGACCGCAGATTACGCAGAATTTCGCGGATGGGAAGGGCGCGGGGCACGCAGACCCGCAAAATCTGAGGAAATGCCACGATCAAACGGCGATCGTGGATTGAGCTTGAAGGACTGCCCAGCGGCTGCGGTTGTGTGATGTGAGTCGCTCGTCGAGGCTCGCGAGCTCTCGTTGGCGGTCGCCGAGGTTGAAATACGCGATCTCAATCCGCGCCTGGACGGCGAGCGAATCCGCGCCGACGAATCCGCTGGCTTTGAACGTCGCGCCGCCGGCGTCGGTGGGCTTGTTGAAATCGACCTCGACGCGGAGAGTCTGTCCCGGCGCGACGAACGTGCCGTATTTGACGTTGCGTGCTTCCTTCAGCACCGCCATCGATCTGGCGAAATCGCTGCGGTGGTGCAGGAGCCAGCCTGCGGCTTGCGTGATGGCTTCGAGCATCATCACGCCGGGCAGCACCGGGAACGTCGGAAAATGGTCGGCGAGATACTCCTCGGCGAGGCTGACGTACTTCACCCCGACGATCCGCTCGGCGGAGAGGTGCTCGACGCGATCGATAAGGTTGAACTTCACTCGCCGCGCGTTTTAGCGGCGCGACCGACTGTTTTCAAGAAGGGAGATTGGCCGCGGATGAACGCGGATGAACGCGGATAAAGACAATTGTTTTTGTTTCTGATCCGCGTTCATCCGCGTTGATCCGCGGCAAAATCATTTCTCCTGGACCGTCGTGTCGTAGCGGACGCCTTCGGGGACGGGAACGGGGACGCCGACGGTCGTGCCGTAGGCGCCTTGGGTGTGCGTCAGCGAATCGACGGCGACGAAGCTTGTGAACGCCGACATCAGCCCGTATTCGAGCGCAACCTGCTTCACCTGTCCTGTGACGTCCTGGTTCGGCGACATTGCAGTTTCGTCCGCGAGATCCGCAATCTTCATCCGCGCCCAGACGGCCGGCAGCGCCCGCGGCGAACTATTTGCGTCTTCGATCCGCACCGGAACCTGAATGTCCTGTACTTCGTTGCCGACACGCCCGCGAATGTGAATCGGCTTGGCATCGGCGTTTCCGGTGAATTTGCCGGTGATCACCACCGGCCGGCCGACGAAGAGGTCGGGGATCTCGCGCGGGAAAACTTCGCTCACTTGCATCCCGCCCCAGTCGATCTGAACGTCGGTGAGCGCGGGCCGGCGAATGCGGTCGTAAAACCGCGCCATCACTTCGTTCGCATCATCGCTCAAACCCAGATACGCCACCGCGCCGCGGCCGTTTCGCGCGAGGCCGTCGAGCAGGTAGCGGTTGGGGGCTTGGCCGACGCCGAAGCTGAAGACGCGCGCGGGGCCGAGGGACGCTTTCACAGATTTGAGGATCTCGGCTTCGTTTCCGATGTAACCGTCGGTGAGAAAGCTCACGAATCGCAGCCGGCGTTCGTCGTGGGGGAAATCGAGAGAGGCGCGGATGCCCTCGAGCATCATCGTGCCGCCGGCGGTTTGGGTTTGGTTTATGTAGTTGAGCGCGGCCTGGACGTTCTGCTCGGTCGCGGGCACGGGTTTGGCGCTCATGCGCGACGCGCCGCCGGCGAACTGCACGATCTGGAACGTGTCGCCGGCGTTCATGTGCGTGAGCGCGTAGCGCATCGCGGCTTTCGATTGGTCGATCGGCGGGCCGCTCATGCTCCCCGACACGTCCAGCGTAAACACCATCTCAAGCGCCCGCGGCGGCAGACTCCCCAGATTCTCCGGCGGGATCAGCATCAGCGTGAAATAGCCCTGACCCTTGTCGTCACGCTGCGCGACCAGGCCGGACTTGGTGTGCTCCCCGGCCACCTTGTAACGGAGCACGAAATCCTTGTTCGGAATCGAGTCAGATTTGTCGAGCACGACGCTCGCATGCCGCACGTCCGGCTGCTGCACTTTCACCGCGTGATTTCGGCTCTCGATCTTCTCAACTGCAACTCCCGCGTCGAGGTTCACCTTTAGCGCGATGTCGTGCCCGCTCCGCTCGTCCGGACGCAGGTAGGACACTTCGGTCTTCTGACCTGACGCGCCCGGCGTTGCGTGCCCGACCGCGCCGACGCCATCGCTCGTCCCCGGCGGGTTAAACCGCGGACCGACGACCATCGGGAAGACGAACTCGTACCACCCGTCGCTGTAGCCAAGCGTGTTGAAGTAGCGGATGTCGATGTCGATCGCCTTGCCCGGCTCGATGTTGGCGACCTTCTGCGTGAAGACGTTGGGCCGCTCCTGGGTGAGCAGCGACGCGACGTACCCGCCGGTCTTGGCTTCGTTGTAGATCCGCTGGGCTTCCTCGCGCTCGCGGATGATGCCGCGGATTTTTCGGTCGCCGACGGTCATGACGAATTCGTTGACGGCGGCATCCGACGGCAGCGGGAAGACGTAGACCGCCTCGATCTTGCCTTCATACGGGTTCTGGAACTGCTGCTTGACGTCGACCGTCGCGATGTAACCGGAGATGTTCGCGATGACGTCCGTGTGCTTGAGCGGCACGGGAACGAACTTCTGCTCGCCCGGCGGCGTCGTGATGAGCGTCCCGGAGCCGGGGAGGGGCTGGCCGTCGACGTCGCGGGGTTCTGGCGTCGCGGGTTTTTGGATGACCCAGAGTTCCTCCTCAGGCGACGGCAGTGAGCCGGGAGCCGCAGTCGCCGGCCGGAACATTTGCCCCGCCGCACGGCCGCCAGCAGACGCGCCTGCCTTCTGCATCGCGTCGGCGCCCACAATGCGCTCCATCGCGGAATCATGCGACACCTTCATCGCGTTGTATTGCTCACGCGCGCAGCCATGTATGAACACGGCGAGCAACGCCAGGCACAGCGCGGCGAGCGAGCAGTTCACGGCGAATTTCCGGCTCATTGAGCAGCTCCTTCCGAGATCGAAACGGTCGCGCCACCCCCGAGCGGCTTCGCGTCGGACGACGAGGCGACCTGCAACGTGACGTCGTATTTCGGCTTGCCTTCGCCCACGCGCACCATCAGCCGCGCGACACGTGTCTTGCCGCTCGGCAGGTCGGCGCCCGTGTTGTAAGCGGCGATCACGATCCGCTCGGTCAACAGGGCCTTGGGGTCGTAATACGGTGGCTTGGCAAACGCGGCGTGCTCACCGCCTTCGATGCCGACGAGTTTCACGTCGGCGCCGCTCGCGCGAAGTTCGAACTGATACGCCGCGAGGGGCTTGCCGTGGGAATCGACGAAGACGTCTACGAAGCTGAAGGACGGCTTTGTTGCGATCGCAGGCCGCGGCTCGGGGTCCGCGCCGCGCGAGATCGTCGCCGGCGCGGCGAGCATCAATGCGAGCAACACGGCGATCACGCGTTTCATTGCACACGCTCCTGCCGCAGGTGCGATGTGTCGACCGCGACGGTTGCGATGCGGTCGACGTCGGACTGATCGACCTTGCCGTCGCCGTCGACGTCGTACGTCTCGTCGAGCTGTTTGCGCGCGTCGATCAACTTTGCGACGACCAGCGCGTCGAGGATGTCGACCTTGCCGTCGCCGTCGGCGTCTTCCCGCGCGTGCTGCGGTGCGGCACTGAGCATCTTCGACGCGACGCGCGCCTGCTGCGGGGCCGAGGAGTAACTGACGCGGAACAGCGGCAGTGCGATCGCGATTACGGCGGCTGCCGCCGCGACGGCGACCGCGCCGCGGACCGCGAGCCGGAACCGCCGCCGGCGGGCAAAACCGGACCGTGCGTCACGAAGGATCGCGGCGTCGACCGCGGGAGGCACATCCACTCGCGCGTGCATCGTGCGGAGCTGATCCACCAGCCGTTGCGGAAGATCGTCTTGGTCGAATGGTTGGTACATCGGGGGTGCGTCCTCTTAATTCAGTGTTCAGCCGTGCGATTGGGTTCACGCATCCGCCAGAAAAAACCGCCGGACGCGCGGGTCGTCCCGGAGCGTCGCTATCGCGTTGTGAATGCGTGACTTGACGGTTCCTTCGGGAATGCCAAGCGCGGCCGCGATTTCCTGGAGGCTCATCCCGTCGACGAAACGCATGAGCAGCACCTCGCGATGGGTCTCCGGCAAACCGGTCAGGACCGCCGACAGCTCGGCGCGTTCGGCCGCCGGATCGATCGAATCCGGGGCAGGTGGATCGGGCAGCTCCGCCGCGTCGGTCGAACTCATCCGCGTGCGTTTCTTTCGGGCGGCGATCGAGAGGTTTTTTACGACGGGGTAGAGGAACGTCGTCATGCTCGCCGTCAGGCGGAAGCCGGGGAATTTGCGGAAAAAGTAGGAGAACGTCTCCTGCAGGACGTCCAGCGCGTCATCGTTGTTGCCGGTGAAACGGCCGGCGAGGCGCACGACCCAGTCCCGGTAACGGAAGTAGATCGCGTCGAACGCGCGGACGTCGCCGGCGTTCAGCGCGTCGATGAGATCGTGATCTGACGGGTTCTGCATTCGCCGGCGAGTAAGCCGCCGGCGGGGGATTCTAACGATCACCGCGTCAGGTGCAGTGCCATCTTCGCGACTTCGACGTACGCATTGCCCCAGGCGCCTTCGCGGAAGAATCGCGTCGGCGAATACGGGTCGCCGACGAACGGGCGGAGGACCCATGCCATCTGGATGCCGACGAACGCGTAGATAACGAGCCAGATCTTCAGCAGCAGCCGGTGCCGCACGTCCGATTCGATGAGCGGGCGATACCAGCGGCGAAGGAGGCCTTGCGCCGCGAAGCTTGCAATGGCAAACATCGCGGCGTTGAAGAAGATCGCGAGGCGGTACGCGGGGAATGATGCGTACCACACCGCCGTGAACGGCGCCAGCGACGCGAGGATGATGGTGAGGGCTGCCTGCGTCGCGATAAGCGCCCGCAGCACGCGGGCGAAGTCGTTGCGCAGTCCGAAGAGCGTGTTGAGCACGAAAAAGCTCGGCAGGCTCAGGCCGAATGTCACCAGGAGCAGGAGGGGGACCTTCAGGCCGGAATAGAGCAGTTGGAGCGAGCGTTCGCCCTGCACGCCGCCGAATGTGCCCATCACCGCGCCGTAAAACATGCCGAAGAGCGCGACCATCGCCAGCAGGCTTGGCAGATCGCGCACGCGCCGGTCGGCGGCGAGCGCGCGGCCGCGCAGCAGGTCGTCGGCTTGGAGCAGGATCGTCGCGGTCATCGGCTGCCGCTCTCGGATTGCGTCGACGGGGCCGGGGCCGGGGCCGGGGCCGAAGCCGAAGCGGGCGCGTTCGACGGGTGCTTGTCGTCGTGCCAGCGGCTCTTGGAATGCGAATCGTCACTCGACATCAGCCGCAGCGACGTGTCGACCACGGCCTGGAAGAAGTTGGACTCGCGCGGGCGGAAGAGCGTGAACGGTTTGTGCGGGTCGCCGATGAACGGACGCATCACCCAACCCATTTGCGCCCCGACAAGCCCGAACACCAGCACCCAGATGCGGAACACATGGCGGACGTTGCGGCTGGAGACCTGTCCTTCAAGTCGCTCCAGCGCGCCCGGTTCGGGCATGACGGGTTCACCCTCCACCAGCGGCGCGTCCGACATCGACGGCAGCGGCGGGGGGACGCTGAACTGCGCGTTGTACAGCCGGTGAAGCGTTTGCAGCAGAAATCCCAGCCCCATGAACCCGGCGACGGCGAACAGCAGGACGTTCAGCAGTACCATAAACGAATAACTGTCGGTGCTGACGGTGAAGAAGACGGTGATCGTCCCGAACGACGCCAAGAGGGCCATCATCACCCCCAGCGCCGCGACGAGCAGTCGGAGCATCGAGGTGAGAGACAACCGTGAGCCGACCAGTGCGTTGAAGACGTACAGCGACGGAAACGTGACCAGGAGCGTCAGGAAAAACAGCGCCGGCACCTTCGCCGAACTGGCCGCGAGCTGTTTATAAGCCATTGCTGCCTGGGGAGTTCCGTGTCGAGTAATGATCCCGTACGCGCCCATGCACGCGCCGTAGAACGCGCCGAGGAAGAGGATGACAATCGAGAGCCCGGCGAGCGGAATATCGAGTGTGCCGCTTTTCAGGGCTTCGGTGCGGGTGACTTCGCCTTTGAGAATGCGGTCCAGCGCCTTGATCGATTTCCACATAACATTCCCAAGCTAGAGATATGCCTGAAATTCAGATCGATACCGACACACATCCAGCACTCACTTGCGCACGTAAAGTTACAAAGTAATCCCGAGAACGCAAAGGTGTGCACAATTCGGCGTGCTTGACACCGCCGCGGAAGTTGGCAAAATGCCCCGCTTTTCCCGTCCGGGCGAAGTTGTCGCCCGCGCGGGAGCCGAGCGGCTTCGCCGCCGGTCGTATGAAACGAGATTGAGGTCCCATGTACGCGATTATCGAAGAAGGCGGCAAGCAGTTTAAGGTTACCAGCGGCGACACGATCCAGGTCGACCGCGCCGCCGAGGAGGGGGCGAAGTCGCTGACGTTCGACCGCGTGTTGCTGGTCGCGGGTGAAGGCACCCCGAAGATCGGCGCCCCCCTCGTGAAGGGGGCGACGGTGACCGCCGACGTCCTCGGTCCGGTTAAGGGTCCCAAGGTCGTCAGCGTCAAGTACAAGCGCCGCAAGGGTTACCATAAGAAGATTGGTCACCGGCAGAACTACACCGCGGTGAAGATCACGGGCATCAACGTCTGATCGCACCCGCAATCCAACTCTGAACGCCCATGGTGCTTGCACCATGGGTTTCTTTTTGGGATATGCCGCTCGGTACCCCGCGAACAACCCTTTCCCGATGCGGTATGTACAATGGGCCCATTCGGTTAGCGACCGGGGGCCTCGGGAGCACGTCTGCATGCGGCGCGGTGCGGTGGCAATCTTCGTTGTTTTGCTGGTGTCACTCCTCGCGGTTCCCGTCCGCGCATCCACTACCGACGTCGATTTCAGCAAGCAGATCAAACCTATCTTCCTCGCCCACTGCGCGAAGTGTCACGGCGGCATCAAGCAGAAATCCGGCCTGCGCCTCGACGCGGGACAACTCGTCCTCAAGGGCAACAACAAAGGCCCGGTCGTCAAAGCCGGAGATCCCGGGCACAGCGAGCTCGTTCGCGCGATCACCGGCGCGCCCGGCGTCACGCGCATGCCGAAGGACGCCGAAGCGCTCAAGGCCGATGAGATCGCGCTGATCAAGCAGTGGATCGAGCAGGGGGCCAAGGCGCCGGAGGAGCGGATACCCACCGGCGCCGAATCGCACTGGTCCTTCCAAGCGCCGGTCCGTCCTCAAATCCCGCTGGTGAAGAACCCGGCGTGGGTGCTCAACCCGATCGACGCGTTCGTCGCCGCCGAGCAGGAAAAACGCAATCTCACACCGCGCCCGCCGGCCGACAAAGCGACGCTGTTGCGTCGCGTGACGCTCGACCTCACCGGTCTTCCGCCGACGCGCGAAGAGTTGCATGCGTTCCTCGAGGACAATTCGTCCGACGCATACGAAAAGGTCGTCGACCGCCTGCTCGCCAGCCCGCGCTACGGCGAGCGCTGGGGCCGGCATTGGATGGATGTCTGGCGGTACAGCGACTGGTCTGGCTACGGTCCGGAGGTGCGCGTCAGCCACGCCCACATCTGGCGGTGGCGCGACTGGATCGTCGAATCGCTCAACGCCGACAAAGGCTACGACCAGATGGTCCGCGAGATGCTCGCCGGCGACGAAATCGCGCCGGCCGACCCGAACACGCTTCGCGCCACCGGATTCCTCGTGCGGAGCTGGTTCAAGTTCAACCGCAACACATGGATGGAGGACGTCGTCGAGCACACGGGCAAGGCGTTTCTCGGGCTCACGCTCAACTGCGCCAAGTGCCACGACCACATGTTCGATCCCGTGTCGCAGAAGGACTATTTCGCGTTCCGCGCGATCTTCGAACCGTATGACCTGCGGACCGACCCGGTGAACGGCAAGCTCGACACGAAGGACGACGGCCTGGTGCGCGTGTGCGACGCGAATCCGACGATGGAGACGTTCCTGCTCATCCGCGGCGACGAGCGGAACGTGAAGAAAGACGAGCCGATCGCGCCCGGCGTCCCGGCGGTTTTCGGCAACAAGCTCCAGATTGCGAAGCGCGACTTGCCGCCGTCGGCGTACTACCCCGGACTCGATCCCGCCGTCCGAAAAGCTGCGCTCGCGAGCGCGGAGACCGACGTCGCCAACGCGCAAGGCGCGGTGGCTACGGCAGAGGCAGCCGCCGACGCCGCACAGAAGAGCTATGGCGCCGTCGCGGCCGCACCGGCCATGCCCGCCGTCGCGGCTGTGGCCGGGGCGGG
>JADMIO010854513.1_pt1 | contig 13940 bp, 14 predicted proteins | sample 8958161 | NCBI WGS metagenome assembly JADMIO01 (sample SAMN16585339, study PRJNA669376) | soil metagenome | isolation source: Crop rotation soil | place: USA: Cullars Rotation, Alabama | collected 2011 | reverse complement strand
GACGGGCCGGTCACGTGCTGGCGACCTGCGACGCGCTCGCCGCCGATCTGCGTGCGGGCCTGCCGCCCACGTCGGCGCTCGACGGCGCCGTGGCCGGGTGGCCGGAGTTCGCACCCGTTGCCCGGGCGGCCAGGTTCGGCGCCGACGTACCGGGAGCGCTGCGCGCGCTGGCCACGCTCCCCGGCGCCGGTCGGCTCCGGGTGGTCGCGGCCGCCTGGCAGGTGGCCCACCGCACCGGCGCGGGACTTGCGTCCGCGCTGGAGCTCGCCGGGCGGACGTTGCGGGAGGATGCCGCGACCGCCGAGGTGGTCGCCACCGAGCTCGCCGCCGCCCGGGCCACAGCGACCCTGCTCGCGGTGCTCCCGGTCGCCGTCCTGGCCCTCGGCTCAGGGGTCGGCGGCGACCCGGTCGGCTTCCTGCTCGCGACGACGCCGGGGCTGTGCTGCCTCGCTGGTGGTCTGCTGCTCAGCCATCTCGGGCTGGCCTGGTTGGACGCGATCGCGGCCGGGGTCGAGCCGTGACCGCGCACGCGCTGGTGGCCGCCGCGCTGGTGGCGGGTGCCGTCGTGCTCGCGACACCGGGGCGGGCACACCTCGGTCCAGGGTCGAGCGCGGACGGCGCCGACCGGGCCGACCTGCGTGGTCGCCGTACTGACGACCGTGGTGTGCTCCTCCGGCTGCGGCCGGTCCTGGTGGCCTTCGCGTTCCTCGCCGGCTGGATCGTCATCGGCGGAGCGATCGGGCTGATCGCGGGAGTCGCCGCCGCAGTGGTCTCCTGGCGGGTCCTGGGTCGGACCGAGGGACCGCGAGCGCGAGCCCGACGACGTGAGCTCGCCGAGGACCTGCCGGTGGCGGTGCACCTCCTCGGTGCCTGTCTCGGCGCCGGCGCCGCGCCCACCTCCGCGATCCGCAGCGTCGCCGCGGCGTTGCCGGGCGCCGTCGCCGCCGAGCTCGGCGCGATCGCGGCGCGGCTCGACCTGGGGGTCGACCCCGTCTCGGTCTGGCGTGACGTCGCCTCCGACGGGCCGCTGGCGCCGCTGGGGCGCTCGCTAGCCCGGGCGCACGAGTCCGGTGGCTCGGTGACCGACGCGATCGGCCGGCTCTCCGAGGACCTGCGCGCCTCGGTGCGGTCGCGGTCGGCAGCCCGCGCCCGGACGGTCGAGGTCCGGGCCGCGGCACCACTGGGCGCGTGCCTGCTGCCGGCGTTCCTGCTGCTCGGGGTCGTCCCGTTGACGGTCGGCATCTTCTCCTCCCTCCGGCTGTTCGGATGAGGTCCCACGTCCACAGGCGGCTTCGGTCCGAGGGTTCTCCACGGCCGCGAACTCTGCCGTCGCGACGGGTGCGTCGACCCGGAAACCTCAACCGTGCAAGGGAAAACGCCACAGAGGGTGGCCGAACCGTCAGGAGATCAACCATGCACAAGCCGAAGTTCCGCACCATGCGCGACCAGGCCGGAGCCACCACCGCGGAGTACGCCGTCTGCACCGGCGCCGGGGTCGGGTTCGCCGGGCTGCTGTTCAAGTTCCTCAGCAGCGGGGCCGGGCAGAAGTTCGTCGAGAACGTCTTCGACAAGATCACCTCGATCCTGCCGTTCTGAGTGCCAGCCCGGTGGGTGGAGGTGACCCGACGCCTCCACCCCCCGGGCCCGGAAGGAGGAGCGATGGACGAGCGTGGTGAAGGCGGGGCGGTGACCGCCGAGGCAGCGGTCGTGATCCCCGTGCTGGTGATGGTCGCGATCGCGCTGACCTGGCTGGTCGCGTACGGCGTCGCGCAGGTCCGGGCCACCGACGCGGCCCGGGAGACCGCGCGGGCGCTGGCCCGGGGAGACGACCGCGCCGCGGCACTCGAGCTCGGCCGACGGGTCGCCCCGGACGGGGCGGAGATCGGCGCGCGCACCGACGACGGTGAGGTGGTGGTCTCGGTGCGGGTGCCGGTCCCCGGGCCGGGAGGCGTGCTCGGGTTGTTCGGCGAGCACCTCGTGGAGGGCGAGGCGGTCGCGGCCCTCGAGAGGAGCGCCACCGAGGCAGGCCCGGAGACCCAGCCGTGAGACGAACGGGCGAGGACGGCGCCGCCGTGGCGCTGTCGGTGGGATTGGTCGGCGTGCTGCTCGCCGTCGCGCTGGGTGCGGCCGTCGCGGCGTCGCTGGTGGACGGTCACCGACGTGCCCAGGCCTCGGCGGACCTGGCCGCGCTCGCCGGCGCGCAAGCGCTCCAACGCGGCGAGGACGGGTGTCCGGCGGCGGAGCGCATCGCGGTGCGCAACCGGACCCGGCTCGTGTCCTGCGACGTCGCCGGTGCCGAGCTCACGGTGGTGGTCGCGGTCGACCCCGGAAAGCAGCTGCCGGGCATCGGCCCGTTGCCTGCCCGGGCGCGGGCGGGTCCCTAGGGCAGGTCGGATACACCTATCCGCCGATCCGGTCGACGTACGCGACGATCCGGTTGAACAGCGCCGTGGTGGCGGCAGGGTCGCTCAGCACCGTGGCGGCGTCCTGGGCCAGGTCGCGCTGGAGCACGGCCGCGCGCGTCGAGCCGGCAGCCGTGGCGACATCGGCGCAGACCCGTGCCGCGTCACGGACCGCACGGGGATCGACGGTCCAGACGGCTTCGAAGATCCGGTCGCGGTCCGGGATCGTCGACTGCCCCGGGAGCTCCCAGGCCGCGAGCACCACCGGGTGGCCGGAACCGCTGCCGGCGGTGTCGCAGACCACGACCCACTCCCGGCGCATCGGCGCACTCTCGGCCAGCGGGATCGTGACCGGCCCGGAGCCCCGGCCGTCCCCGCCGAGGACGTCGAAGTCCGCGAAGACCGTCGTCGACCGCGCGACCCGCGCGAGCTCCTGCCATCGCGGGATCGCCGCCTCCCAGAACGCGGTCCGCTGGAACGATCCGAAGAGGACCGCGCTCTGCGCGGTCGCACAGCACTCGTCCTCCAACGCCCACGACATCGCGATCAGGGTCGACTTCCGGAGCCGGTACGGCGTCAGCTCTGGGTGGCGGCTGCGCAGGGTGGCAAAGACCGACGGCGAGCCCGGTGCCCTGCTCGCCCGGACGTCGGCGATCGCGATGTCGAGGCGGGTGCCCGCGTCCCGGCGTCGGACCACCTGCTTGACGAGGTCGACCTGGTCGGCGGCGTACCGGCGGTGGCCGCTGGACAGCCGGTGCGCGACCGGGAAGCCGTGCCGCGACTCCCACATCCGCAGCACGGGCGGCGTGAGGCCGGTCTGGCGGGCGAGGTCCCCGATGGTCAGGTTCGCCTCGGGGACTTGCGCATCGGTGGGTTGCGGGGTCACAGTGGGATCCTAACCTAAACATTCTGTTTAGGAGTTTGTTTAATTTGGAGGTTTCGCCATGACCAGCAACCACGCAGAGGCTCGGGACGGGTCGGTCGTCGACTGGACCGACCTCGGCCGGGAGATGTGGTCCTTCCTGACCGGACGTCAGGCGGAGATCAACTACCGGTTCATCGACATGGCCGTCGAGGTGCCGCGGGACACCGGCCCGGACGCGGCCCGGGCGGTCTGGAAGCTCGACGGGACGCTGCAGGTCACCACGCGCGACAGCAGCCCGACCAGCACCCACGAGGGCTGACCGGTGGTGGCCACGGTCGAGCTCGACGCGGACCTGCGTCTCGTCGTCGAGCTCCCTGGGCGCAGGCCGGTCTCGGCGACGCTCACCGGGCGTGGTCGGCACCTCGAGCTCACCCTCAGTGACCCGGTGGCGTTCGCCGGGCGCAAGGACGCCGCCGCGGTGCGCGGGATCGCGGCCGCGCTCGCCGCCCAGGGCATCGTCGTGACCGTCGTCGCCGGCGACCGGCGTCTTCTCGAGCTCGGCGCCGTCGACGGCAGCTGGCTCCAGCGCCGGCTCACGGGCTCGCGCCACCTGCGGGTCGTCGGCGTCCGCGGTGCCGTCGCCGGAGCTCGAGGTCGCAGCAGCGACGCGGCCGCTGCCCTCCCCGGCGTCGAGCTGGTGCCTCCCGCCACCCTCTTCCCGCTGGCGCCGACCTTCGGCCGACGACCACGCCGCGTCACCACGACGCACGACGCCCCGGGCGGTGGCAACCCGCGTCTGGTCCTCACGGTCGGCAACAGCCGCCTGCCCGAGTCGGGCCAGGTCATCCACCCGCTCCGCGCGCAGCGCACGACCATCGGGAGCGACCCGGGCTGCGACGTGCAGCTCGCCGGGCTGGACCCGGTCCATGCCGTGATCGAGCACGATCCGCAGGACGAGTACGTCGTCGTCGACCAGGCACATGACCACAGCACGAGGGTCAACGGCGTACCGGTCGAGCGGCGCTTGCTCCGCACCGGCGCGCGTGTCGAGCTCGGCGACTGGGTACTGGCCTACCGACGCGAGGAGTACGCCGACCACGGCCGGCCGTACGGCGGGCGGATCGGTGGCGAGCTCGGGCGCCAGCGGTCCCAGCCCGCTCGCCACCGCGCCCGAGCCCCGCAGGAGGAGCAACCGTGACCACCCCTGACCAGATCCTCGAGCCTGTCCTGGTGGCCGGCGGCACCGGGTTCGTCGGTCGTCGCCTGACCGCGGCGCTCGTCGACGCCGGGTACGACGTCCACGTGATGACACGGTCGCCGGAGAAGCATCGCGGCGTCGGCGAGGCGGTCTTCGGTGACGTCGAGGACCCGGCCTCCCTCGAACGGGCGCTGAAGGGCTGCGGGGCGGCGTACTACCTGGTGCACTCGCTGGACAGTCCCGACTTCGAGCGCCGCGACGCCGCGGCCGCGCGGGCCTTCGGGGCGGCGGCCGCCGTCGCGGGGGTCGACCAGCTCGTCTACCTCGGCGGACTGGGTGACGACGGGGACGACCTCTCCGCGCACCTGCGGAGCCGTCGCGAGGTGGAGGGACTGCTCGCCGCGTCCGGCGTCCCGGTGACCGTGCTCCGGGCGGGCATCGTGGTCGGGCACGGCGGCATCTCCTGGGAGATCACCCGGCAGCTGGTCGAGCACCTGCCAGCCATGATCACTCCCCGCTGGGTGCGTACCCGGACCCAGCCGATCGCGGTGGACGACGTCGTCCGGTACCTCGTCGGGGTCCTCGGGCTGCCCGCGGCGCGCGGGCGGGTCTTCGAGATCGGCGGCCCTGACGTCCTGGAGTACCGCGAGATGCTCAAGCGGGTCGCGGAGATCGAGGGGCGCCGGCTGCCGATCGTGCCGGTGCCGTTGCTCAGTCCCGGTCTCTCCTCGCGGTGGCTCGCGTTCGTGACCGACGTCGACACCCGCGCGGGCCGCAACCTGGTCGACTCGATGGTCAACGAGGTGGTGGTCCGCGACCCGTCCATCCGGGACGTGGTGCAGTTCGAGCCGACCGGCTACGACGACGCGGTCCGGCATGCGCTCGAGGAGCGGAGAGGGCGTCGATGAGGCCTCGCCTCCGGTGGCGGCGCCGGTTGGCGGCGCTGGCCCCGATGCCACTGACCTACGTCGTCCCGATCGAGCACCTCGAGACCCGGGCCGTGGTGACGCGCCGTCGGCGGGTCGTCGCGGGGACCGCGGTCGCCGGTGCGGGCCTGCTCGGGGCCTCGCTGTCGACGGAGCCGGGCTCCGCCCGCTTCTACGCCTCGACCGGCGCCGTCGCGGGGGTCTGGACCCTCGGCGGGCTCCTCTCCGGCCCGCTGCACCTGGGCTGGATCCAGAGCCGCGACGAGAGCCTGCGCCGCCCGTTGCTGACGCCGGTGCTCACCGGGGTCGGCGCCTTCGGGGCGTTCTACGGCGCCGCCCTCGTCGCCCGCCGGATCCCGGTGCTGGAGGAGGCGATCTCCCGGGTCCTGGTCTTCGCCGAGGAGGGCGAGGACAGCCTGGTCCTGCTGACCACGCTCGCCAACGGCCTCGGGGAGGAGGTCTTCTTCCGGGGTGCGCTGTTCGCGGCCCTCGGGGACAGGAGCCCGGTCGCGGCGTCGACGGCCGTCTACGCGCTCGCCACCACGACGACCCGCAACCCGGCGCTGGTGCTGGCGGCCACCGTGATGGGGACTCTGTTCGGCCTGCAGCGCCGGGCGTCCGGGGGGCTGCAGGCGCCGACGATCACGCACCTGACCTGGTCCGCGCTGATGGTGCGCTTCCTGCCGAGGCTCTTCCGGCGCGCTCCTCGTGGACGTGACTAGCGCACGTTCCCCAGGACCCGGTCGACGTCGATGCGCACCGCGACCCGGGTGACGTTCTGCCGCGGCACCTTGTAGCGCGCGGCGTACCTGCGCTCGGCCTCGGCGACCACCTCGGGCTCGTCGCTGACGGTCGCGATGCCCTCGATCGTCGACCAGCGCCCGCCGTCGACGCAGCAGACCGCGATCCGGGCGCCACCCGGAGCCGCCGCGATGTTGCGCGCCTTCTGCGAGCCCCCCGAGGTGATCGCCCAGGCGCGGTCGGCACCGAACTCGACGGCGACCCCCATCGGCACCACGTGGGGGGTCCCGTCGGACCGCAGCGTCGTCACCGTGCAGAGCCGACGCTCGGTCCAGAAGTCGGTGAACTCGGGCGAGGTGGGGAGCGCGGTCATGGGGAGGATTCTGCCGTGGCCTCGACCATCCACTCGCTTCGCTCGCTGCTCGACCGCTGGAGTCACGGGGCGGCGGCCGACAGGAGCAGGTCCAGGAGCCGTACGGCGCCGGCCTTGTCGAGCGGGTTGTTCTGGTTGCCGCACTTCGGTGACTGCACGCACGACGGGCAGCCCTCGGCGCAGGCACAGGAGTCGATCGCGTCGCGGGTCGCGGTGAGCCAGTCGACGGCGGTGTGGAAGCCGCGCTCGGAGAAGCCCGCGCCGCCCGGGTGCCCGTCGTAGACGAAGACGGTGAGCTGCCCGGTGTCCGCGTGCCGGGCGGTCGAGACGCCGCCGATGTCCCAGCGGTCGCAGGTCGCGAACAGCGGGAGCAGGCCGATCGCGGCGTGCTCGGCCGCGTGCGCCGACCCGGGAAGGTCGAGGGCGTCCAGCCCGCAGTCCTCCAGGACGTCGTCGGGCAGCGTCCACCAGACAGCGGTGGTCTCCAGCGTCCGCTCGGGGAGGTCGAGCGGCTGCTCGCCGATCACCTCGCCCGAGGGCACCTTCCGCTTGAGGAAGGAGACCACCTGGTGGCTGACCCGGACCGAGCCGAGACTCAGCCGTGCCCGTCCCCAGGTCTCGTGGAGCCGCTCGGAGACGACGGTGATGTCGGTGATCTCGCGCGCCGAGGTGCTGTAGTCGACGGTCGTCGGTGCCACCATCGCGACCGACTCCTCCAGGTCGAGCTCGTGCACCAGGTAGCTCTCGCCCTGGTGCAGGTAGACCGCGCCGGCGTGGGCCGTTCCGTGCGAGGCGCCGTGGTCCACCGTGCCGAGGACCCGGCCGGTGCCGACCTCGACCAGTCGGACCGGGGTGCCGCCCGAGGACCGGATGTCGGCCAGGTCGCTGGCCCGCCGACGGTCGGTCCAGTACCAGGCGCGGGTCCGGCGGCGGAGCAGTCCGGCAGCGGTCAGCGCGTCCACCGCGTCGCGTGCGGCCGGGCCGAAGATCTCCAGACCCTCCTCGGTGAGCGGCACCTCGGCCGCCGCGGCGCACAGGTGCGGGCCGAGGACGTAGGGGTTGTCCGGGTCGAACACGGTCGCCTCGACCGGCTTGCCGAGCAGGTGCTCGGGGTGGTTCACCAGGTAGGTGTCCAGGGGGTCGTCCCGGGCGATCAGGACGCCGAGCGCGTCGCCGCCGGAGCGGCCGGCCCGCCCGACCTGCTGCCAGAGAGCGGCCCGGGTGCCGGGAAAGCCGCCGAGCAGCACCGCGTCGAGCCCGGAGATGTCGATCCCGAGCTCGAGCGCGTTGGTCGCCGCCAGGCCGACCAGGTCGCCGCGCCGCAGTGCCTGCTCGAGCGCCCGGCGTTCCTCGGGCAGGTATCCGCCGCGGTAGGCCGCCACGTCGTCGGTGAGCGCCGGGTCCACCTCGGCGAGCAGACGCCGCGCGGTCAGGGCCACGCTCTCGGCACCGCGCCGGCTCCGGACGAACGCCAGCGTCCGCACCCGGGCGATCACCAGGTCGGTGAGCAGGTCGGCCATCTCCGCGGTCACCGAGCGTCGTACCGGGGCTCCGTGCTCGCCGGCGTGCGAGACGAACGGCGGCTCCCACAGGGCGAGCGTGACCCGACCGCGCGGTGACGCGTCGTCGGTGACGGCCCGTACCGGCAGGCCGGTGAGCCGGCCGGCGGCGACCTCCGGCTCGGCGACGGTGGCCGAGGCGAGGACGAAGGTCGGCTCCGCGCCGTACAGCGCGGCGACCCGGCGCAGGCGGCGCAGCACCTGGGCGACGTGCGCGCCGAAGACACCGCGGTAGTGGTGGCACTCGTCGATCACCACGTAGCGCAGCGCGGCGAAGAACCGGGTCCAGCGCTCGTGGCCTGGCAGCAGGGACCGGTGCAGCATGTCCGGGTTGGTGAGCACGTACTCGGCGTGGTCGCGCGTCCACTCCCGCTCCTCCGGCGTCGAGTCACCGTCGTGGGTCGCCGCCCGCAGGCCGGGGACGCCCAGCGCCCGCAACGACGCGAGCTGGTCCTGGGCCAGGGCCTTGGTCGGGGACAGGTAGAGCACGGTGCCGCCACGCTGACCGCGCGGCCCGCGCAGCCGGGCGAGGTCGGAGAGCGCCGGGAGCAGGTAGCCCAGCGACTTCCCCGACGCCGTCCCGGTGGAGAGCACCGTGTGGGTCCCGGCGACGGCCAGGTCGGCGGCCAGCGCCTGGTGCTCCCAGGGAGCGTCGATGCCGGCGCGCCGCCACGCTGCCACCACGTCGGGGTGGGCCCACGCGGGCCAAGCGGTCGTGCGAGCAGACCGCGGCGGCAGAACTTCCAGGTGGGTGAGCCGCTCGGCCCGCCCGGGGGCGCCGGTCAGCTGGTCGACGAGGCTCTCGGGACGGGTGCTGCTCACCTGGGAAGTCTGTCAGCGACCGGCGACACCGGCTTTCGCGGGCGGAAGCCGGGATAGGTGCGACGTGGTTGAATGACCAAGCAGGAAGCCGGTTGCTCGGACAACCGGACAGACGCCCTAGGCACCCGTGGGAGTGATGGTGGATCTTTCGCTCGAGACCCGTCAGACGGACGGACGTACCGTCGTTGTCGTCGTCGGAGAGATCGACGTCTACACGGCTCCCAAGCTGCGGGACAAGATCACCGAACTCGTCAACGCCGGGAACCGCACCCTGCTCGTCGACCTCGAGAAGGTGGAGTTCCTCGACTCCACCGGACTCGGCGTCCTCGTGGGCGGCCTGAAGAAGGTCCGCGCCCAGGACGGCTCGATGGCGCTCATCTGCAGCCAGGACCGGCTCCTCAAGATCTTCCGGATCACCGGCCTGGCCAAGGTCTTCACGATTCACGACTCCGAAGAGGCCGCGCTCAGCGCGTGATCCCTCGCTCGTCGACCGGGTGCACCACGCCTGACGGCGCTCGGTCATGCCCACTCGAGGCGAAAATAATCTCCGACGTGATCTGGCTCACGCCTTCACCGTGATCCGCGCCACACCTGCGTAGAGTCCGCGGTGTTCGTTAGCCGGATCACCATCGAGGAGATTTCATGAGCGGGCTTGCCATCAAGCCGGAGCTCGAGGGACAGGACCTCTACCTTGTCGTCATCGTCGCGCTGATCGCCCTCGGGGCGCTCGGCATGGCTGCGATGTTCCGCAACGAGGTCCTTGCCGCGGGCGAAGGCACCGACAACATGAAGAACATCGCCAAGGCGGTTCAGGAGGGCGCGAGCGCCTACCTGACGCGGCAGTTCCGGACGCTCGGCATCTTCGCCGTGATCGCGTTCGTGGCGCTGCTCGCGCTCCCGGCCGACGACTGGGGTGTGCGCTTCGGCCGCTCCCTCTTCTTCCTGGTCGGAGCAGGCTTCTCGGCCGCGGTGGGCTACCTGGGCATGTCGCTGGCGGTGCAGGCCAACCTGCGCGTCGCCGCGGCGGCCAACGAGACCGGCCGCGACCCGGCCATGAAGATCGGCTTCCGGACCGGCGCGATGGTCGGCATGCTCACCGTCGGCCTGGGCCTCCTCGGCGCCAGCGTCGTGGTCCTGCTCTTCAAGGACGAGGCCCCGCACGTGCTGGAGGGCTTCGGCTTCGGTGCCGCGCTGCTCGCGATGTTCATGCGGGTCGGCGGCGGCATCTTCACCAAGGCGGCCGACGTCGGTGCCGACCTGGTCGGCAAGGTCGAGAACAACATCCCCGAGGACGACCCGCGCAACGCGGCGACGATCGCGGACAACGTGGGCGACAACGTCGGCGACTGCGCCGGCATGGCCGCCGACCTCTTCGAGTCCTACGCGGTCACCCTGGTGGCGGCGCTGATCCTCGGTTCCCAGGCGTTCGGCGACAAGGGCCTGGTGTTCCCGCTGATCATCCCCGCGATCGGTGCGCTCACCGCCGTCCTCGGCGTGTACCTGTGCAAGCCGCGGGCCGGTGAGAACGGCCTGACCACGATCAACCGGGCCTTCTACATCTCCGCGGCCGTCGGTGCCGTCGGCTCGGCCATCGCGTGCTTCGCGTACCTGCCGTCCAGCTTCGCTGACTTCGACGGTGTCGCGGGCAGTGCCCTGGAGCAGATCTCGACCGGGGGCGCCGAGGGCGACCCGCGGATCATCGCCGCGTCCGCCGTGGTCATCGGCATCGTGATGGCCGCCGCCATCCTGGCGCTGACCGGCTACTACACCGGCACCGAGCACAAGCCGGTCAAGGACGTCGGCAAGACCTCGCTGACCGGCGCGGCCACCGTCCTCCTGGCCGGTCTGTCGGTCGGTTTCGAGTCGGCGGTGTACACGACCTTCGTGATCGGAGCGGCCGTCTTCGGTGCCTACCTGCTCGGCGGTGCCTCGCTGACGATCTCGCTGTTCTGCGTCGCGCTGGCCGGCTGCGGCCTGCTCACCACCGTCGGCGTCATCGTCGCGATGGACACCTTCGGTCCGGTCTCCGACAACGCGCAGGGCATCGCCGAGATGTCCGGCGACGTCAGCCCGGAGGGGGCGCAAATCCTCACCGAGCTCGACGCGGTCGGCAACACCACCAAGGCGATCACCAAGGGCATCGCGATCGCGACCGCTGTGCTCGCGGCGACCGCGCTGTTCGGCTCCTACGCCACCTCGGTGCTCGACGAGCTGGTCGCCGCGCGGGCGACGGAGTTCTCGCTCGCCGACTTCTTCGTCTTCAACCCGAGCGTCATGGTCGGCGTCCTGCTCGGCTCGTCGGTGGTCTTCCTGTTCTCGGGCCTGGCGATCAACGCCGTGGCCCGGGCCGCCGGCGCCGTCGTCTACGAGGTCCGCCGCCAGTTCCGGGAGATCCCCGGGATCATGGAGGGGACCGGCCGCCCGGAGTACGGCAAGGTCGTCGACATCGTCACCCGTGACTCGCTGCGCGAGCTCGTGACGCCGGGCGTCCTGGCCGTGCTCGCCCCGATCGCGGTCGGCTTCGGCCTCGGCGTGACCCCGCTGGCCGGGTTCCTCGCCGGCGCGATCGGCACCGGGACCCTGATGGCGGTCTTCCTGGCCAACTCGGGCGGTGCCTGGGACAACGCCAAGAAGCTCGTCGAGGACGGCAACCACGGGGGCAAGGGTTCGCCCGCCCACGAGGCGACGATCATCGGCGACACCGTCGGCGACCCGTTCAAGGACACCGCCGGTCCGGCGATCAACCCGCTGATCAAGGTGATGAACCTGGTCTCGCTGCTGATCGCCGGCGCCGTGGTCTCGATGAGCGTCGGCAAGGACGAGAACGACCCGTTGCGGATCATGATCGCCCTGGTCTGCGTGGCGATCATCGCGATCGCGCTGTTCGTCTCCAAGCAGCGCGAGGTCGACCTCGGCGACGACGCCGCTGCGGCAGCGTCCGCGGACGTCTCCGTCTGAGCTCCACCGATCCGGACCACCGGGCACCGTGCGCGAGCACGGTGCCCGGTGGCATTTCCACGTCTTTGTCACGAGACGCACCGTGTCGTGAACTCGGACCAGTCGTTGACAGCGGCACTGTCACGGTCCTACCTTCGCGCGGACCGCTGCCGGGCGGACGAAGGAGTCGTCGTGGGGACGAACAACGTCGTGAACCAGCCGATCGAGCGCCGCACCCTGCTCCGGGCCGGAGGGGTGCTGGGCGCCGCCGCGGTGGCCACGGGCCTGGCCGGCGCCCCCGCCTTCGCGGCCGTACCGGGCCGGAGGGTCGCGATCCTCGGTGGCGGCATGGCCGGCCTCGCGGCGGCTCACGAGCTTGCCGAGCGCGGGTTCGAGGTCACGGTCTTCGAGCCGAGTGCCTGGGGCGGAAAGGCGCGCAGCATCGGCGTGCCTGGGACGGGGACGGGTGGTCGGGCGGACCTGCCGGGCGAGCACGGCTTCCGGTTCTTCCCGGGCTTCTACCACCACATCCCGGACTCGATGCGGCGTACGCCGTACGGCACCAACCCGAACGGGGTGCACGACAACCTGGTCGCCGCGCAGGGTGCCAAGTTCTACCGCGGCGGCGACCGGGCGGACGCCTTCATCTTCGGCATCGGCCCGGACCCGGAGGCGCTGCTCACCCTGGACGGGCTGCGCCGCTACCTGACCGAGAACCTCAAGGGACAGGGCATCCCGCCCGACGAGCTCACCTACTTCGTCACCCGCCTGCTGGTCTACGTGACCAGCAGCGAGGAGCGCCGGCTCGGCCAGTGGGAGAAGCTCCCCTGGTGGGAGTTCGTCGGCGCCGACACCCGCTCGCCGGACTACCAGCACGTCCTCGCCGCCGGGCTGACCCGCAACCTGGTCGCGGCCAAGGAGACGGTGGCGAGCACCCGCACGATCGGCACCATGGGGGAGGCGTTCGTCTACAACATCGCTGGGTTCGGCAACGACGGCGCCCTCGACCGGGTCCTCGACCTGCCGACGAACGAGGCCTGGATCGACCCGTGGATGTCGCACCTGCGCACCCTCGGCGTCCGGTTCGTCCCCGGTCAGGGGCTGGCGTCGTACGAGACCGGTGGCGGCAAGGTCCGCGCGGTGGTGCTCACCGACCCTGCCGGCGTCCGGACCAGGTTCGAGGCCGACTGGTTCATCAGCGCGATGCCGGTCGAGCGGGCCCGCACCTTCTGGAGCCCGGAGATGCTCGCGCTGGACCCGTCGCTGTCCAACCTGGACCGCCTGCAGACCGACTGGATGACCGGTATCCAGTTCTACCTCCGCGAGACGGTCAAGCTGGCCAAGGGACACCTCACCTTCATCGACTCGCCCTGGGCGCTGACCGCGCTCACCCAGGCGCAGTTCTGGAAGGAGCGGGTCTTCGAGCACGCGTACGGCGACGGGTCGGTCGTGGACTGCCTGTCGGTCGACGTCTCCAACTGGGACGCCAAGGGGATCCTCTTCGGCAAGCCCGCCAAGGAGTGCTCGCCCGACGAGATCGCCGCCGAGGTGCTCGCCCAGATCCGCTACCACCACACCGCCGGGGACCAGCTCGGACCGGACGTGGTCGCTTCCTGGTTCCTCGACCCGGGGATGAAGTGGGACCCGGCAAGCGGTCGGAACACCAACGAGACCCCGCTCCTGGTCAACACGGCCGGGTCCTGGAAGGACCGGCCGGAGAGCCGCACCCGGATCCCGAACTTCTTCCTGGCCGGTGACTTCGTCCGCACCGGGATCGACCTGGCCACGATGGAGGGCGCGAACGAGTCCGGCCGGAAGGCGGCGAACGCGATCCTGCTCAGTGCGGGCTCGAACGCGGCCCCGGCGGCGACCTTCAAGCTCTGGGAGAACCCGGCCCTCGCGCCGCTGCGCAAGACCGACGCCCTGCTCTACAAGCTCGGCCTGCCCAACGCCCTGGACCTGCGGCTGCCCGGACGCTACTGACACGGCGTTTCGTTAGGGTCGTGCGGTGAACACGATGATCACGCGGCTCCGCGAGGCCCTGACGGCTGCCGACTACACCCTTTCCAGCACAGTGGGATCCGAAGCTTGGAATTCACGTGACTTGAAGTCGCGGC
>JADMIO011602944.1_pt1 | contig 13941 bp, 8 predicted proteins | sample 8958161 | NCBI WGS metagenome assembly JADMIO01 (sample SAMN16585339, study PRJNA669376) | soil metagenome | isolation source: Crop rotation soil | place: USA: Cullars Rotation, Alabama | collected 2011 | reverse complement strand
CGCGACTTCAAGTCACGTGAATTCCAAGCTTCGGATCCCACTGTGCTGGAAAGAAGTATCTGTATATTGGGCAGAAGTTCCTGGATCAGATGATTGGTTGAGTAGCCTTCTTCTAGTTCAATTTCTGCTTTTCCCTCACCAAGCGATGCATGTTTCACACTTTCTAATTGTGGAATAAAACTGCCGTTACCCTCAAACTCAATATTAATGGAATTATGAGTGAATTGCTTCTTAATTGATTCTAAACTTCCATTGAGTACTGCCTGTCCTTTATTAATGAGAAGAATATCTTCACATATTGTTTCAGCGCTTTCAAGTTGATGTGTACAAAAAATAATTGCCTTTCCTTGCTTTTTTAGGTCAAGAACTACTTCTTTAAATAGTATTTGATTCAAAGGGTCCAAACCGGAGAATGGTTCATCCAAAACAAGAAGATCGGGGTTGTGAAGTACAGCTGCTATAAACTGGACTTTTTGTTGATTGCCTTTGGAGAGTTCTTCAACTTTCCGTTTTCCCATTCCACCAAGATTAAATCGTTCAAGCCAGGGTTCTATCAATTTTCGAGCGGATGCAGGAGGGACTTGTTTTAGAGAGGCAAAATAGAGTAGGGTGTTTTCAATGGTACTTTTTTTATAGAGGCCCCGTTCTTCGGGCAAATACCCAAGTACATTTTTGCTTTCTTCTACAATAGGATGATTATTGAGGGTGATTGTGCCGCTATCAGGCTGAATAATATTGAGAATCATACGGATGGTTGTGGTTTTTCCCGCACCATTCGGACCCAAAATTCCGCAAATACGGCGGTCGTTCACCTCAAATGAGAGAGTCTGGACAGCTTTAATACCACCTCGAAATGTTTTCGACAGGTTGTTGATGACAAGCATATTTTATCCTGAAATTATGAATACAAGTATTAGGAACAATATTTCACTTAATTCGTTCTGTACTTTCCATATTTATTAATAAATTGAGAGCAAAATGTAACAAAAGTGAAATTTTTTGATAGATTTTGACACTTTACAACGTAGCATGAGTCCAGTTAATGTTGAAGAGTAATTTCAAAAAGAAATCTGTACTAACTTTGACGGTTGTTTGATTTGTAAGTGATAATATGAAAAAACAAACAATTTGTTTCAGTTTATTTCATTCAACATAATTTAGAATAAATTCCTGCTTTCAATTTACGTAATTTTGTTATAAAGCAATACGTAGAACTAACAAAATTTGTGAAAAGTGAGACAGTATAATGGAATGTTTATATACTCCTGAATTGCAAAACTCGTCTGAAGAAATTTATATAAACGGTGAGGAGTTCAGACATTTGCGAGCATTACGACTGAGGGAAGGTGAACAGATAATGCTCTCTAGCGGAAAAGGGATGTGTGGAATTGCACATATAATCAGCTATACAAAGAATGAAGCAAAAGCTATAATTAAAGAACTACTGCCTAATTTTGGTGAAGATTCTCTTCGATTTGGGCTCGGTATCGGTATATTGGACAGTCGTGAACGTATGGAATTTGCATTAGAAAAGGCAGTGGAGCTCGGTATAACAGATTTCTATCCTATTGCATCAGAGTTTTCACAAAAAAGAACTGTATCCATAGACAGGCTAAAAGGAAAAGCAATTGCAGCAATGAAGCAATGTAAACGGTCAGTTCTCACTATGATTCATGAGCCTTTGACAATTGAAAAGCTACTTGGAAATACAAATGAATGGTCAAAAATATTTATTGCAGATGTAAAAGGTAAATCATTAAAAAACAACACTACTAATGAACCTACTTTGGTATTGATCGGGGCAGAGGGTGGATTCTCGGCCAAGGAGACAGCCAGTTTCGAAAAAGATTCTCGGACTACATTTGTATCATTAGGAAATCGACGGTTGAGAGCAGAGACAGCGGCAATCGTAGCATTAAGTTTATTGACTTAAATCAATTAATTCTGCTAAACAGTAAAAATTTTGTTTTATAGATGCTCCAATGGTAATTTTGCACGAAATCTAAATGTTATAACTATAATTTTAATGTAATTAGGATGAGAATATAGAATGAGAAAAACAATACTTTTCGGTATGCTTATGCTTTCTCCATTGTTCATGAACGCACAGGGAATGATTAACGGTTCAATGATGGGTGCAGGCAAAGGAATGGCTGCAATTTCTTATGCAAATGAGAGCTTTAAGGAATTTTGGGAAGGTGATAAGCTTTATTATGAAGCGAATATGGGAACAGTAACAACTCAGTCAGTCGCGCTGATGCTGACACAAGGTATTACCAGTCAAATTGATATAGTTGCTATGGTGCCGTATATTTCATCAACGTTCAGTCAGGGTACATTAGCCTCGCAGTCAGGTTTACAGGATTTTTCTTTTGCAGTAAAGTTCCGTCCTTACCAACTTAAAACTGAAAGCTCCGGTACTTTATCGGCCATAATTTCTGCAGGTGTATCTACACCAACTACCGATTATGTTCCTGATGCAGGAAATGCAATAGGAAGCCATGTTGGAACTGCCGATGCAAGACTTACCGTTGCGTACGAATCAACTTTCGGCTTGTTTGCCAATGCTCAATACGGATATACTCGTCGCGGTGCTGTACATCTCGATAGGGATTATACTGTAAATGCACCTGATATTGGGGATTTAGTTTTTAAGGTCGGGTATATGAGTTCTTTGATTAATGCTGACGTTTGGTATGAAAATCAAAACGCCCGTGGCGGTATTGATATAAGACAAAAAGGATTTTCTCAGCAAGGGTATCCATTTCCAGCAACAGGACCATCATTTAACAGATTAGGGTTAAATGCTTCATTTCCATTAGAAAATGTAGAACCGAGCCTGAAAGCTTTCAAACTGTATCTTGGTGGAAGCATGATAACATCAGGAAGAAATGTGGGCAAATCAACACGGATTGCTGCCGGACTCATGTACGAATTTACTCTTTGGGAATAATTTATAAATATAATTGAATCTTAATAGGAATTAAATAATGAAATTGAAAAGTCTATCAATAGTAAAAGGAGTACTTGTTGTACTTCTTATGAGTTTAATCGTAAGTAGTTGCAAGGAAGACCTTGCTCCTCAAGAATTACCTGTCCTTACACCTACCGATAATGACATAACCGGTGGTGAATGGAAAACAATTGTAGCTAATCCGGCTGATATTACAAGTGTACCTCAGCCGGCAGAAGTAACGTCTAATGAATATAAGGCCGAAATTACTGCCTTGAAAGATATAATTAAAAGTAGAACTGAACAACAATTGGCAGATGCAAAATATTGGGCATCAGGCGGTGTTATGCGTTGGAATGAAATAGCTAGACTTTTAGTTGCAAAACATAATGAAGCACCAAGATTTAACAGTGATTCCGCATCTATTGGAACCACTCCTTTTCCTCTTAATGACCCTCCTTATGGAAATCCATGTGTTGCATCAAGAATTTATGCATACCTGAGTGTTGCTCAATATGATGCGCTCGTTGCTACATGGAAGATAAAGTATCAATATAACCGCTCAATGCCTTCAAAGGCAGACGCTTCTGTCGAGACTGCTTTTGCTTTACCTGATATGCCATCATATCCTTCGGAAGAGGCAGCAATTGCCTACGCATCATGGAAAGTATTAAGCTCAGTGTTCCCAAAAGATACTGCTTTTATACGTGCAAAACGTGATAATCATATCTCATCCCGTTTATGGGCAGGAGCAAACGTTCAAAGTGATTTAACTGCAGGAGATTCTATAGGTCTATTTGCAGCAACAAAAGTAATGGCAAGAGCTGCAACAGATGGTAATGGTGCGGCAGGTGCAGCAGATAAGGCTCGCTATCCCAAATATGACCCTCCAAACCTTAAAACACCCTCGGCTTCTACTTATGGAACAATAGATTCAATATGGCATTCATTGGATTTACAACCTGATGGTAATACACCACGTCCGGGGCTTCTACCCGGTTATGGCAAAGTAAAACTTTGGGGGCCGAAAACAACAGATGAGCTTCGTATCAAACCACCTCCGTCAATTAATTCAGACTCATTTAGAGTTGCTCTTGCAGAAGTGAAAAGCTATTCGGAAAACCGTACGCGTGAGCAGTGGAGAATCGTAGATTTTTGGGCTGACGGACTTTATACATGTACTCCTGCAGGGCATTGGAATATGATTGCTGACACTCTGATTCGCAAAAATAAACTAAGCGAACTTAGAACAGCAAGAACACTTGCTATGCTAAACATGGCAATGATGGATGGCGGGATAACATGTTGGGATAATAAGTATTACTATGTCTTCCCTCGACCTACTCAGATTGATCCTAGTATCAAAACCGCTACGGGTATTCCGAACTTCCCATCCTATACTTCAGGGCATGCTACATTCTCTGCTGCCGGTGCTTCCATATTATCTCATATTTTCCCAAGCGAAAAAGACCAATTATGGAGACAAGCAAATGAAGCTGCAATGTCACGTTTGTATGGATGTATTCATTATCGTTTTGATGATGACGGAGGATTGGCTTGCGGCACTGCAGTAGCTCAAGAAATAATAAATATGCGTCAAGGCGACGGTGCACCATAATTTATTAAAATAGTTAATTAACAATAAAAAAGGGATGAAGGAATCTAACAAGAATCTTCATCCCTTTTTTTGAATATAAATATTCCACTCTACATTCTGAACAAAATTATGCAAAAGAAATTACTGTTTTTTTTAGGTATATTGATACTATTAACTTTCGAGATACTTAGAGTTTATCTTATAATGCCCATGCCGGGCAGTCAGCAGTCCAGTATGGTCGGATTTGCATATTTTATCGATCAGTATATTTGGGTAATACGGATAATGGGAATCCTGCTACTCATTCCATTTTTTAGAAGTGAGTATGGCAAGACAAAGATTTGGGGTAAAATCGGATACCTGATACCACTCATTCTGTATTGCATTGTTTTCTATGCAACCAACTTTGTAATGCTGGCTGAAAAGATGTTTCTTGTAGTAAATAATAAGCAGATGCAAAGTGCAGCACAAAATAAAGTAGGAGAAGATCGTTTAATTATCGGTGTTGATTATAAAGGGCAAGCCAGAGCGTATCCAATAGGAATAATCGGTTATCATCATCAAGTAACCGATACTATTAGTGGTGAGCCAATATTTGTTACTTATTGTACTGTTTGCCGTACAGGCAGGGTATATAGTCCACTAATCAACGGGAAACAAGAGAATTTTCGATTAGTGGGGATGGATCGATTTAATGCAATGTTTGAAGATCAAACTACCAAGAGCTGGTGGCAGCAGGCAACCGGTGTGGCTGTAGCAGGTCCATTGAAAGGAAGTAAAATGAATGAAATATTCAGTTCACAGATGAGGCTTTCTCAGTGGATTAAATTGCATCCTGAGACACTCATTCTGCAACCCGATCCGGATTTCCAACCTGCGTATGATGTGTTAAAGAATTACGATGCAGGCAAAGGAAGAAGCCAGTTGACAAGTCAGAATGCTTCGCCGTGGCAACGTAAATCATGGGTCGTTGGAATTATTCTACCGGCCGGTTCCATCGCAGTTGACTGGAATCAATTGCAAAAAAGTAAATTTATTGCTGATAATAACTTTTCGTTGGTTCTTTTGAGTGATGGAAATGGATTTTACGCTTTTAACAATCATGTAGATAACCAAATATTATCCTTTACTTATGATTCAGCAACAGGAATGTTGACAGATGCCCAGACACAGTCCAAATGGACATCGGAAGGTGAGTGTATCGAAGGGACGCTAAAGGGTAAATTCTTGCAAAAATTACCTGCTTATCAGGAGTTTTGGCATTCATGGCAAACATTCCATCCTGATACAAAGCGATTTGGTGAAGCTATGTAAATTGAGCTTGACTAATATTGCTTGTCAGATTAAAAAGTACAAATCTCAGCCCTTTCGATATACTCAAAAGTCGAAAGGGCTTTTTTACCACTATGATTTAGTGCTAAGTTTTGTATTTTTGTATAGTCTATGTATCAATATGGCATTCACCCGCCCCTAATAATAAAACCTATGAAACAAACTAACGTAATTCTCTTATTCTTTGTTTCCTTGTCAATAATGATAGGGACTTCCCCGGTGTTTGCAGAAGAAACGGCTGTTCCTGATTCTGTTCTTCTGCTATCACCTGCAAACAGAGCATTGGATATTGTGACTTCAAATAATTTTTTGGAATGGTCACCCTCTACTAATGCCATATCCTATACGTTGTTACTCACGAGAGAAGAAGATGGAATAGATACGGTTATTTATGAAGGAAATTTAGGGACAACATTTTACATCCTCCCATCACTTGAAGAAAATACAATCTATTACTGGAAAATCAGAGCTGAAAACAGTGTGGGAGCAAGCCCATGGTCCGAGCTTCGACAATTTAGAACTGTTATTCCTGATGGTGAAGCACTGGTAATAAAAGTAAATGACCCTGATTCCCTTGTTGAATATGTAGCTATCAATACCCAAACGGCCTGGGGTGGGAATTTCTTTTATTCTAAAGTAAAGTCATTAAGCAAAGACGGTTCAGTCATATTTAATGAACAGGATTTTCCTGTGTTATTCGCTCAGGATTTTAAGGTGCAACGCGTGGATTTTGTAGCTAAAGATGGAAAAACGCTGGTAGGGCATATCATGATCGATTATCTTTTCACTTATAGTTACCCCCGAACGCCGCGTAAGGATATTTTAGTATCATTCTATAAAAAGAACAAGATAAACCCCGAAAAATATCCTAATTGGAAGTATTATGCTTCCTCGGAAGTTCCAATAGTCGGATTAATCCCACCCGGCCACCGTTTTCAATCTATTCGTCCAAATAGTGCAGAACCGGTATTACTGGTTAATGGAATATCCGGAAGTAACTGGGGAGAAACTGCCCGGCAATTGTATCAGGATAATTTAGATACCTGGCAATTTCTCTATGCAGACGCTGCTCCTATTGATAGCAGTGCAATTCTCCTATCCTTTGCAGTTGATTATGTTTCAGGATTGTATGATAGCAGGAAAGTTGGAGTTGTTGCCCACAGTTCAGGCGGATTAGTAGTAAGAGCGATGATTCAACGTAATGATTATAAAGAAAATGTAAGCAAGCTATTAGTTCTCGGTACACCAAATTTTGGTTCATATCTCTTATATAAGAAAACATATACTAATGAATTGAATGATATCGGTAATCAATTCGTACAAGGGCTCGATAGGAATTCACCTTTGCTTGCTGAGTTATCTCCGGCAAGTACATTTCTTTTTAAACTAAATGCAAAACCCCCAAAGAGATTAAATTCAGGTTTAGAAATTAATCAATCCTATTTAAGTATAGCAGGCGTTCAAACAATGCCACTCGGTATCTTTCATAATGAAGTTGCGAATGAAGAAGACGGTGTTGTGTCAGTAGCAAGTGCCGGATTGATGCAATGGGATATTCCTCTTGCAACAGTGAAATTAGCACATACATACTTAAATTCAGAAGATACTACAAAGAATTTGCTTAAAAATTCAGAAGTGTTAATTAGAGGGTTTTTCAATCCTGAATATTCCCCTGTTAATCTTCCATTGTCTCTCGAACTTGCTGTGGATGGTTTTTGGCTGCGCCCGGATTTTATAGTTAAATCGGATGGCCGTTCATTCCCGGGAAAATCATTGATGGAAATTTCACTACCGGGAATACACGATAATGGCTTTACACTCAATATCAATTCTGAACAATCTCAGCTTACTATAGCCAGAAAAACATTTTTTAATACTTCTCATCCTCTCGAGCTTTTTCAAGTTCCTGAGACAAGTAACTATTTTGCTGCCCATACTACAGGAAATGACGGGTTGGGTCTTTCTTTGCCAACTTCACCACAAACAGTTCGCCTTGCAGACTGGATAGAAGTAGCTAATAGCCGTATGATACTAAAGGAAAGAATAATACCTATCGCTCTTATTCCCGGTGCATTGGAATTTCAAACGTTTACGACTACGATGAAGTCGCTTTCCCCCCGTTCTCCGATAATGAAATCCTGGTTTTTGGGTGTTGAAAGAAGAGAAGAAATTCAAATAAAGCCGTCAATAAATGACACACTGGTTTTTGATGTCGATACATATATGGATACAATGGTAATTGCCCGCTTCCTGCCACCAGACAGTCTTAATGATTTTCTATCCCCACCGAACAATTTAGCATTTACTCAGAGTTTTAGATTAATAGCACCTAATGGTGTGGTAATTGATACAAATGTTTCTCCTTTGGCAATATTTCTTCCATATTCGGGGGCAGGGTATCAGAATTATCCTGCGGATAATGTATCCTATTATTTCATGGCGCAACCACAGCCTGGTCGCTGGAAAATAATATCAGCAAAAAATCAAAATGCACACTTTGTACAATCGTATTTAAGTGAAGTTGCCGTTCGAATTGCTGTAAGTGATTCATTATACAAGCCAAATGATACAGTGCCATTCAAGGTGTTTCTTCCTAAGTTTTTCTTTTCGAAACCAAAACTCAGTGTTAGAGTATTTTCTCCAAATTCTGATAGCTCAGGTACTGATATAACTTTAATCAAAAATGATACTTCTGCATTTGAGTATAGCGGGACTTTTTACCCGACTTCAAATGGTATATATCGAATAGCTGCAGATTTTACCTGCGATTTTCCTGCCGGACCGATTCATCGTACTGCATCAAGAAATATAGAAATAATAGATGCCTTGCCAAATATACCGGAGCTCGTTTCACCTCCAAATAATGCAAAGGATATTGCATTGAACACAACATTGGAATGGAAGAGGGATACAAGGACTGCCTCATACCAAATACAATTTTCAACAAAGCAAAAATTCACTGAATTACTTAGTGATACTGTTGTGTATGACTTATCATATCTACCGTTGCCAAAACTTAAAGAATTGACAACGTATTACTGGCGAGTCCGCGGAAGTAATAGAAGAGGATGGACTCCATGGTCAGAACCGTTCTTATTTACTACGAACTCTTCAGCAATAACAACACCGCTACTTAAAAGTCCGGCGATTGGTACGGTTACAATTGTCCAAAACTTAAATCTTAGTTGGTCAACATCTTTCCGCGCAAAAGTATATAGATTGCAGATCTCCCGCGATTCATTATTTAAATCTGAGATTGTATACGATTCAACCAAAGAAACTACAAATCTCACGTTTGCTATGCAAAGCAATACGAAATACTATTGGAGAGTAAAGGCAATTGCTGCTGATAAAGGTGAGAGTGAATGGTCACAAATATGGAATTTCAAGAGATTGTTACCCTCTCCATCACCGATTTTACCCGAGAATCAGACAGTTAATCTACCTTTAAATATTAAGTTAAAATGGTATTCTCCTGATTTATCCCTTCGTTTCCAAGTACAGATTTCATCTAAGAAGGATTTTTCTGCTCTTGTATTCAACGAAACAACATTAGGTGACACAATCATCTACGCAGCTCTCCCATCAAGCAACACAACATTTTACTGGCGTGTGAAGTGGATATTTGGTGACGGTGCTGAAAGTGAATGGTCGGAGGTATGGTCGTTTACTACGATGCTTGCCAAACCGAGGTTAGATTCACCCGGTGATAAAGTGACAGGTGTGAATCTTAATCCTACATTGACATGGAATTCTGTTCCCGGAGGAGTATACTATCACCTGCAATTAGCTCGAGATGCAGAGTTTACACAAAAAGTATTTGAAGACTCTTTATTGTTAGTAATAGCAAAACCCTTAAAATCTTTATCTGCCCTTACTGAATTCTTCTGGCGTGTCAGGAGCAGAATGTCATCAGGGGCGAGTGAATGGTCCGATACTTGGAGTTTCAAGACAGGTGAGGCAGCTACCGGTGTGGATGAAGAAATTGAAACAGGTTTCTCTATGCAAGTTACTCCTCAACCTTCAAGTGGAGTTTCATTTGTTGAATTGCAATTGCTTGAATCATCGGATGTAACTGTTTCTATTTCTGATTTACTTGGTCGTGTAATTCAAGATATTCCTCATATTACATTGGAAGCAGGGAAGCATTCAATTCCGATTGTCTTGCCGATGAAGGGGATGTATTCTTGTAAGGTTACTGTGGGTACAAAGGTGTTTAGTAGGATTATTGTGTATTGATTATTGATATTCACACAGAGGTCAAGTCATTTGTTACAACTGACTTTCTTTACTTGCCAAATAACTGTAGCGATGTGGTCTAAATACTATCATAATCAAGCCATATAAAAGAATATACTTGAGAATGATTGGTATTGTTGCAAAAGTCAGTTATAACACCTGACTTGACTGAAATCATTAGGATACTGGTGAAACTTAACATCATAAAATCTATAATATTATTAACCTGTTCTCTATATTTCTATGGTTGTCTAGGCGACCTAAAAGGACATTTTGGTGCAAGTGAAACTATTGAAAATTCCCAAAGGCGTAATGTTTTTGTAAAACAATATTATGTTCACGAAAACTTTTTATATCTTTTAAACTATCAAATGACAGTTAAAGAAGCTTGGCTTGAAAACAGATGGGAATACGCCAATGATCAAGGTGATGAGATAGTGAAAGTGGAGTGCTACCAACTAATAGTTAATCTTCAAGAAGAAGTCTTAGACTACCCATTTAAATTTGCAATTGGGATTGATGGTGATAAATACTTTAGACCTTGTGCCAAAGCAGCTATTATGACTGACTTTAAAGTACTGCCAGAAGTGGATTCAATTGAATGGTTTGTTCAAAAAAAATACCATTTATCAGAATCACAACCACATGAAATTATAGGTAAGGCAATATTATATACATATCCTTCAACAGAAGAATGTATTATGTATTGAATTCATGTCAAGTAATTATAATAAATGACTTGACATGAATTTCCACTTGTAATCTTTTACAGTTTTCAACATTATTTAAAAAGGTGCAGTAATTCCCAAACCCCATCCAAAATTCCCTGAACCTAAATTACCGACACCCCAACGTGCATCAAACCGTAAAAACAGAACATTACTAACGAATGTAGGGATTCTTCCAAGTCCAAAACCGACCTCAGAGTACCAATCATTATTCGTTGGGATATAACCGATTGATTGGTATGAACGCCAACGTCCGCTTGCTCCTGCTGCAATAATATCAATTCCGCGACCTTCATATAGCGGCAAACCCATACCTCGCCAAATTACATCTGTCAAATTGATTTCCGCATTCGTTGTTACATATTCAGTACCGCCAAAAACACCGATTGGAGCTGAAACCATATTTCCAAAAACAACAGCTTGGGCTAATTGTACCTTCTGGCGGAATTGATACTGAATCGGAATATCACCACTAGCAATTCCTGCGGCTACTTGCAACCGCAATGACATAGGGGAATACCCTGTCGGTATAAGAGGGAGCATGGTTTCGATAGAAGATTCAACTGAGCGGAATGGAATGTTTCGATTATATTCCTCACCATAGAACCCGCTTAAATGAATCTCCAATTGTGGTCTTCCTGTAAAACCAAATGCAGAGATATTTCCCATTTGTGCAGAAATTGCTCCGGTTTGATACGAACCGTCGATAATAAAAGGATTTGGTCGCCATCCGCCTTTCCGGAAAATAGAACGTGAGGCAAGTTTCGTTGTAGAGAATTGGCGGGATTGTTCATAAATTGCATTCCAACGGATTCCTCCAATTGGGACAGAAAAGCCTAGATTGAAACCGTCATTTCGGAAATAGTCGTAATAATCTGAGTGTTCAAAAGCTGCTGCAATTGTATTGACAAAAGATGAATAAGTATTATCGAATGAGTTTTGATTAAGCTGGGAGAAAAGAGTACCAAATACTGAAAAACGATGCAAAGAATCCAAATAATACTTAGCACCCACTTCACCTACATATCTGTGAATTCCGAAAGAATAACCTGCATTGGCATTCCCTTCTATACTTTTGTATGCAAAATTAGGCTGAGCAGTGAGAGTGATGCTTCCTATACGATTGAAGTCAATCGTAGGTTTTACGGAAAAGCTGAGGGGCGTATCTCCTGAAGTATCGGGTGGATTGGCAATGACAATGCTGTCAATTCTGTGATAAATTTCTTTTTCGCTGTCTGTTAGTTCTTGAAGTGCATTGTTTTCCCAAAATTCTGTTTTTGTTGAATCGGCTGTAGGTGAAACTGTTATTCGCGGTTTGTCCGAATCAAAAATCGAATCGGGTATTGATTCGTTAAGTTTTACTTCTGAATAGATACTTGTAGCTATAAAGTCTGCACCAAATTCAACGAAACCCTTTAGGACATCAATTTGAGCTTTTGCTGTTGTTCGCAGGTACGTTGGCTGCCATATTTCTTTTTGAATTTCCTCGAACTTCTGTACAAAGCGCAAGTTTTTTACAAACGAGAGGGCAGTAGTTTCGCTTGGAGAAAGATCTGCTTCAATAAGATTATATGTTCCTTCTACAATTTTAAGAGTCCCTTTGAAAGCTGGGAAAACTTCTGATTTTGGCTCTACCTTGATAACATACACAAACTTATCACCAAAAGTTGTTCGGTCGAGAAGTGTAAATTTATAACGGTCAAATGGGTCTTTTGAGAGAGGAGAAAGAATATCAGCACTGACAATTTTGACTGATTCATCATAAAAACTAATAAAGTTTCCTATTGCTACAAGGTTCTGCTGTTTGTCGAGGTTAGCAGTTTGCCTGCGCTGCAGTATTTCTGCATGATATTTTTTTTGGACATTATCTCTATAGACTTTAGAGAAGGTTTCAGCAATAAAGAATGAGTTTCTTTCATCAAGCTCACCATCCGTGGTAATTCCCACTGATCCGCTTCTACCTTTGTCTTTGCTCCCTCTGTTACCCGGTGAAACTCCACCCGGTATAGCGTTTAGTCCTTTACCATTAAGTTCAAGGTTTAGTTTTGAGTAAAGTGACCCAGTGAACGTTGAAATTTTCTTGAGGTTTTCCTCCTTACGTTCAATTGCTCTCCGGATAACATTATCTGCGTCGATATCGGCAGTTACTTGGACGGTTTGGAGTTTGAGAGAAGAAGGTTTTAGCTGAATGTCTAGATTGGTTGTTTCTTGGGTTACGGGCAAAGTTCTGGTTTGATAGCCCAGTGATTTTACTTCGATAGTATATTTACCTTTTGGAAGTGCGATACGAAAGAACCCGTTTACTCCTGAATATGTCCCCAGCCGTGTATCAATTACCCGTAGAGAAGCTCCTGCAATGGGCTGTTTTGTATCACCGTCGGTTACGATGCCTTGTATAGTAAACGTTGATTCTGCGGCGATGATGGTGTTATTAGAAATTCCGGTAAAGACAAGCGCGAAAAGATATGTAAACTTTAAGCAAAGGGACTGTATATTCATATTGATGTCATTTGGTTAAAAAAATAGTGCTGATTTGGGGCAGCACTACGATTGAAGATACATGTTGTTTCAATTAGAAAATATACTTCTACAATTTATTTTTACAGGTGTATAAATTGACCTGATTATTTCTTTATAGCCAGTAGTTCTACCTCGAAAATCAATGTGGATTTACCGGGGATTGGACCATGATCCCTATTACCATAACCCAAGGATGGAGGTATTATCAGTTTTCGAAGTCCTCCAACTTTCATATTGAGAACCCCTTGATCCCACCCTTTGATAACATCGCCAATACCTAATTTAAACATGAAAGGTTCGTCTCTATCTCTGGATGAATCGAACTTTCTACCGTCGGTCAATGTACCGACGTAATGTACTTTAACACTATCACCAAAAACTGCTTCTGCTCCAGTTCCTACTCTAATATCTATAATTTCCACTTTTTCCTCCGTTTCTACCTCAGTCTCGGTAGAGCAATTTGTTAATAGAAATATTACTAAAAGGCAAGGCACTACAAAAAGAATTTTCACGATTATTCCTTAACTATAAATTTCTGAGTACATATTTGTTCAGTTCCCCATTTCACTATA
>JADMIO011089403.1_pt1 | contig 13942 bp, 8 predicted proteins | sample 8958161 | NCBI WGS metagenome assembly JADMIO01 (sample SAMN16585339, study PRJNA669376) | soil metagenome | isolation source: Crop rotation soil | place: USA: Cullars Rotation, Alabama | collected 2011 | reverse complement strand
ACGAGTTCGAGAAGGCGCACTCGCTCGTGTACGACCTGATGCTGCAGGTGTTCTCGGACGGGCGCCTGACCGACGCGCGCGGCGAGACCACCGACTTCCGCAACGCGATCATCGTCTTGACCTCCAACGTGGGGTCGTCGAAGTCGGGTCCGGAGATCGGGTTCGGCGGCAAGGGCGCCGCGTCGATCCACTCGCTGGAGGCGAAGGTGCGCCGCGACATGGAGACGCACTTCCGGCCGGAGTTCATCAACCGGCTGGACCACGTGGTGGTGTTCCGTGCGCTCGACGAGGACACCATGCGGCGGATCGCGCGGCGCGAGCTGCAGAAGCTCTCGGAGCTCGACGGCGTGCGGCAGCTCAAGCAGGTGCTCGAGGTCGACGACGCCGCGGTCGACCTGCTGGTGCGCACCGGCTTCGACCGCAAGTTCGGCGCGCGGCCGCTGAAGCGCGCGATCAAGGAGCTCATCACCACCCCGCTGGCACGCCTTCTGGTCACGCGACCGACGGCGCCGCGACAGATCGTGCGCGTGCTGGCGCGCGGCGACCAGATGATCCTGGACCTCGAGTCCACCGAGGAGTCGGTGAAGGCGCGCGCGGTCGACGAGAAGATGGAGCTCGAGGCGTCGGGCGGCCGCCCGATGCGGATGACCGTCAAGGAAGTGGCGGCGTCCATCGACCGGCTGCTCGAGCGCATCGAGTCCGCGGAGAAGGCGTTCGGCCTCGTGGACGCCGAGACCCGCATCGCCGAGATCGAAGCGAAGCGCGCGGGCCCCGACTTCTGGAACGACCCGGTCGAGAGCGCGCGGCTGTTGCACCGCTACCACCGACTGGTGGGGGAGGTGAAGCGTTTCCGCGACGCCCGCGACCTGGCGCGGATGGTGTTCGAGGCCACCGAGCTCACCGTGAAGGAGAAGGATCCTTCGCTGCTCAAAGATATCTCGCACGAGTACCATCGCCTGCTGAAGCTCACCGAGAAGCTGGAGCTCGAGAGCACGCTGTTCACCGAGCACGAGCGCCGCGACGCGTACATCAGCGTCGCCACCGCGGGCGTCGGCGCGGCCGACCGGCGCTGGGTCGAGGAGCTGGCGAACGTCTACGAACGCTGGGCGCGCGCGAAGGGGTACAAGCTCACGGTGCTGTACCGCGCGCCGTCGAACGCGAAGCCCGAGGAGATCGCGGTGCGCGCGCTGGTCGAAGGAACGTACGCGTACGGTTATCTATCGGGGGAGGAAGGCCTGCACCGGCTGGTGCGGCGTCCCGCGGGCGGCGGCAAGACCGAGACCGAGACGGTCGCCGCGCGCGTCGAGGTCACGCCGCTGTTGCGCACCGAGGACCCGGTGGACGCGGTGGCGCGCCGCGAGGCGCAGATCGACCGCGTGCCGCTGGGCGGCGGGCGCACCACGCGCTCGGGCACGCGCGTGCGGCTGGCGGACGCCGAGCTGGTGCTGTTGAACACGCTCTCGGAGGTCGAGAACTCCGAGCTGGGCACGTGGATCCTGCGCTCGCTGGTGACGATGCGGAAGCCCGACGCCGAGAGCGCGGGGCTGGTGCGCTCGTACGACACCGCGGAGAACATGGTGGTGAAGGACCGGCGCACCGGCGTCACCGTGCACAACCTGCGCAAGGTGTTCGCGGGCGAGATCGACGAGTTCCTGGTGGCCTACCTCAAGGACGCGGCGGCAGCGGCCCCTTGACCGGCCGCGGGATCGCGCCGAGCCCGACCTGCTCGGCCGACTCGAGGTGCACCAGCACGGTGGCTCCGCGCAGCCGGCTCTTGATCGCGTTCTCGACCTGGTGGCAGAGGTCGTGCGAATCGCCCGTCGGCATCGAGCGCGGCACCACGAGGTGCATGTCGATGTGGCGGTTCGGGCCGGCCTTGCGCGTGCGGATGTTGTGGAACTGCACGGGGCGGTCCGCGAACGTCGCGAGCACCTCTTCGATCTCGTGGACCTCGTGCTCGGGCAGGCGGCGGTCCAGCAGGCTGGCCAGGCCGGTGCGCCCGATTCGATAAGCTTCGAAGGATATGTAGAGGCCGACCCCCAGCGCCGCGATGGGGTCGAAGACCTTGTGGCCCGTGAGCGCCACCAGACCCAGGCCCACCAGCACGCCCACCGACGTGAGCACGTCCGCGGACAGGTGCCACGCGTCGGCCTCGAGGGCCACCGAATCGGTCTCGGCGGCGGTGCGGAACAGGAACCGCGAGACGGCGGTGTTCACCAGGATCGAGAGCAGCATGATGCCCATGCCCAGCTCCGGGTGCTCGGGGCCGCGGCCCGAGTGGAAGTCCTCGAGCGCTTTGGTCACGACGCCCACGGTGGCGACGATGATCAGAGTGGCCTCGAACACCGCGGCGAGGTCCTCGAACTTGCCGTAGCCGTACGGGTGCTTCTCGTCCGCGGGGCGGCTGGACATCCGCACCGAGAAGTACGCGGAGAACGAAGCGAGCAGGTCCGTCGCGCTGTGCAGGCCTTCCGACACGACCGCCGACGACCCGATCCACCAGCCGCCCGCGAGCTTCGCGAAGGTGAGCAGCAGGTTCGACCCGATCGAGACCATCGCGGCCCACGTCGTCAGCTCGCCCCGCAGGTGGGAATGGCTGTGCCCGTGGCCGTGGTCGTGCCCGCCGTGGTCGTGGTCGTGCCCGTCGTGGGCGTGGTCGTGCGTGCTCATCTCTGGGTGAGATATTAGAACGAGGAGACCGGTGTGCGCTTCACGAACAGCTCGTGCCAGAGGTGGGTGGTCAGCACGCCGATCACGCCGAGCTCCGCCGCGACCCGCTCCAGGTTGACTTCCTTGTGGCGGTGGATGCGGTAGTGCTGCACGGTGTCGATCATGCGCTTCACCGCGGCCGGGTCGAAGTACCCCAGGTCGCGCACCGACCGCTCCGACAGGACGTCGTGCACGTAGGTGCCGGGGTCGCGGATCACCGCGGTGCCGCACGGCGACTGGAACGGCTGCTTGGTGCGCTTCGCGACCGCCGGCGGCATCAGGTGCCCCAGCGCCGTGCGCAGGATGTGCTTCTCGCGGAAGCCCTTCAGCTTGTAGTGGCGCGGGATGCGCGCGACCATCTCGACGAAGCGGTGGTCCAGGAACGGGTAGCGGCCCTCGACCGACGCGGCCATCGTCATCCGGTCGCCCAGCGGCCCGATCTGGTGGTTCTGCAACCGGACCTTGTACGCGATGTACGTGCTCTGGTCGAACGGGTGCCAGCGCCGGATGCGCTCGCTCGGCAGCTCCAGGTCGGACGCCGGATCGTGGCCGGCCAGCTCGTCGCGCATCGAGGGCGCGATCACCGAGTCGAACAGCCGCTGCCCGAACTCGAACTCCGGCTGCATCGCGGGATAGAAGCCGTAGCGGCGCTCGGTGTCGCTCACGTCGCCGCGCCCGGGCAGCACGTAGTCCGCGCCGGTCTTGCGCTGCACCAGCCAGCGCGCCGCGCCCGCCGCGAGCGAGAACGGGAAGCGGTCCAGGATGCGCCGCGCCTTGTCCAGCCGGAAGTATCCGTAGCCGCCGAAGGCCTCGTCGGCCCCCTCCCCCGTCAGCACGACCGTGACGTGCTCGCGCGCGAGCTGGGCCAGGCGCATCAGCGGCACGCCCTCGGTGATCAGCGTGGCGTGCTCCGCGTGCAGCACGTTGCGCGGCATGCCGGTGCGCACGTCGACGCTCGAGATCGTCACCTCGTGCGCCTCCGCGCCGAGGTGCCGCGCGACCGCGCGCGCGTGCGCGATCTCGTCGAACCACTTGTCCTCGAAGCCGATCGAGAACGTGCGCAGCGGGATCATGTGCAGGCGCCCCACCAGCCCCGCGATCACCGACGAGTCCAGCCCGCCCGAGCAGTACACGCCGACGGGGACGTCCGCGGCGAGCTGCAGCCGCACGGAGTCCTCGAGCATCTCGGCGACCTCGCGCGAGTACGCGGCTTCACCGCGATCGTCGACGGCCTCCCCCGCCGCCGGGAAGTCGAGGTCCCAGTAGGTGCGGCGCTCGATCCGCCCTTCGGACACGACCATCACGCTGCCCGCGGGCAACTGGTTGATGCCGCGGAACATCGTGCGCGGCGCGGACGGCGCGGCGTAGGTGAACACGTGCTGCAGGCCCACCGGGTCCAGCTGCGGGACCACGCCGGGCAGCGCGAGCAGCGCCTTCACTTCCGAGGCCCACGCGAAGCGGCGTCCCACCTGCGTCCAGTACAGCGGGCGGATCCCCAGCCGGTCGCGCCCGAGCAGCAATCGCCGCCGGCGCGAGTCCCACAGCGCGAACGCGAACTGGCCGTTCAGGTGCTTGACCAGGTCGTCGCCGTGCTCCTCGTAGAGGTGCACCAGCGCTTCGGTATCGGTCCGCGAGCGGAAACGATGACCGCGCGCCTCGAGCCCGCGCCGCAGGTCGGGGAAGTTGAAGGTCTCGCCGTTGTACGAGATCCACACCGTGCCGTCCTCGTTGCAGAGCGGCTGCTGCCCCGTCGCGAGATCCATGATCGAGAGCCGCCGCGTGCCCATCGCGATCGGCCCGTCCACGTGCATGCCCGCCTCGTCGGGGCCGCGGTGCAGGATCGCGTCGAGCATCGGCCCGAGCAGCCGCTCCTCGGCGGGCTGCTCGAGGTCCAGGTCCAGGAAACCAGCGATGCCGCACATGCCGTTCAGCGCGCCTCCGCGGAGCCCTGATAGAAGAACAGCGCGAGCTCGTCGGGCACGGGGCAGTTCGCGCGGAGGTCGGAGATCTTCACGGTTCCCTCGCTCCGCACGTTCCGGTAGTAGCCGGGCAGCACGCGGAGCCGCAGTGTGATCGGCACCGGTCCGGGCCTGAGCCACGCGACCGGGACCGCATGATACATGATCGCCTGGTCCGGCTTGAACACCGTGTCGTCCGGCGGCACGAAAAGAAGGCTCACGGGGAGCCCTTCCATGTCGAGAATGTAACCCGCTGCCCGATTGCGACTGCATTTCAGCGCGAGCTGGGCGCGCTGCACGCCCGCGAGCGCCGGGACCGCGAGCGTGACCGCGACCGACGACGCGAGCCGCGGCCCGTCGGCCCAGACGTTCACGTGCAGGTCGCGCTCGGGCGCGAGCCCCTCGACGCGCGGGAACGGCGCGTAGGCGTCCGCGGCGGCGACCGGGAACAGCGGCGCGTCGCCCCACGCGAGGTCGGGCGGCATCAGCTGCGCGACGCCGGTGCGCGCGTTCAGCCCGTGCGCGGCCGCGAAGCGGTCCACCAGCCGCAGGCCCGTCAGCCCGTCGTAGACGTTGCGCTTCTCCGCGTCGGTGAGCTCGCGGTCGAGCTGCGCCCGCGGCAGCACGCGCGCCAGCTCGTCGCGCCGCGCCGCCAGGTGCATCGCGTCGAGCGCGTGCTGCACGGGCTCGAAGTGCGGCGCGTCGTTGACGCCCTTGCGCGCGCGCTCGGTGCGGTCGAGCATCCCCTCGAGGTCCGCGGCCCGCACCGCGCGCGCGAGGTCCAGCAGCTCCGCGACGGGGCTCAAGAGCGTCTGCGGCGGCAGCGCGCGCTCCTCGCCGCTGTCGGCGATCACCTTCACCTGCAGCTCGTACACCTGGCGCGGCGCGAGCCCGTCGATCTCGAGCCGGTGCGCGTGTCCGGGCGGCGTCTTCGCGAGCTTCGCGGCCGGCGCCTCGTCGGAGGGCCGCCCGCCGGTCGCGACCACCTGCACCTCGACGCGCGCGCTGGGCGTGGTGGTCAGCTCCACGCTCACGCGCCGCGGCAAGCGCTCGACCTCGAGCGGCCGTGCCAGCAGCGCGGCCACCGGCACGCTGAACGTGCTCGCGCCGCCGTCCGGGAACTGCAGCGCCACGTCGACGGTCTTGCCCTCGGGCAGGTCCGCGACCACCGCGCGGTGCTCGCGCGCCGCGGGCTCCGGCGTGGTCACCGTGCGCGACACGCTCGCGCCCTTTACCGCGACCCGCACCACCGTCGGGCACGCGCGGTTGGTGAGGTAGTGCACCTCGATGCCGCCGGGCCGCTGCCGCACCTCGGGCTGCGCGGCCAGCGCGAACGGCTCGCCCCGCCACGGTCAAGAGCCCGAGCATCGCCACCGGCCAGATGCGCCGCGCCGGGGGCGGCGACGAGCCCACCGAGATCTCCCGCGGCGTTTCGATGTTTTTCGAAGCGACGACCGACGACTGCGTCTTGAGCTTGCCGAAGCTCTGCTCGGTCAGCTCTTCCAGCGTGCGCTTGACCTCCCCCGCGTCCGCCGGCCGGCGCTCCGCGTCGGGGATCAGGAGCCGGTTCACCAGCGCGGTCAGCGTGCGGGGGAGGTCGTCGCGATAGCGGTCCAGCGGGTCCGCGGGCACGTTGACGCGCTGCGCGATCAGCTCGCCGATGTCGCCGTTCGACGGCCACGGCAGCCGCCGCGCGAGCAGCTGGTACAGCACCACGCCCAGCGCGTACAGGTCGCTCGCGGGCGACGGATCGCTGCCCAGCAGCACCTCGGGCGCGACGTAGTGCGGCGTGCCGAGCAGCGGCCCCTGCGTCGTCACCGTGCGGTCGGCCGCGTGCCGCGCGAGCCCGAAGTCGGCCAGCTTCGCGACCCCGGTCTCGGTCAGCAGGATGTTCCCCGGCTTGATGTCGCGGTGCACGATGCCCTCGCGGTGCAGGCAGTCGAGCCCGTCCGCGACCTGCGTCGCCACGCGCAGCGCGAAGAGGTCGCCGGGCGCGGTCGCCCCGTCGATGTGCGCGGTGAGGCTGCCGCCCGCGACGTACTCCATCACCAGGTAGGGCTGGCCCGCGCGCGAGCCGTACTCGTACACGGGCACGATGTGCGGGTGCGACAGCTTCGACAGCACGCGCGCCTCGCGCTCGAAGCGCTTGCGCGAAAGCTCGTCCGCGACCATCTCGGCGCGGATGAACTTCACCACCACGCGCCGCCCCAGCGAGCGCTGCACGGCGAGCCACACGTCGCCCGCTCCACCGGAGCCGATCGCGTGCGAGAGCTGGTAGGCCGCCTGGAAGTCTTCCTCGGATTCGGTCATCGGTAGATCAGCAGCGCACCCAGCACCTTCAGCGGCGCGGGCGTGGCGGTGCCGACCGGCTCGAGGCGCACGCCCAGCTCGACGGAGCCCTGGCTGAGCTTCGGCGGCACGAAGCGCGCGATCCACTGCTCGCCGGACGGAGGCGCGGGGCGGCCGATCGGGTTCCACAGCACGACCTCGCCGGTGCGGTCGCCGGGCATCGCGATGATCAGCGCGTCGGCGGGCAGCGCGTTGACCGCGAGCGCGAGCTGCGCGGTGCGGTACTCGCCGGCGGCCGGCGCCTGCAGGTGCACCTGCGCGCGGCCGGTCACGCTGGCCTCGGGCTCCTGCGGCTTGGGGTCGTACGCGACGCGGGTGCGCGCGGCGGTGCTCGTGAACAGCCCGGGCTTCAACCGCGAGAACACGCCGAGCTGCACCAGCAAGGCGACGGGGGAGGTGGCCGGCGCGCGCATCGCCCCTTCGCACGCGTGCGCGAGCTCCGACGTCGTCACCACCTGCCCCGAGAGATACGCGCCGTCGCGCAGCGGCTTGAGCATCCCGAGCTCCGCGGGGATGCCGGGGCCGCCGTGCGCCAGCGCGCGCTCCAGGCCGTTCAGCGCGGCGTAGTACCCGCGCCGCGCCTCGTCGGACAGGTCGGGCGTCTCGAACGGCCACCCGCCCAGCGCCGCGGCGTCCGCGATGAGCGGCGCGACCCCGGATTTATCGAGCGCGGCCACGGGGTCGGCGATCTTCGCGTCGGAGAGCGGCGGCGCGGCGACGGCCTTCGCGAGCGGCTCCGCCACGGCGGCGACGAGCTGCGTGCCCGACGCCGCGCGCTTCTCGCCGTCCGCGTCGGTGGCCTCGAGCGTGAGCTCCTTGAGGCGCGCCGCGGACGCCCCCTTGAACGCGCCCTCGTGCGCCGTGTCGGGCTCCGCGGCCAGCGTGAGGTCGACCGCGTTCTCCTCGAGGCGCGCGTGCGCGGACGACTTCGCCTTCACCGGCGTGGTGAACGCCAGCGCCAGGTCGTCGCCCTTCTGCTCGAAGCGCACGTGCTGGAACGGCGTCGGCGGGGGAGGTTTCAAGGGGACGCTCGCGGGCGGGCTCTTCTCGCCGAGCTGGATCAGCGCCACCGGGTTCGCGCCCGGAGGGAACTCGGTGATGCGCACGGTGTGCTTCTTGGTGGCGCCATCTTTCGAATTGTCGAAGCGACGGCTGGTCCCCTCCCCCTTCACCTCGACCGCGGAGGCGCAGGCGATGTTGGTGCGGTAGGTGAGAGTGACGCCCGCGAAGCCCGGGCGCTGCTCCACGTCGCCCTCGAGGCGGCCCTCGGTCTCGTGGGTCCAGAACCAGAAGCCGAAGCCGCCCACCCCGACCGCGAGCAGCACCACCACCAGCGCGATCACCCAGACCGGCGTGGGCTTGATCTCCTTGATGCCCTCGAGGGGCTGCGAGACCATGCGGCCGCGGCCGGTGATGCGCGGGCCGGAGGGGCCGCTGAACTTGCGGGTCGGCCGCGCGGCGTCCGGGTTCAGCGCGGCGACCGGCACGTCGGTGAGGCTCTCGTATTTGGCGGTGACGCTATGCCAGTGGCGCAGGAAGTCCTTCACGGTGGGGAGGCGCTTCTCGCGCGACGGATTCAGGCAGAGCATGATCGCCCGCGAGAGCTTGAGGTCGAAGCCCGGCACCACCTTGTCGGGCGGGTCGATCGGCTTGGCCACGCGCTGCTCGAGGTCCTGAGGCGATTCGACGTTTTGAAAAGGGTGGACGAACGTCGCCACCTGGTAGAGCAGCAGGCCCAGCTGCCAGATGTCGGTCTTCGCGTCGAGCGGCTTGAAGCCCGCGAGCTGGTCCGGCGACATGTGCATGTACGCGGGCAGGCCGCCCAGCCAGTTCGGGATCTCGGAGGTTTCGGTGGCGCGCGTGAGCCCCGGGTCCGTGAGCACCAGGTCGGCGTCGGTGCGCCCCAGCACGTTGGACGGCTTCAGGTTGGTGTGGACGATCTGCAGCCCGTGCAAGAGGTCCAGGAGGTTCGCGACCTTCCGGCCGATCTGGTAGACCTGCTTGTCGGTCCAGCGCTCGCCGGACTTCTTGCGGTCGTCGATCTCGGTCTGGAGCGTGGTGCCGGGTACCGGATCGGCGCCGTACCACGCGACCCCCTGCACCTTGCCGATCTCGACGACGCGCTGCAGGCCGCCGATGCCCAGCCCCTGCCAGCGCTCGAGCTCGCGCATGCAGCGGTTGGTGAAGCGTTCGTCGGAGAGCTGGATGACCTTGACGATGGCCTCGCTCTGGAGGCCCTCGTCATAGGCTTTCGAGACGACGGAGGACGGCGACTCCCCGATTTTCGACTGGATCGTGAACCGACCGAGCCTGCGGGGTACGTCCACGCGACCTCAGTGCACGTGCGACGCCGCGGCGAACATCGCAAAGAGCGCCGCACCTGCCGCGAAGATGAAGCCGACGATGAGCACCACCGGGAGGATGACCACCGCGATCGCGTGCGTCAGCGGCATCTTGTAGATGACCTTGAGGTTGTGGACCATCACGGCCAGGCCGTACAGGCCGGCGATCATGCTGACGAAGATGCCGATGATCGGGACCGCGGCGACCCAGTTGAGCATCATCGAGAGCCCGTACACGCGGAAGTACTGCCAGTAGTCGCCCTTGCCGCCCATCAGCCCCGCGAGGACGTGGATGATGCCCGCGCAGATCATCGAGATGATGAGCGTGCTCGGCACCGAGAAGATGGCGGTGAGGAACGTCAGGCTGCCGATCGCGGGAGCGAGGCCGGCGATCGCGAGGAAGATGAACGCCATCTGGGTCGCGTTCTCGTCGCGCGCCGCTTCCAGCACGGCGCCCTCCTCCATCTTGAGGATGCGGACGGAGAGCTTGACCCAGTCGCCGAACTCACGGGCCTTGGGCGGGCCGGCCGGAACCGAGGTCACCGCCGCTCCGCACTCGAGACACGTCGCGGCCCCTACCTTCAGCTCGGCATTACACGTCGTGCAGTTCATCTGGCCTCCCTGGCCTGCGCTCAGGCCCCCACGAGATTGTAGAACGCGAGCTTCAGATCGCACCACACATTGTAGATGACGCCCACGCCCACGGCGTCCATCGAGACCTGTACAGGCATCAGGCCCTTGTCGACGGACACGTACTTCGCGCCCTTCACCAGCGCGACCGGGACGGCCTCGTTGCAGTTGCCCATCACCAGCGCCGCGGCGTTGGAGATCATGTCGGTGGTCGCGTCCGTCCCGCCGATCTTGGGCTTGCCGTAGAGGTCCTGCTGGCCGAACATCGGAGACACCGTCTGGATGCCCCACGAGCCGACCGCCTGGTCCACCGAGCCGAAGCGCTGGAAGCGGATGTCGGTGTCGCTGGTGATCACCGCGACCGTCTTGCCGGTGCGCTCCTTGACGGTCGCGCGGAGCCGGCGACAGCTCTCGTCGGCGCTCTCGGGCAGCAGGATCGCGTTCTCGGTGCCCTCGACGTTCGAGCCGTCGATGCCGGCGTCGGTCACGACCAGGCCGTTGTAGACCTCGGCCATGATCATCGTGGGCTCCTTCGCGAAGAGCTTCTGCACCATCTCCTGGCCGACCGGGAAGACCTCGGGCAGCTTGCGCGACCACTCCAGTCCGGCCTTGCCGGTCGGGAGGATGCCCCAAACCTTCTTGGAATGGCGCAGGATCAGCTCGCAGATGCGCGCGTCGCGTCCGGAGACGCGGGCGAGCGCGCGGGCGCGCTTGGAGGGCGTGACCGTGCCGAGCGGAATGATCCGGTTCTCGGCCTTGGAAAACGCCTTCGACGTGACCACGATCACGTCGTTCTCGTCGATGGCCACACCCTGCTTCTCGAGGCACCCCATGATGGTGGCCGCGAGATCCTGCCCCGCTGTGATCATTCCCATCTCTTTGACGGGGACGATCTGGATGTTCCCGAAGGACATGGCGGGCATTATCAAGGAGCCGTCACGCAATTGCAACAGAAGCGGAGATCACGGCCCGCGGCTGGCCGCGAGCTCGCGCTCGACGGCTTCGCGCGCGCCGGGAGCGCTGGCCAGGCCGCCCTTGCCGTAGTGCTCCAGGAAGGCGTCGGCCGTGGCGATCATCTCGTGGCGGTACGCGAAGCCGACCTGCGCGGCCACGTGCGGATGGCCGGCGGCGAGCCGCTCCGCGAGCGCGGGCCGCTCGCGCGCGGGCGCCAGCACGGCGCGCGCATCGGAGCCGTAGCAGCGCGCGAGGAACGCCGCGCTGTCCGGCGCAATGCCGGGCGTGGCGGCGAGCTCCGCCGTGAGGCGCTCCAGCGGGACGTCCTCGAGCAGCGGCACCGCGTCGGTGCGGCACGGCTTCGCGCCGAGGCCCGCGGACTTCACCACGAGGTCCAGCGTGTCCGCGGCCATCCGGCGCGCGGTGGTGAGCTTGCCGCCGGTCAGCGTGAAGAGGCCGCGCGGCTCCTCCACGAGCGTGTAGCGCCGCGAGACGTCCGACGGCTTGCTCGCGTCCGGGTCGTTCAGCAGCGGGCGCAGCCCCGCGAACGAACCGGCGACGTCCGCGGGCACGAGGTTCAGCTTCGGGAAGTAGTGGTTGGCGGTCTCGAGCAGGTAGTCGACGTCCTCCCGCGTCACCGAGAGATCCGCGGGGTCGCCCTTGTGATCGGTGTCGGTGGTGCCGAGCAGCGTGTAGCCCAGCCACGGGATCACGAACATGATGCGCTGGTCGCGCTTGCCCGCGAGCACCACCGCGCGGTCCGCCGGGAAGCGGCTCGCGGGGAACGCGAGGTGCGCGCCCTTGGTGGGCCGCAGCATCGGGCGCGCCTGGGGCAGCACCATCTTTCGAATGGCGTCGATCCATGGCCCGGCGACGTTCACCACGGCCTTCGCGCGGATCGCGTGCTTGGTGCCCGTGAGCCGGTCCACCACCAGCGCGCCCACCACGACGTTGTCCTCGCTGACCAGCGAGTCGACCTTCGCGTGGGTGGCGACGTACGCGCCTTCCGCCACGGCGGAGCGCATCATCGCGACGGTGAGGCTCGCGTCGTCGGTGCCCGCGTCGTCGTAGGCGAGCGCGCCCTTCAGTCCGTCGGTGAGCAGCCCGGGCACGGCCGCGTGCACCTTCTTGGTCGACAGCCGATGGTGCCGCTTCACCTTCCGGAACATGCTCATCATGTCGTAGGCCCAGAGACCCGCGTCGAGCTTCCACATGCCGACCTTGTCTCCGGCGTAGACCGGGAAGATGAACTCGAGCGGACGCACCAGGTTGGGCGCCAGCGAGAGCAGCGTGCCGCGCTCCTGCAGAGATTCGAACACCAGACCGAACTCGAGGTGCTCGAGGTAGCGCAGGCCCCCGTGGATCAATTTCGATGATTTGGAAGATGTACCACTGGCGAATTGATCCTGCTCCACCAGGGCGACCTTCAAGCCGCGCATCGCCGCGTCGCGAGCGACGCACGCGCCGTTGATGCCTCCCCCGATGACCAGGACGTCGAGCGGGGATGACGCGGCGGCCACGAGATAGCGCGCGCGGGCTTCCGGAGACAGGTCGGGCAGATTCATATCAACTTGCCGGGGTTCAGCACGCCCGCCGGGTCGAGCTCGCGCTTGAGCGCCGCCATCAGCTTCACGCCCTCGTCGCCGTGCAGCGCCGCCATCCACGGCTTGTGGTCCATGCCGATGCCGTGGTGGTGCGAGAGCGCCGCCTTCTGCCGGGCGATCTCGCCGGTGGCCGCGGTCTTCACCTTCTGCCACTGCGCGATCTCCTCGCCGGGGATCGCGCGCGCCATCGCGGTGAAGTAGAGGCTCGCGCCCTGCGCGTACGTGTGCGACAGGTGGCACAGCACCAGCCCGGGCGTGCCCGCGGCTTCCATCGCCTTCGCCAGCGCCTCGCGCACGCCGCGGTACAGCTCCTCGAGCTTGTCCCACGTGGTCGCGGTCTCGAGCGTCTCGACCATCACGCCGCGCGACATCAGCTCGTCGCGCAGGTACGGGTGGCGGAAGCGCTCGGTGAACCAGCTCTTCGCGGGGCCGTCGCCGGCCAGCAGCAGCGCGCGCTTGGCGAGCACCGCCCGCGCCTTCTGCTTCTGCTGGCGCGCCGACGCGGCCGGGCCTTCGAAGTCCATGATCATCACGCAGCCGGGAGCCGCCCGGCCGGCGCGGCGCGACAGCACCCACATGCCCAGCTTGCGCGTGAGCTGCTTCAGGAACCCGTGCGCGGGCGGCGCGGCGGCGAGCAGCATCTCGGTCTCCTGCGGGTCGGAGAGCCGGATCATGGTGGGCTTCGGGCCGACCTGGGCGAGCTCGCGCGCGGCCTCGAGCCCCTCGCTCCACGACTTGAAGAACGCGCTCTCGAGCAGCCGCGCCTCCGGGATCGGACGCACGCGCACCGTTGACCGGGTTATCACGCCCAGCACGCCCTCGCTGCCGACGAAGAGCTCGCGCAGGTTCGGGCCGGTCGCGGATGGGACCGGCGGCGCGGTCTCGAGCGAGCGGCCCGGCAGCGCCACGTCGAGCGCGTGCACCAGCTCCTCGATGCGGCCGTAGCCCGTCGAGCACTGGCCGGCGGAGCGCGCCGCGATCCAGCCGCCCAGCGTCGAGAACTCGAACGACTGCGGGAAGTGGCCCAGCGACAGCCCGTGCTTCGCGAGCGCGGCCTCGAGCGCGGGCCCCATGATGCCGGACTCGGCGGTCGCGGTCAGGCTCTTGGCGTCCACGCGCACCAGCTTGTCCAGCCCGCGCGTGTCCAGCGTGACCACCGCGCGCTTGCCCTCGCGTCCCGGGTGCACGCCTCCGACCACCGACGTGCCGCCGCCGAACGGCACCACGGCCACGTCGCGCTCGGCGGCGATCGCCAGGATGCGCGCGACGGCGGCGGGGGAGGTGGGGTGCAGAATGGCGTCCGGCGCGGCCTCGACCTTTCCGGCCCGCAGGCGCACCAGGTCCAGGTAGGACTTGCCGGCGCAGTGGCGGACGCGGCCTTCATGCGCGGTGTCGA
>JADMIO011478741.1_pt1 | contig 13943 bp, 14 predicted proteins | sample 8958161 | NCBI WGS metagenome assembly JADMIO01 (sample SAMN16585339, study PRJNA669376) | soil metagenome | isolation source: Crop rotation soil | place: USA: Cullars Rotation, Alabama | collected 2011 | reverse complement strand
GGTTCGACGATGAAGCCATCGACGCCGTCTTCGATGAGCTCGACGTAGCCGCCGCCGTCTTTGCAGGCGATGACGGGCTTGCCGCAGGCCATCGCCTCGAGGCAGGTGAGGCCGTAGTCTTCGTCAAAGGCCGGACAGACGACCGAACGCGCGGAAAGATATTCGCGGAGAAGGATTTCAGGCGACGCATGGCCGAGGAAGATGACTCGCGACGGACTGCCCCGGCGAGCCGCGGCACGCCCGGCGGCCGCCAGTTCCTCGTCCGTCATGTGGATGGCGTCGTGCGTCCACAGCCGATAGTCGTCGAGCAGGCAGCCGTTCGGGTCCCATGACGGCTGAAGTGCGCCGTCCATGTGCCGGATCCGCAGCCATGCGTCCACGCCCTTGAGCCGTTCGGTAAAGCTGCCAACGCCAAGCAGCCGCCCTTCGATTCCCTCGACATGGGTCATCGCGTGGAGAAACAACTCCGTGCGTTTGGGAAACTCGTGGCGGCCGATACAGAGGACGGATTCAAAGGCCGTGGGCTCAGGAGCGTTGAGGAAAACGTCCTCGATACCAGCGCTGAAGACATCGACGTTGGTCGTGAGCCCATTGTGTTCGGCCAGCCGTTCCTTGACGCGTGCGCTCCCGGCAAGGATCGGCACATCGGGGCGCAAGTAGAGCGAGTCGATGTCACGCACGATGAAGGCTGCAAGCTGATGGAGCTCCACGTCGTGGCCGCGGACGGTTTCGATCACCGACTGCAGGTCGTAAAACGAACGGATGTGGTGATAGAAGAGCAGCACTTTCCGAGGATGGCTGACGGCGTACGAGCCTGGCTGCGTGCACAGGGCGACGTCGTACCCCGACACGTCCAGCTGTTCGAAGCGCGTGACCGTGTTCAGATGCCGAAAGAAGTCGCGAAAGAGCTCCAGGTATTCGGGGTCAACCGGGAAGGGTAGATGGCTGACCGGGCTCGCAGTCGCGTCAATCTGCACCAGGTCCACCTGATGCCCGCGTCCGCGAAGTCCTGACGCGATGCGGTCGATGACGATTTCAAAGCCCCCGGTCACTTTGTGATCGGGTTTGACGATGGCGATCTTCATTCTTCGGGACGACGAAGCCGCGCCACTTGTGTTTCGAGATCGGCGATTCTTGCTGAGAGCGCGTCGTGGCTCCCGCGATTCGCCGTGCTGTCGCGGTTGAGTGCTTCGAGCGCGAGCAGTACGTCGCGGTTGACCTCCGATTGCCGGTAGAAGATCGGTCTCAGGACGCCGAAGATCGCGCGACGTGCGGCGTTGAGCGGTCCGCCAACCACGGCACGCGGCGAGCTCATGACGGCGCCGTCAACGAGCGACGAACGCGCACCAACCGACCGCAGGTGATCGCGAAGCGTCCAGGCTGTCGGTACCGGCGGCAGACCGTGCCGCGTCCTGAAGTCATCGTGCAGCCGGTGCATCAGGCGCGCGAGGCCGAGTGCCTTGTCGAGTCGGAGATCTTTCGACACGAAGCGCAGATTATCGCACTATGGCTGTATTCTTCCCGGATGCCGTTTGGGCCGCGGACCGATCGGAGGTGGGTGCGCGTTGCCGCCTACATCACGATCGCCCTGTTCATGGCCTTTCTGGTTCTGCGCCGCGGACGTTTGTGGTGACGTGTGGTCCTTGACGATCTGAGCCACGCGTGGGGCTACTACGCGCTCGGCGATGGAATCGCGCTGGCCTTCGAATTCCTGGCGTCCACCGACCTGGAGGCTCTCGAGCCGGGGCGCCATGACGTCGATGGCGCCCACGTATTCGCGCTCGTCTCCGACTACGACACCAAGCCGCGCGCCGAAGGACGGTGGGAAGCGCACCGCGCTCACCTCGACATTCAGGTCGTGCACTCAGGTCAGGAACTCGTGGGATGCACGGGTCTTCAGACGCTGGCGGCTGGGCCCTACAACGTGGAGAGGGACGTCCTGTTTGCCCAGGGCGATGGAGAATTCTTCGCGCTGACGCCAGGTCGGTTCGCCATCTTTTTTCCGCACGACGCGCACATGCCAGGGTTGCGCCTGGACGGTGCGGTCCGCGTCAGGAAGATCGTGATGAAGGTCCGCCTGGTCTAACCGGCGGGCGGCGAACAGGCGCTACTTCGCTGGAGTCTGTACTCCGAGCAGTTCCTTGATGCCGCCGAGCGAGGCGAGAACACCCGACGCCTCGTAGGGCATGAACACTATCTTGTTGGCGCCGCTCGCAATGGCGTTCAGCGATTCCATGTAGCGCTGCGCGATCAGGTATTGCGCCGGGTTGCCCGCGACGCCGATCGCTTGCGCCACGACCTGGACGGCCCGCGCCTCAGCCTCGGCGACGCGCAGTCTCGCCTCAGCCTGGGCCTCCGCGGCAAGGATCGTCGCCTGCTTTTCGCCTTCGGCCGTCACGATCTGCGACTGCTTCTGACCTTCCGCGCGCAGAATCGCGGACGCTTTTTCGCCCTCCGCCGTCGTCACGACCGCTCGTCTCGTCCGTTCGGCGGTCATCTGCTTTTCCATCGTGAGGCGGATCTCTTCAGGCGGCGTGATGTTCTTGAGCTCGATCCGCATCACCTTCACCCCCCACTGCTGCGTGGCGGTGTCGAGCGCTGCGCGCAGTTGCGCGTTGGTCGTATCGCGCGATGCCAGGGTGTGATCGAGGTCCAGCTGTCCGATGACGTTTCGAAGGGCGGACAACGTCATCTGCTCGAGGCCCCAGCGGAGGTTCTGCACCTCGTAGGTGGCGCGTACGGGGTCCACGATCACCGAGTAGATCACCGCGTCCACCTCCATCGTCACGTTGTCGCGCGTGATGACGGGCTGTGGTTCGATCTTCGTGATCTGCTCGCGAAGGTCGATCGTGTCCCGGACCGAATCGAAGAAGGGGATGATCGTGTTGAGGCCGGCCTCTGCAGTGCGGTGGTACTTGCCGAGCCGCTCGATGATCTTCACTTGCTTCTGCGGCACGATCTGGACGGTCTTCATCACGACGACCAGGACGAAGAGGACGAGGATCAGCAGGACGTAGGTCGTCATTGCGGGGAGACCTCCAGAACAATGCCGTCAGCCGCGGTAACTCGAACGGTTGTGCCGGCGGCCAGCGGAACGGCCGATCGTGCCGCCCAGTCTTCGCCGCCGATATTCACGCGACCAGCGCCGACGAGCGAATCGATGTCCTGCGTGACGACACCCTGGCGTCCGATGAGGGACTCGGTGCGCGAGGGCACGCCCGGAGCCTTCAGCTGCGAGAGCAGGCGCGGACGCACCAGCCAGAGGGATGCTCCGAGCGCTATCGCGAAGATGAGCACCTGCGTGGTGCCAACCGCGCCAACGCCCGCGGCGAGGGCGGCGACGATCGCCCCGAGACTGACGAAAATGACCCCGAAGTGGGGGATGGAGATCTCGACAATCGCCGCGAGGATCGCCAGCGCGATCCACGCGAGGACCGGCGTGTCCAGGAGCGGCATGGCGCTAAGGATGCGAGAAAGTGCCGACGTAGGCGACAGGCGTCGTGAGAATGCTCGGATCGAAGACGATCACGCAGACGTCGCCTCTATTGAGCACGCCGAACTGAACCGTCCTGTTGAGGGTGCCGGCAGCGATATACCCGGCAAGGGGCGAGCACGTGCCGGAAACCATCTGGCCCATCGCAACCCCAATAGAGCCATTCGTGACCGACGGCACGAGCGAAGTAATGGTGACCTCGACCTCGCCGCTTCTCGCGAGGCTGTAGGGGTGTACGTTGGTGCCTCCCAACGCCAGCGTGCCGTTGAACGTGTCCTTTGTGTTCTTCGAAGGGTCGATGATCCCGCCGCACGCGGAAACAGACAGCGCGAGCAACAGAGCGGCAGCGCGGCGGCGAAGGTACATGAGCGGATTGTATACTCTCGCTGCGGAACGAGGTTTCCAGGCCCGTCCCCCAGCCAGAGCGATTATTCGCCGTGTTTATGGAAAACCCGCGAGTATCGTTCTGGCTTATGATCTGGTAAATTGTTTCTATTTGACTCACGGCGTCCGACCCTGTGTAATTCATTGCACATGTTGACGTCTGGCGCGCCGGTCGTTCGGTCCGGGTTCCTTGGCGACGTTTTCGTCGTCAGGGTCGTTGTGGTCCTTGGGCCCACTGGATGATGGCGCACCGGAGCGAGTGAAGACTTCCGAGGGCCATCATCCGAGAAGGGTTGATGGCCTTTTTGTTTTAGGGGCGACGAAGTAACGTCAGGAGCCGTCAAGGTGCGCGTAGCGTATCAAGGGGAACCGGGAGCATTCAGCGAGGCCGCATCGCGGCTCATCGCGAGCGACGCTGTGATGCTGCCGTCCAGGGCATTCGAAGACGTCTTCGCCGCCGTCGAGGCAGGGAATGCGGACTACGGTGTGCTGCCCATTGAGAACTCCATTGGCGGCAGCATCCATCGCAATTTCGATCTGCTCCTCGAGCATCACCTGCCAATCGTTGGAGAGGTGGAGGTGCCGGTCGTCCACTACCTGCTCGCCCTGCCCGGCCGGACGCTCGATCAGGTGAAGCGGATCTACTCCCATCCGCAGGCGCTGGCCCAGTGCGACCGGTTTCTTCGGACGCTGACAGGCGTTGAGATTACGGCGACGTACGACACGGCGGGCAGCGCGAAGATGATCGCGCAGGACCGTATGGAAGATGCCGCGGCAATTGCCTCGGCGCGTGCGGCGGAAGTGTTCGGACTGGTGCCGCTCAAGTCCGGCATTCAGGACTACCAGAACAACACGACGAGATTTCTGGTCATCGGCCGAAGACCGCTCGGAACGACTCCGGCGGATAAGACGAGCATCGTCTTCACGCTGACGAACGAACCCGCAGCGCTCTTCAAGGCGGTGAGCGCGTTTGCGCTCCGCGGACTGGATTTGACGAAGCTCGAGTCGCGCCCGATTCCCGATCGCAAGTGGGAGTACCTGTTTTACGTGGACGTCGCCTCGGCCAGCGACGATCTGCCATGCGCACGTGCGCTCGCGCATCTGGCCGAGTTTGCGCCGATGGTTCGCGTCCTCGGTTCGTATCCGAGCTACAAACCCGGCATCCGGCCCGTGGTCACGCATTCGCTCGAGCGGCCAGCATGACCCCTCGAACTTTCGAACCTCGAACCTTTGAACCTTGTGATTTATGTCTAAACCCCTGACAGGCGCCCAGATTCTCTGGGAGTCGCTCGTCCGCGAAGGCGTCAACGTGGTGTTCGGCTACCCGGGCGGCGCCATCCTTCCGGCGTATGACGCGATGCTCGACTATCCGATCCGCCACATCCTCGTCCGCCACGAGCAGGGCGCGACGCACATGGCGGATGGCTATGCGCGGGCGACGGGCAAGGTTGGTGTCGCCATTGCGACGTCCGGGCCCGGCGCCACGAACATGGTGACCGGCATCGCCACCGCGATGATGGACTCGTCGCCGATCGTCTGCATCACCGGGCAGGTCGGCGCGGCGCTCATCGGGTCCGACGCGTTTCAGGAAGCCGACATCACCGGCATCACGCTGCCGATCACGAAGCACAACTTCCTGGTCCAGCACGCCAACGAGGTCGCGCCGGCAATCCGCGAAGCGTTCGCCATCGCCGCGGGTGGGCGTCCCGGTCCCGTGCTCGTCGACATCACCAAGAACGCGCAGCAGGAGCTGTGCGAGCTCGACTGGGAAGGCGCGGCTCCAGACCTGTCCGCGCTCGAGCGGCCAGGTCATGTGATGGGCGCTGATCCGGTGGCGCTGATCAACGCGGCTCAACGTCCGCTCATCCTCGCCGGTCACGGCGTCATCCTTGGTGGATCGGAAGCCGTCCTTCGCGCGTTTGTCGAGAAGTCCGGAATTCCGGTCGCGATGACGCTGCTCGGCATCGGTGGTTTCCCAGCCTCGCATCCCCTCAATCTCGGGATGATGGGCATGCACGGCGAGGCGTGGGTCAACCACGCCATTCAGGAAGCGGATCTTCTGATTGCGCTCGGGATGCGCTTCGACGATCGCGTGACGGGCAATCTCAAGACCTACGCCCAGCACGCGAAGAAGATTCACGTGGACATCGACCCGTGCGAATTCAACAAGAACGTGGCAGTGGATGCCGCGGTGCCGGGTGATGTGGGCGACGTCGTATCGACGTGGATGCCGAGGCTCGCGCCGGTAGACCGTTCGAAGTGGATCGCACACATCGACGAGCTGAAGGGCGATGCCGCGGTGCGCGACATCCAGAATCTTCCAGACGATGGCCACCTCTACGCGGCGCATGTGATTAACGACATCTGGCGGATGACCGACGGCAAGGCCATCGTCGTCACTGACGTCGGTCAGCATCAGATGTGGGAGGCGCAGTATTACCACCACGAGTCGCCGCGAACGCTCATCACGTCCGGCGGTCTTGGGACGATGGGCTTTGCGCTGCCGGCGGCGATTGGCGCCAAGGTTGGCCGGCCGGACGCCGAGGTCTGGGTGGTCGTGGGCGACGGCGGATTCCAGATGACGCTCTGCGAACTGGCGACGCTGGTGCAGGAGGAACTTGACGTCAAGGTGGCCGTCATCAACAACGGTTACCTGGGCATGGTGCGCCAGTGGCAGGAGTTCTTCTATCAGCGCCGCTATGCGGCCACGCCAATCAGCGGTCCGAATATCGAGAAGCTGGCCGAGGCGTATGGCGTCTGGGGTGCGACCGTGACCACGCGTGCGCAGGTGGCGGACGTCGTGGCGACGGCCAGGCGCGAGCGCGGAGCGCTCATCGACTTCCGAGTGGAGCAAGAGGACACGGTGTACCCGATGGTGCCCGCTGGCGCCGATCTCCACAACATGATCCGCCGGCCGTCCCCGATCGTGGAGACATCAGCCGACTGACGCTGGCGCGTCTCCGGCACGTTCGACATCACAAAAAGCTGTCATGCAGACATTTGCCGTGTACGTGGACAACAAGCCCGGGGTGCTCAACCGGGTGGCGTCGCTGTTTCGTCGCCGCGCCTTCAACATCGAATCGCTGACGGTCGGGCACACCGAGACCCCAGGTCTCTCCCGCATGACCATCGTCGTCGACACCGACGAGCGGGGCGCCCGTCTGGTCGAAGCCAATCTCTACAAGCTGATTGAGGTCCGGCGCGTCGACAACATCACGCGCGTGCCGACGATCGGCCGGGACCTTGCCCTCATCAAGGTCGCGGCGACTGGGGACGCACGCACCCACGTCATGCAACTCGTGGACGTGTATCGCTCGCGTATCGTGGACGTGAGCCCGGACTCCCTGGTCATCGAAACGACGGGCACCGAGGATAAGATTGATAGTCTGGTTGAGGTGCTCCGTCCCTACGGCGTCATGGAACTGGTACGGACCGGGCGGATCGAAATGGCGCGCGGCGCGTCCGCGGCGCCCACCGACCAGCGAACGGCGGTCCAGACGCACGTGAAGATTGTTCGGGACGGTTCCGTCTGAGTCCATCCCGGCCGCGCGCTCCCAAGGCGGCGCCGAATTCCAGGAACACCTAGCGCGGACCACGGACGTCCGCCCGATAGGAGACGATTGAATGGCGAAGATGTTCTACGACGCGGATGCCGATCTGAGCCTCATCCAGGGCAAGAAGGTCGCGGTGATTGGCTACGGATCGCAGGGGCACGCCCACGCGCTGAACCTGAAGGACAGCGGCGTTCGCGTAAAGGTCGGGCTCCCCGCGGCGAGCCGCTCCCGCGCGAAGGCCCAAGCGGCAGGCCTCGAAGTGGGCGAGGTGGGCGAGGTGTCGAAATGGGCTGACGCCATCATGGTGCTCGTGCCCGACACGACCGCCGCCCAGCTGTATCACGATGCCATCGGGCCCAACCTTTCGGCGGGCAAGATGCTGATGTTCGCCCACGGCTTCAACATCCGCTTTGGCACGATCGACGTGCGTCCGGATGTGGATGTGACGATGGTGGCGCCGAAGGCGCCAGGCCACCGCGTTCGCGAGCTCTACGTCGAGGGCGCCGGCACACCCGCGCTCGTCGCCGTGCATCAGGACGCCACGGGACACGCGAAGGCGCTTGCCTTGTCGTATGCGAAGGGCATCGGTGTGACGCGTGCGGGCGTCATCGAAACGACGTTTACCGAAGAGACCGAGACGGATCTCTTTGGCGAGCAGGCGGTCCTTTGCGGCGGCGTGAGCGCGCTCATCAAGGCGGGCTTCGACACGCTCGTGAATGCCGGCTACCAGCCGGAGGTGGCGTACTTCGAGTGCCTGCACGAGCTGAAGCTCATCGTGGACCTGATCTATCAGGGCGGCCTCAACTACATGCGCTACTCAGTCAGCGACACGGCTGAGTACGGCGACTACACGGGCGGAGCGCGCCTCGTGACGGACGAGACTCGCGCGGAAATGAAGAAGATGCTCGAGGAGATCCAGAGCGGCAAGTTCGCGAAGGTATGGATTGAAGAGAACAAGACCGGGCGGAAGTGGTTCGAAGCCCAGCGCCGCCAGGAACGCGGCCTCCGTATCGAGAAGGTCGGCGCCGAGCTTCGCGCCATGATGCCGTTCCTGAAGCCGGTCACCGTGGCCGACGACGGGACGGTGGCGGTCGGCTCAACGAAGCATGTCTAAACACGCCCCGCAGGATTCCGCGGCCACGCACGCGCGGGAGTCGCGTCGACTGTCGACGCTGCTCGAGGTCAGCCAGGCGCTGTCCGGAACGCTCAACCTCCGGTCAGCGCTGCATCGAGTGCTCGAAATCCTCGCCAAGCATCACGGTACGGTGCGCGGCCTCGTCGTGCTCCTGCACGATCACAACGAGCTGCATGTCGAGGCCTCCGATGGCCTCGATGCGCCGTCACACGCGGTGCGCTACCGCGTTGGCGAAGGCATTATCGGCAAGGTGGCCGAGAGCAGCCGTCCGATTGTGGTGCCGCGCGTCAGTAAAGAGCCAACGTTCCTCAACCGTGCGGCCAAGCGGCCGGAGCTGCCGAAGGAAGAGCTCAGCTTCATCTGCGTGCCGATTCTTATCAATCGGCGAGCGGTCGGTGCGCTGGGCGTCGATCTCAAGTTCAACCCGGACCGGGACTACGACCGCTACGTGAAGTTCCTGGGCGTTGCCGCTTCGAGCATCGCCCAAGCATTGAAGATCCAGCGCCTGGTCGAGGAAGACAAGAAGCGCCTGGTCGATGAGAACACCCACCTCCGGCAGGAGCTCAAGGAGCGCTACGACTTCTCGACCATCATCGGGACCAGCGGTCCCGTTCGCCAGATGTACGAGCAGATGGCGCAGGTCGCGGGGGCGAACACGACGGTATTGATTCGCGGTGAATCTGGAACGGGCAAGGAGCTCATCGCCCATTCGATTCACTACAACTCACCCCGGGCGAACAAACCCTTCATCAAGGTGAGCTGTGCGGCGTTGCCCGACAGCCTCATCGAGTCGGAGCTGTTCGGATACGAGCGTGGCGCGTTCACGGGGGCGGAGCAGCGCAAGAAGGGCCGCTTCGAGATGGCCGAGGGCGGCACGTTGTTCCTCGACGAGATCGGCGACATCAATCTGGCGACCCAGGTGAAGCTCCTGCGTGTGCTCCAGGAGCGCGAATTCGAACGGTTGGGAAGCACCGAGACGGTCAAGGTGAACGTCCGCCTGCTGGCTGCCACCAACAAGGACCTCGAGCGCGCGATCGCGGCCGGCACATTCCGCGAGGATCTCTACTATCGCCTCAACGTGTTTACGATCTTCGTGCCGCCGCTGCGCGAGCGGAAGGCCGACCTCCTTCTCCTGGTCGATCACTTCCTGGAGAAGTTCTCGAGCGAGCACCACAAGAACATCAAGCGGATCGCGACGCCGGCCATCGACATGCTCATGAGCTATCACTGGCCCGGAAACGTCCGCGAGCTCGAGAACACACTCGAACGCGCCGTCCTGATGTGCGACGGTCAGGTGATCCACGGCCACCATTTGCCGCCGTCGCTTCAAACGGCCGAGGCCTCGGGCACCGTGACGCGCGTGTCGCTGAGTGATGCGGTGGCGGGGTTCGAGAAGGACCTGATCCAGGATGCGCTCAAGACGACGCGCGGCAACCGCGCGAAGGCGGCGAGGCTCCTCGACACAACCGAGCGCGTGATCAACTACAAGGTCAGGAAGTACGCGATCGACGTCCGCCGGTTCAGCGCCTAGCGCCTGATCAGCGTCAGTCGCGGCCGAATTACTTCTTCGTTTTCAGCCGCTCTACGACGGCATCCTTGACTGCGATGTCCTGCCGGTCTTCGCGGATCTCCAAGCGGAGCTCCCCGAAGATGCTCATGTAGAAGTTCGCGATGTAGACCAGCGCGAAGAGCGCAAGGACGTAGCCCCGCCAGTCTTGCAGCCACAGGTGATAGCGCGTGAGCCAGAGGAAGAAGAGCGTCACGTAGTGGCTGAAGCAGTACTCGCACGTAAAGAGATAGAAGAACTTTCTGATCCCGATGTTGCCGCCGGTCTTGCTCATGCCGACGCAGAATTCGCGCGGCTCGCGGAAGATTTCTTCGTGCGTGACCGTCCACGCCACGCACGCGATTGGGATCGCGAGGATGAAGAGGATAGCGACCTGCAGCCCGAAGCTCATGATGGACGCGGATGATAGCACGCCCGGCGAGGCCGCACCGGGTGCCAGGACCTGCTAAAGGACGATGAAGATGCCGACGAAGGCAGCCGCCATTCCGACGACTTGCAGCCACAGTTCGGAGCCGTCCCGAAGAAAGAGCAGCCCGACGAATGGGAAGAATGCCGCGATGGCAAGGAACCGCCAGTAGAGCGCTTCGGCCTGCTGCTGAAGCCCGAGCGACGGCGCACGCCGCTTTCCAAGGTCGATGATCGCGTTGGCGATTTTGCGATCGCCGTCCCGATCGAGCTCGTAATACTGTCCACCCGCCGCGGACGCGATTCGCTGCAAGGACGCTCGTTCAAGACGGGAGGTCGTCGGCACTTCGGGATCGATGACGATCTTGTCGTTCTCGTCGCGGAACTCCGGAAGGGCGCCTCCGGCCAGCGTGCCGACTCCTACAACGAAGAGGGGAACGCCGGCATCGTTCGCCTTCTTGAGCGACTTCGCGACCTCGCCGCTCCATGCCTCGCCGTCCGTGATGAGCACGAAGACCTTGGCGTTGCTGTTCTTGCCGTGAATTTCCTCGTCGCGCTCGATGAGGCGCAGGCCCCAGTAGATGCCGAGCTCGAGGTTGGTGTCCCAGGTGGTTTCGTCGTTGATCCTGAACGGAGGGCCTTGATCGAGGTGATCCAGGAAGAAGAAATAGGTGTTCGGGTCCTTCGTGAGACGGATCTGCGGCACCGCGACGTGCGCGAACATGGCGAGCGCGATCCGGTCGTTGTTCCAGCTGAGGGAATCTCCGATCGTCCGGAGGAAGCGAACGGAGCGCTGCCATCGATCGCCCTGGACGTCCTTGACGCGCATCGACGCCGACCCGTCCTGGAGCACGACGAGGTCGAGCCCGCCCTGACGGACGGCCGTTGACGGGCCCTCCGGCCTCGCGAGCGCGAGGATGATGAAGACCACCGATGCGATGAGAGCCAGCCAGAACGGCATGTCGCCGAGGATGGCGTAGCGTTCACGGATGGGCAGAGTCCGATGGCGCGCGAGGCGCCTGATGTCGACCTGTCGCGCCACGAGGCGCCAGACCCAGACCCCGACCAACACCGCTGGAATGACCAGCAGCCACAGGAATGCGGGTTCGGCGAAGACGACCCGCGAGAAGTCGATGCGAACCAGCACTGGCAGTTACCCCTTGCGCTGGATCTTTCCGCCGCGGCCCGGATCCATCTGTTCTTCGCGCTCCTCGTAACTCATCGGCGTCACCGTCTTGAAGTCGCTCATCGGGATGTCTTCAGGCGGTCCGCCCGGACGTCCGTGAACAGTCGCGCCGGTGGGAAGGTCGATGCTGACCAGATCCGGCTTGGCGGCGCCTCTTACGAGCGGCAGCTGCCGTCCCGGGGGCGTCTTGGCGATCGCGTCGCGCATCCGTGCGACGAACTCGTAGTTGTAGGAGGCGTCGGCAATAGTCGGGTCTTTTCGCAGCACGTCCGCGTATTGCTGGACGATGCCGTCGAGGCGCTCGACCGCAATCTTTCGATCAATCTGAAGAGCGCCGCTCGTCCGGAACGCCGCGTTGGCCGCCACGAACAAGAGCGCCGGGTCCTGGCTCGCCTGGGCGCTCGTTGAGTTGGCGATTCCTGCCAGCTCGTCGTAGCGCTGCAGCCAGTAAGACACCGTCGCCCGATGTCTCTTCACATCGTCGGACGTGGAAGGAATCGGCAGCGGCACGCGCTGCCACATCGTCGTCTCGATGGTGATGCCGTCTTCTTCGTCGTAGTGCAACGTCGCCAGGCGACGATGGGCGTCGGCGACGCTTCGGATGACGCGGGCCTCGTTCCGGGCGGCCACACCCACGACAAACAGCAGCACCGCAAGGATGATTCCGCCAGCTACAGTCTTCATCGTTCCCTCTCTCGATCAAACGCTGTTCGTCGAGCCGTGAGCCGTCGGCTCACGGCAGCTTCTGAAATGCCGGCACGGTCAGCTTGAGTGCCACCGCCGCCGCCCAACACATGGCCGCGGCGAAGGCAAACACGCCGAAGCGCGACTGCTGACTGCTGTACTGCCGGGTCTGAATCGTCCCGGCGGAAATCTTGTCGATGTCGGCGATGGCGGCCAGAAGCGCCGCCTCGCTGTCCGCGGCGTAGAACCGGCCGCCCGTCCTCTCGATGGCTGGAATCCACATCGAGTCGGGAATCACCTTGCCCTCTCCGCGATCGTAGTTGGTCCGGACCAGGTAGACCGGAATCTTGGCCTCGCGTGACGCGTCCACGATTTCGTTGAGCGTGCGGCCGTCGATGATCGCCCGCGTATCCTCGCCGTCGCTGAAGATCACCATGACGTTGCCGGCGGCATCGAGGAAGTTGAACGCCTTGAAGAGCCCGATGGCCTGGTCGATGGCCTTCGCGATGATCGTCCCTTGATCGGGAAACAGCGAAAACTCGATGGGATCGCCGATGAGAGAAATGCTCAACAGGATGTTGTCGTAGTCGTTGGTGAACGGCGTAACGACGTATGCCTCGTTGCCGAACTCGACGAGCGCCAGCAGGTCCCTGTACTTCTTCGCCATGCGCATCTGGACAAAACGTTCAGCGGCGGCGACCGTCGTGAAGAAGGCCGCGTCGGTAACCGCGCGCTGGTTCAGATGTTCGGCCTTGAACGGCGTCCGCATGCTCGTGGACGCGTCAATCATGATCGCGATACGGCGGCCCGGATACGTCACTTCGCTGGTGGTGAGCGAGGTGTATGGATCCGACAAGGCGATCAGAAAGAGCGGCAACCCTAGGAGGAAGAGCGCCAGCGGAACATGACGGAGAAACGAGAAGTACGAGGGCGACAGGCCCTTGAGGATCGCGGGGACAGCCAGGCGATGCCGTCCTGGCATCCGTCCAATGGCGACCCGCGCAATCAGGAGGAGCACCGCGAGCGATAGAAGGCCTGTGAGCGTCAGCCGTGCGTCGCTGCTGTGCCAGAACTGCAGGTCCGCAAGGCGTACCTCCCCCCACTCGTCGAGCGTGTTCTGCACGAAGAGGCGAAGGCTGGCGTAAGACATCTAGGCCCGTGAGACTTCCGGAGTCGGGTCGCTTCCCGTGAGCCGCTGCAGGAGCTCCTTGACGATCGAATGCTCGCTCTTCACCTTGCCGGCTGCGTCGATCGCGGCGGCCAGCGCGCTGTCGAGGGCCGACTGATCGAGGGCCGCCGCGCGGCCGTACTGGGCCAGCGACAGTGTGGCGAGGGCACCCTGCAGTTGCTCGAGGGTCTGCTGGCGGCCCGCGTCGGAGGAAAGACCGCGCTTGATTCGCTGCGCGACGTCGTCGGCTGTCACCGGACTCGACAGCACGCGTGCCTTGCCGCGCAGCGCGGCGGGAGCGACGACGCGACCGCCGCCGTCCGTCGTACCGGACTCCGCAAGACGCTGGCTGACCGGCCGCCCAAGC
>JADMIO010852433.1_pt1 | contig 13943 bp, 11 predicted proteins | sample 8958161 | NCBI WGS metagenome assembly JADMIO01 (sample SAMN16585339, study PRJNA669376) | soil metagenome | isolation source: Crop rotation soil | place: USA: Cullars Rotation, Alabama | collected 2011 | reverse complement strand
CTTTCCGCGCGCGCGGGGCCTCGGGCGCCGGCCCGTGGGGCGGACCGAGCGGCAGGCGTGCATCTTCGGCGCGGGCCTCGAGCGCGGCGACCGGGTCGAGGTCGCGGGCGGAGGCGCTCTCGGAGCGGGGATCGAGGGCTTCCTGCCAGGCGGAGTAGTAGCTCATGCGCGGGAAGATAGAACGTGTTTCACTCCGCGCTAGAACATGTTTCAGTCACGCTTTCGTCACGGGATGGACAGGCGCCCGGTCGAGGCATGGGCGTGCAACCCGATCACGGTACGAGCGCGTCCCAGAAGTCGCAGGCCTCCTTGCGCAGGCCGGTGCCCGTCTTGATCGCGCCGACCTCGAGCTCGAGGTGGGTGTCGGTGTCGGGCTTGTAGGCGGGCCACGCCACGGCGCCCTCCGGCACGGTCCCGAGGAACTCGAACGTGGGCGCGGTGCTCCTCGCGAAGAAGGTCCAGTAGTTCTGCATCGCGTGCGAGAGCGGAACCTCGACTTCGTGGAGCGGGATGTACACGTAGGGGTTGCCGAAGACGAACGGGATCTCGGCGCTGTGGAAGGCGCCGAGGTCCTTGTAGATGAACTGCGTGGCGTGCGTGAAGTAGTAGCGGAACGTGGGGGCGTGGGCGGAGACGAGGCGGGCGACCCGGCGCGAGTCGCACACGAAGGCGTCGCCGATGGCGGCGATCGAGGCGTCCTTGGGCGTCACGTTCTTGCCGGTGTAGTAGCGGGCGAGGATCGACTCGGCGAGCATCGGCGGGTACAGCGACTGGAGCGCGGCGCGCAGGTCGGCCTCGGTGTCGACCTTGGCGCCGAGGGCGATGAAGAGCGTGCCCTCGTCCTTGTTGGCGCCGACGATCAGCGAGGCGGTGTTGACCTTGCCCGCCTTGAGGAGGCTGAGTGGCGTGTCGGGGAGGACGCTGCCGTCGACGTTCGGGGTCCAGGCCACGCCGTCGCCGAAGATGATCTCGAGGCGGCGCGGGAGGGCCTTCAGCACCTCGGCCGCGGGCTTCGCGCGGAGGCACGTGCGCTGCGCGGCGGCATCGCCGGTGTCGCACTTGAGCGCGGCGGCGAGCGCCTGGCCCTGCTTCTCCCACGTCGCGAGGTCGGGCGGCTGGAACACGACGCACGGGCCGCTCTCGATGATGGCCTGGCGGAACAGGCCCGCCGCCGACGGCGACACGAGTTGCGCGCACACGCTCATGCCGCCCGCGCTCTCGCCGAAGATCGTCACGAAGTCGGGGTCGCCGCCGAACGCCGCGATGTTGTCCTTCACCCAGCGGAGCGCGGCCTGCTGGTCGAGGAGGCCCCAGTTGCCGGAGCCCGGCTTCTTCGGATCCTCGCCGGAGAACGCCGGGTGGGCGAGAAAGCCCAGCGCGCCGAGGCGATAGTTGATGGTGACGACCACCACGTTGCCCGCCTCGCTGAGGAGCTTGCCGTCGTAGGTGGAGTCGCTGCCGGAGCCGAGCACGTAGCCGCCGCCGTGGATCCACACCATGACCGGTTGCTTCGCGGGGCCCCGCGCCGGCGTCCACACGTTGAGCGTGAGGCAGTCCTCCGACGACTTCGGCTCCACGTTGTCGCCGACGGCCTGGAACTGCGTGCACGCGGGGCCGTACGCGTCGGCCATGCGGGTGCCGGTCCAGGCGGCCGGTGGCTGCGGTGCGCGGAAGCGGTTCTCCCCGACGGGCGGCGCGGCGAACGGGATGCCGAGGAAGATGCGCGTGGCGTCCTCGCGCGTGCCGCGCAGCATGCCCTGCTTCACCGCGACCTCGAGCGGGAGGTCGCTGCCGCCGTCGGGCATGGCGGCGGGCGGGCTTCCGCAGCCGGCGAGGATTGCGAGGGCGGCGAGCAGGCGACGGCGGGAATGCATGAGGACCTCCGAGGCGAGGTCCGCACGGTACACCAAAGCGCGTCGAGGGAGGTTACAATGCCCGGCCTGCCTGGAGCCTGATCATGTCGTCGTGCCGGAGCCTGTTCGTCCTCGTGTTCGCCCTCGCCGCCGGCTGCGGCTCGACGGGCAGCGGTCCCTACTATTTCTCCGACGGGTACGTGGCGCCCGACTTCATGGCGCCCGCCGGCGACGGGAGCGCCATGCCCGACCTCGCGAAGGGCGGCCCGGCGGATCTCGCGAAGCCGGCCGGGCCCGACCTCGCCTCGACCTGCGGCGACGGGATGCGCGACGGCGACGAGACCGACGTGGACTGCGGCGGGAGCTGCCCGAAGTGCCCCGGCGGGAAGATGTGCCTGCGCCCCGGCGACTGCCAGAGCGCGCTCTGCACCAACAACGTGTGCGCCACGCCCACTTGCAACGACGCCATCAAGAACCAGGACGAGACCGACCTCGACTGCGGCGGCGGGACGTGCCCGAAATGCGCCAATGGCCGCGCGTGCCTGAAGGCCAGCGATTGCTCCGGCGGCCAGTGCCAGAACAATGTGTGCGGCAATGCGCCCGCCTGCAATGACGGCCAGAAGAACCAGGACGAGACGGACGTGGACTGCGGCGGCGCGAAGTGCGGCGCCTGCGCCGACGGGCGCGCCTGCCTGCAGGGCGCCGACTGCCTCTCGATGATCTGCAGCAACAATGTCTGCAAGCCCGCCCCGACCTGCAACGACAACCTCAGGAACCAGGATGAATCCGACGTGGACTGCGGCGGCGCGAAATGCCCCAAATGCGCCGCCGGCAGGATGTGCTCGTTCGGGACCGACTGCCAGAGCGCGGTGTGCAGCAACAATGTCTGCAAGGCGCCTCCCTCGTGCGTGGACCTGCTCAAGAACCAGGACGAGACCGACGTGGATTGCGGCGGGCGCACGTGCGGGCCCTGCGCCAACGGCAAGAAGTGCGCGCTCAACGCCGATTGCGCGAGCGCCTTCTGCAACAATGGCGTGTGCGCGGCCGCGCCCGGCTGCAACGACGGGATCAAGAACCAGGACGAGACCGACGTGGACTGCGGCGGCGCGCTCTGCTCGGGGTGCGCGAACGGCCGCGTCTGCATGCTCAACCGCGATTGCACGAGCGCCTTCTGCTCGGGCGGCACGTGCAGGAGCTCGTGCAACGACCTGATCAAGAACGGCAACGAGACCGACGTGGACTGCGGCGGGGGCTCGTGCGCGACCTGCGCGAACGGCAAGGCTTGCCGGGTGAATGCCGATTGCACCAGCCAGGCGTGCCTGAATGGCGTGTGCCAGAACGTGAACGGCTGCAGCAACGGCATCAAGGACGGGTTCGAGACCGACGTGGATTGCGGCGGCGGCGTGTGCGCGAAGTGCGCGAACAACCGCAAGTGCGCCGCCAACTCGGATTGCACCTCGAACTGGTGCAGCTTCGGCCTTTGCGCCACCGCGAGCTGCAACGACGGGATCAAGAACGGCAACGAGACCGACGTGGACTGCGGCGGCGGCACTTGCAACAAGTGCGCGAACGGCCGCGCGTGCGCGATCAACGGGGACTGCACGAGCAACAGCTGCGTGAACAAGGTCTGCCAGGCGATGGGCGGCGGCGGCACCTTCATCGGCGCGCTGGGGAACCAGAACTTCTACAAGGTGGCGGTCGCGGGGGTGATGAGCGACACCAACATCCTCAATGCGTGCAAGGCGGCCGGCTACAGCGTGGGCTGCCAGGCGGCGGGCAACTGCCAGTACAACGACAATCTCTGCGTGATGACGCAGGAGAACTCGTGCGGGAACCCGATGCAGACGCTGGCGATCAAGATCGGGTGCGCCTCGCCGGCGGGGTGCGCGGCATTGAACGGGGTCTACCAGTACATGGGGCAGCAGTGGAACGCGGGGGCGTCGTGCGGGGTGGAGGGGAACAACTGGTGCGCGTCGGGGCTGAGCTCGCAGAACCGGTTTGCGCTGTGCGTGCAGTAGACGATACTTACTTGCGCGCCGGGTGATTGTCGGGCAGCGCCGCCGCCGCGTGCTCCGTCGAGAGCGCGGCCGACTCCGCCGATCGCACGCGCGGGAAGCGCGATACGTCCACGCCAAAGCGGCGGGCACTGGCGACTTGCGGCACCAGGTACAGATCCGCCGCCGTGAGCGAATCTCCGACGGTGAAGCGGCCCGGGCCCGATTCCGCAACGCCCGACTCCGCATCGATCGTGACGAGCAGCCGCTCCATGGCCTCCAGGCCGCGCGCATTGAAATGATGCCCCCAGGCCTTCTGGGCTTCGGGGTCCTCGGAATGGTGGTGGAGGATGCTCAGGTTCTGGAAGGGCTGGATCCCGGAATTGACCAGCTCCACGCACTGGCGCACGCGGGCGCGGAGCCACGGGTCGCGCGGGTAGAGCGGCGGATCGGGGAAGCGCTCGTCGAGGAACTCCAGGATGGCGACCGATTCGCCGAGGAAGCGGCCGTCGATCTCGAGAGTGGGCACGTAGCCGAGCGGGTTGCGGGCGCGGTGCGCAGGCTCGTGCTGGGCCCCCGCGCGGAGGTCGATTTGAATGGCCTCGTAGGGGACCTGCTTGATCCGCAGGGCCCAGCGGACGCGCCAGGAGGAGGACGAGCGCCAGTTCTCGTACAGGATCGTATTCATTGTTTCACCTGGATGGCGGATTGTACGATCGATCGAGCCTCTTCCTGGATCCTCGCGAGGTGCTCGGGGCCGCGGAAGCTCTCCGCGTAGATCTTGTAGACGTCCTCGGTGCCCGACGGGCGGGCGGCGAACCAGCCATTCCCGGCGACCACCTTGATCCCGCCGATGGGCTCGTCGTTGCCGGGCGCGTGCGACAACCGCGCGACGATCGGCTCGCCGGCGAGGGTGTTGGCCGTGATCTTGTCTGGCGAGAGGCGCTTCAATGCCTCCTTCTCGGCGGGCGTGGCGGGGGCGTCGATGCGCTCGTAGACGGGCGCGCCGAGGCTCTCCGTCAATGCCCGGTAATGCTCGCCGGGATCGCGACCGGTCACCGCGCGGATCTCGGCCGCGAGGAGGCCGAGGAGGAGGCCGTCCTTGTCGGTGGTCCACACCGTGCCGTCGCGGCGCAGGAATGACGCGCCCGCGCTCTCCTCGCCCCCGAAGCCGAAGCCCCCGTCGAGCAGGCCCGGCACGAACCACTTGAAGCCGACCGGGACCTCCACGAGCTTGCGATTCATGGCGGCGGCCACGCGGTCGATCAGGCTGCTGGACACCAGGGTCTTGCCGATGGCCGCGTCCTTCCGCCAGCCGCTCCGGTGGCGGAACAAATAATCGATTGCGACGGCGAGATAATGATTGGGATTGAGCAGGCCGTCGCCGGGGACGACGATGCCGTGACGGTCGACGTCGGCGTCGTTGCCCCACGCCACGTCGAAGCGATCCTTCAGCTCGACCAGCCCCGCCATGGCGGCGGGCGACGAGCAGTCCATGCGAATCTTGCCGTCCTTGTCGACGCGCATGAAGCCGAACGTGGGATCGACCACCTCGTTGACCAGCGTCAGATCGAGCCGATAGCGATCGGCGATCACGGGCCAGTACGCGACGGCGGCCCCGCCGAGGGGATCGACGCCCACGCGGACCTTCGCGTCGCGGATGGCCTCGAGATCGATGGCGGAGGCGAGATCGGCGACGTACGGCGTCACGTAGTCGTGGCGATGCGTCGTCGGCGCGGCGAGGGCGCGCGTGATTGAAACACGTTTCACTTCGCGGTTGCCGGCAGCGAGGAGGGCGTTCGCGGTGCGCTCGATCCAGCCGGTGGCGGCGGTGTCGGCCGGGCCGCCGTGCGGCGGGTTGTACTTGAAGCCGCCGTCGTCGGGCGGATTGTGCGAAGGCGTGATGACGATGCCGTCGGCGAGGCGGCCATCGGATTGCGAGCGGCTGCGATTGCGCGAGAGGATCGCGTGGGAGATGACGGGGGTGGGCGTGTACCCATCGCGCGCGTCGATCAGCGTCTCCACGCCATTGGCGGCGAGCACCTCGAGCGCGGAGATGCGCGCGGGGGCGGAGAGCGCGTGCGTGTCGGCGCCGAGGAAGAGCGGCCCGGTCGTGCCCTGCTGCGCGCGGTAGAGGCAGATGGCCTGCGTGACCGCGAGGATGTGGTCCTCGTTGAAGGCGGCGAGGAGGGACGACCCGCGGTGGCCGGAGGTGCCGAAGGCGACACGCTGCGACGCGACGGACACGTCGGGGTGGAGCGTGTAGTAGGCCGCGACGAGGCGCGGGATGTCGACGAGGATGGAGCGCGGGGCGGGGCGGCCGGCGAGGGGGTGGGTGGGCATGCCGCTATCTTGCGCCCGCGCCGCTCACCGGTACCCCCTCTCGATCAATCTTTTCGCCGCCACCCGGTAGTACCCGCTCCGCTCCGCCGGCACGTCCCACCCGAGCGTATCCGCCAACCGGTCGTACACGTTGAACAGATACGCCACGTGCATCGCCTCGAGCAGCGCCTCCTTGGTCACGCCCGTCGCCATCGCGGCGCGCATGTCCTCCGGCCCGAGCGCCTCGTGCGAGAGCGTCATCTTCCGCAGCACGCCCAGCGTCGCGCGCAGCTTCTCGTCGATGGGCGCCGTCGTGTAGTCGTCGAGCACCTGCTGCGTCAGCGTCTCCGTCACCTGCGTCGCCGCGACCGCGGCGTGGGCGGTGGTTCAGAAGCGACACTGGTTCATGCGGGACACGAACGCCGCCATGAGCTCGCGCTCGCCGACGGTCCACGCCGACGGGCCGCGCATCACCTCGTGGGTGTGGAGCCGGTGCGGCAGGCCGAAGTGCGCTTCGCGATAGCGGAGCGTTCGCATCACGTCGGAGGCGCGGTAGCCCGACTTCGCGCGCACGAGGGCGAAGAAGAGGCGCTTGCGCAGCGAATCGCCGCGCTCGACGCGCCGGAGCCTCATGACCTCATGCCTCCTCCAGCGCGCGCAGGCCGGCCTGGAGGCGCTCGCCGGCGGCGCCGAGCACGGTCGCGATGACGATCTCGAACAGCTCATCCTCGCCGTAGCGGGCGCGGAGGGCGGCGAATTCCTCGTCGGTGATGCGGTACGCGTGGCGGCGGATCTTGTCGGCGAATGCGCGCAGGTCGTCGGGGGCTTCGCCGCGCGCCAGGGCTTCGCGCAGCGCGGGCGAGGTGCGGCCGGGGCCGCGGAGGGCGGCATCGACGGTGGCGTCGCGGAGGGCGGCGAAACGATCCTCGATGGCGTCGAAGACGCCCATGGCTTCAATCTCGCTCATCGTCACCAAACTTTCAAATCCGGCCCGTCGAGGACCAGGGAGGACCAAAGAGGAACGGCGCCGTGCCGTCCTCGACACCCGCGACGCGCGGACGATACACTCGCGCCGCCGGTGGTCCCGTACCGGAGGAACTCGATGCGCCGCACCCGCTTCGCCCTCATTGCCTGCTGCCTCGCCCCGCTCCTTTCGTGCAACGGATCCACGCCGCCCACGGGCGACCCGGAGCCGCTCGCGTGCGGGCCGGGCGGGATCACCTTCGCCACCCGTGCCGCCGAGGGCAGCGCCGGCGGCGCCAGGGACCTGTTCGCGGGCCGCGCGATGAAGCAGGCGCGGGCCGGGCGCGTCGACGACGCCGCGCAGATCGTGCAGCGGCCCGATCCGCGGCAGCAGATCCGGCTCGGCGACTACCTCATCATCAATGACAAGATCGCCGCGTACGTGGAGGCGCCCGGCGTCTCCGACGGGTACTACGAGCTCGGCGGCGAGATCATCGCGCTCGATCGGGTGGGCGACGACGGGCGGCCGCTCGGGCGGTCCACGTTCGGCGAGACCATGCTGATGCTCTCGGGGCAGGGGCTCAAGCCGGAGAAGATCACCATCATGAACGACGGCACCGACGGCAAGGCGGCGGTGCTGCGGGTGTCGGGCGTGCTCGCCGACATCCCCTTCCTCACGGCGGGCGTGCTGCAGGCGCTCTTCCACGAGCAGTACGACATCCCGGCGGCGATCGACTACATCCTCGAGCCGGGGAGCGAGGTGCTGAAGCTGCGGCTGACGCTGCTGAACCCCAATGCCGGCGCGCTCGACATGAAGCCGTACCGCAACGTGGGCTTCTTCCAGCTCTCGCGGCAACAGATGTTCGCGGCCAGGACCGGCTACGACACGCCGAGCGGCGCCGGCCTCGACTACATCGCGTTCGACGGAGGCGACGTGGCGTTCGCGATGCGTACGCCGGGTGAGAAGCTGAAGTTCTACGCCGAGATCTCGGGCTTCGTGTACGCCAACGTGCCGGGGTTCCAGCTCGACGGTTGCGCGACGAAGACGATGGACTGGGCGGAGTACGCGGTGGGCGGGCCGGGGATCGACGGCGCGCTGGCGGCGCAGCGGCGGAGCGACAACCAGGGGACGGATCCGTGGCGCGCGGTGAGCGGGCGCGTGCTCGTGGGGAACGAGGCGGTGCCGGGTGCGCTCGTGCACGCGCGGACGAATGCGGGCGAGTACCTGAGTCGCGTGGCCGCCGACGATCAGGGGCGCTTCACGATCCACGTGCCGCCCGGCGCGGACGTCGAGCTCACGGCCACCGGCAAGGGCCGCCCGCTCGCCACGACGGTGAAGCTGGCGGCCGATCAGGCGATGGCGGACGTGCGCTTTCCGCAAAGCGGCGTGATCGAGGTGACCGCGCGCGACGAGGACAGCGGCGCCGCGCTGCCGGTGCGCGTGCAGGTGATCCCGTCGAAGAAGCCCGACGGGGTGCCGCCCTCGTTCGGCGCGCCCGACGAGGTGCGCGGGCGGCTGCACCAGGACTTCGCGGTGACCGGGAAGGCGCAGCTGGTGGTGACGCCGGGCACGCACCGGGTGATCGTGAGCCGCGGCTTCGAGTGGGAGATCGCGGACAAGATGGTCGAGGTGGCGGAGGGGCAGACGGTGAACGTGGACGCGACGCTGCGCCACAGCGTGGATTCGACGGGCGTGATGTGCGCCGACTTCCACATCCACTCGCACTTCTCGGCCGACTCCAGCGACGACGTGGAGTACAAGGTGAAGGGCGCGATCGCCGACGGGCTGGAGATCCCGGTGTCGAGCGAGCACGAATGGATCATCGACTTCCAGCCGATCATCCAGAAGCTCGGGCTCACGAAGTGGGCGTATGGATTCCCGTCGGAGGAGTTCACCACCTTCACGTGGGGGCACTTCGGGATCATCCCGATCCGGCCGCGACCGGAGAAGGTGAACAACGGCGCGATCCAGTGGATCGGGCGCAAGCCGCCGGAGGTGTTCCACGACATCGCGCAGCTGCCGGAGCAGCCGGTGCTCATCATCAACCACCCGAGCGGCGGCGGGTTCGGCGCGTACTTCTCGTCGGTGCACTTCACCCGGGCGAGCGCCACGGGCGACTCGGAGATGTGGAGCGAGGAGTTCGGCGCCATCGAGGTGTTCAACGGAAGCGACCTCGAGAGCAACCGCGGCGCGTCGGTGGCGGACTGGTTCTCGATGCTGAACGCGGGCAAGGTGCGCTGGGCGGTGGGCAACAGCGACAGCCACAGCCTGCGCACCTCGGCGGTCGGCTACCCGCGCACCTGCTTCCGCTTCGGGCACGACGACCCGGAGAAGCTCTCCGCCGAGGTCGTGCGCGACGAGCTCGCGCGCGGGAACGCGACGGTGAGCGGCGGCCTCCTCATCGACGTGGTGGGGCCCGGCGGCGAGCGCCCGGGGCAGACCATCGAGAGCGCGCCGGCGAAGGTCGGCTTCGACATCGTGGTGCAGGCGCCGTCGTGGCTCGAGGCGAAGCAGCTGGAGGCGATCGTCGACGGAGAGACGGTCGACACGCGCCCGCTGCAGGCGGTGGTGACGAAGACCGGCGCGCACCGCTACGAGGCGCACGTGGAGGTGAGCGCGCCGAAGAACGCGAAGCCCACGCACTGGGTGGTGTTCCACGCCAACGACCCCGGCGCGAACCTCGGCCCCGTGCTGCCCGCGAACGCCCCGTTCGCCGTGTCGAACCCCATCTTCTTCTAGGGGGCCAGGCCCTGGCAGCCCAACTGCCTGGAATTCCTTGCATTCTAGCCCATCGTGACCAGCGTTGACAACAGTTGCGCGCTGGTCACGATGGGCAAGAAGCCTTGCAATTTCAGATAGTTGGGATAGCAGGGCCTGGCCCCCTACATCCGGTAGAGGCGGTATGACTCGAGGCCGATCAGGAGGGCGAGGTCGCCGCTCGACGAGAGGAGGCGGGTGACGCGGAAGTCGGGCTTCTTGTCGTCGAAGAGGTCGTAGACGGGCGTGCCGGCGGCGCCGCGGGCCTTGATCGTCTTCGCGTCGGGCACCGGCGTGTAGAAGTGGCGGCTCAGCACGGTGAGGTTGACGCCGGGCTTGTCGAACCACGCGTCGTCGCGATCGATGTACGCGGCCACCAAGGGGCGGCGGTCGGTGTAGACGTGGAAGGCGCTCGCGAGCAGGCGGTCCTCGACGATCAGGATGGCGTCGGGCTCGATGGCGGCGTCCACGCGGAGGGCCACCTGCGCCTCGGGGACGAGCGCCTGGAAGCGGCGCGCGAGCGGGCCGTGCTCGGCGGGGTAGTGCTCCGCGTTCTCGGCGGCGAGCGTGCGGGCCTGGGGTGCTTCGCGCCGGAACCACGCCGCGTCGTTCGCGAGCAGGAGCGCGCACGCGATCGCCCAGGCGCCCGTCGCTGCCAGGCCCGGGGGATGGCCGCGCCCGGAGGTCGCGAGCGCGAACAGGACGAAGAAGGCGACCGAGCCGCCCACCCATTGCTCCGGCTCCTGCTGGAAGTTGAAGCAGTGGACGGTGGTGATGCCGGCGAAGATCAAGCACGCCGCGGCGAGCCCGCGATGGGCGCGGAGGGCACGCCACGCGACGAGCAGCAGCGCCACCGCGAGGCCGATCCCGATGCGTCGATCGTGGCCCGCGCCGGTGTCGCCGACGACGTACTCGCGCAGGATGTCGAGGATCTTGAGGACGCGCTCGGGCCATTCGTAGTCGGTGCTCACGAACTGGCCGGTGAGGTGGTACTCGCCGAGCCAGCGCACGTAGTCGTCCGGCGAGCGCGCGCCGGCGGCCAGCGCTCCGACGGGGAGGAAGAACCCGAAGCCGACCACGGCGGCGCCGCCCGCGAGGAGCAGCAGCGCGCGGAGCTCTCGACGGAGATCGGTGAAGAACCCGCGCCGCGCCACGGTCGAGAGCCCCACCGCCACCACGAGCAGCCCGTTCTGGAGGTGCACCGCGGTCGCGAGCCCGAGCGCCGCCCCGACGAGGATCGCCACGCGATCGCGTCCGAGCCGATCGAGCGCGGCGAAGCGCACGTCGCCGCGGAGGTGGAACCAGGGCAGGAGCGCGAGCAGCGAGAAGAAGGTCATCACGTCCTTCTCCTCGCCCGAGGTCGCGAGCCGCCAGTGCGAGAAGCAGAGCGCCCACGCGAGCGCGACGAAGGCCGCCGCCGCTCGCCCTCGCCACAGCGCGCGGAGGAGCAGGTAGAGGAGGACCGCGCTGCCCGCCGCGCACGTGCTCTCGCGGATCATCCCGACGAAGAGCTGGTCGTGGATCGGGAGCGCGAGCGAGAACAGGCGGGTGATCGGCAGCACCAGCGGGTGCGCGAAGAAGAAGATCGCCTTCGCCGGCACCTCCGGCCAGTGCTGCATCACCGACGCCGTCATCCATGCGTCCCATCCGCGCGATCCGGGCGCCGGGAAGGCCACGAACCCGGCGAGCACGAGCGCGAAGACCAGCACCGCCACCGGATCGAGCGCGCGGGATCGCGGCGGGTCGCTCGACGGAGACGAGGGCATGGACCAGGAATGGTAAGCGCCGGCCGGAGCGCGTGACAAGCGCGGCCGCGCGCTCGCGAGCGCTTGGGCGATCGTGCGCGGTCGTGGATAATGAACCGGTCGATGGTCCGCTCTCCCCGCGTGTTCCTCGTCGCTGCCGGCGCGCTCGCGCTGATCGCGTGCGGCGGGAAGGCCGCGCCGCTCCGCAGCCTCGGCGCGCCGAAGCCGGGCGACCTGCCGCGCGATCCCGAGGCCGTCCGCGACCACCTCCTCACGGACGACCTGCGGCTCGCCGACAAGAAGGACCTCAACGAGACGGTGGTGCGCGCGGAGCTGGTGACGGGCGTGCGGCGCTTCCGCGCGAAGTGGAAGCGCATGGGCGCGCGCGCCAGCGAGGTGCAGAACGGCTTCGACGGCAACAACGCCCCGCGCTGCGAGGTCGGCGCGTGGCGGCTCGATCGCATGCTCTTCGGGCGGGACAGCACCGAGCGGCACATGGTGGCGCCGGTGGTGGTGCGCGCGTTCCATCGCGACGTGCCGTGTGACCGCGAGTGCGCGCGGGTCCCGCGCATCGCCGAGCTCGCCGGCAAGGAGGCCACGTTCCCCGACGTGAACGATCACCTGGTGCTCGGCACGCTCACCTGGTGGATCGACGGCGTGGACCAGCCGCACCGCTTCCACGGCGGCCTCTGGAGCCGCGAGCGCTTCGACCGCGATCCGATCTACCGCAAGAGCTTCGGCGACCTCTGGACCCTGCTCTTCCTCGAGCAGCACGGCGACGGCAACTACTGGCCCAACTTCCTCGCGCGCGTCCCCCGCCTCGACCGCCTCTACTCGATCGACAACGGCCGCTCGCTCGACGGCATCTCCTACTTCACCGACGAGGCCGACCCCGACTGGGACCCGTTCCGCTACCTCGACTTCGATCACATCGTGCCGCCCGCCTTCGCCGCGTCGACCCTCGCGTCCGTGCGCGCGCTCGACGAAGGAGCGCTCCAGCGCGAGCTGCGCGTGGTGAGCGCGATCGATCTCGCGAGCGGGCGGTCGGTGCGCGATCCCGCCGAGGACCCGCGCTTCGCGGCGATGATCGCGGCGCCGCTCGCCCCCGGCCCGTCGCTGGCGCGGCTCGGGCGCGGCGCTTGGCTCGCGAAGGTGGAGGGGCGGTCGTTCCTGGTGCTCGGGATCGGCGATCAGGGGATCCACGAGCTGGCGGAGCGGGCGAAGGCGATGGGGGCGCGGATCGGGCCGGAGATGATCCGGGACTAGCGGGTCCTCACTTCACGTACACCTGCGCCGCGATCATGCCCTTGCCCCGACGGGCCTTGAACACGACGCGCGCCGGACCGCCGATGGGCAGCGGGTTCTTCCAGCAGCCGCTCGCCTTGCCGCCGAGCACGGCGGTCGGACCGGAGCCCTGCGACTGCGCGGCGATCATCGGCGGGAGCGGCGGCGTCTGCATCACCAGCTGCACGTCGACCTGTTCGACGCCGAGCCCGGCGGCGACGACGGTGTAGCACTTGCCGGGTCGTATGTTGAGCGGCTGCTCGAGCACCTGGCCGTCCAGGAACTGCCCCGCGAACACGGCGCCTTCAGGCGATGCGCCGGGTGGGGGCTCCTTCAACGGGGGTGCCGCCATTGTGCATCGGGAAGGGCCGGCGTGGGTCGCCGCCGGTGTAGAGTCGTCGTCGATGCGAAGACTCCTCCTGTCCGTCGCACTGCTGCTCGCCGCCTGCCCGCGCCCCACGCCGAAGCCCGACGCGCCCGCCTCCGCCGCGACCACGCCCGATACCTCACCGCCGGCCGACCCGCCGCCCGCACCGCCTTCGCCGCCGTCGCCGCCTTCGCCTCCTTCGCCTCCTTTGCCTCCTTTGAAAGATGATCCACCGGGCGCCGCGCAGGGCGCCTCGTGCGAAGGCGGCGTGAAGTGCGCCGTCGGGCTCACCTGCGTCGAGTACTACGGCGTCGCGGGGCCGCGCGGGCCGAAGTTCGCGACCTGCGAGATCCCGTGTCCGGGCGGGAAGTGCCCGCCTCCGCAGCACTGCGTGACGATCGCGGACGGGCCGGGGCGCGTCTGCCAGCCGAACTGATGGAATCGACATGAGCGCACACGCAACGCTGCATCTCCGGCCGGCCCGGTTGGGGAGCCTGATCGCGGGGCTCGCGATGATCGTGATCGGCTGCGGGACACCGACGGAGCCCGGGCCCGAGGCGAGCGACTCGCGCGGGCTCTCGACGCACCGCGCGCGCGACGGGATCGCCGGATCGCTCGCGCCCGGCGCGACGCCGCGCGACCGGGCCGCGGGGAAAG
>JADMIO010839008.1_pt1 | contig 13944 bp, 13 predicted proteins | sample 8958161 | NCBI WGS metagenome assembly JADMIO01 (sample SAMN16585339, study PRJNA669376) | soil metagenome | isolation source: Crop rotation soil | place: USA: Cullars Rotation, Alabama | collected 2011 | reverse complement strand
CTTTCCCGCGCTGGCTCTCGCGGTAGCCGTAGGCGATGAGCGCGCCTCCGACCATCACCGAGAACGCCCCCTCGGTCTGCTCGTGCCAGCGGTCGCACGCCAGCAGGAGGTCGAGCGTCTCGGTCGAGACCTGCAGCGGCACGCCCGGCGCGCGGTTGAGGCGCGAGACCTCGCTGCGTGCGAGGAAACGCGACCAGCGCCGCTCGTCCTCCGCGATCGCATCGGCCAGCGCGCCGACGACCTCGATCTCGACCTTGCCCGTGTGGCGCAGCCGCCAGGTCGCGCCCATGGCGCGCCACTCCCAGGCCGGACGGGTCTCGAGGGCCGTGTCGCTCATGGCGCATCTTCTGTCCAGCCGCGCGGAGGTTGCATCCTCCATATGTGTGATCTGAGATACATCACGTGGCTCCGTCCCGGCGGCACGGCGAGCGGTAACCACCTAGCGGTGCCGGCGGGCGGGACCTGTGACGCTGCCCCTCCCTGGTGAGGCTTCGTGCGTGGTCGCAGGGGTCAGACCTCCCTGCAGTTGCGTGACAGTGCCAGCCGCGTCCCGAGGTCTGCCCCCGTGGTCCCAGTGACGAGCTCTGGTGGCTGGCTCACGCGTCCAGGGCTTCGAGGTCGGCGGCGGCGGTGCGCCAGACCCAACCTCGTTTCCTGGATCGCCGGGTCCTGCTTGCCTGGCTCCGGCGTGGCACGCATCCTGCGCCCGATGGGCATTGCGACAAGGCCGGCCGTGCCGGCGGACGCCGAGGCGATCTGCGCGATCTACAACGCCGGCATCGCCGAGCGCCAGGCGACGTTCGAGACCGAGCCCCGCACGCCCGCCGACGTGCTTGCCTGGTTCGAGCCCGGCCGTCCGCTGCTCGTGGCCGTGGACGGCGACGGGCGCGTCGCGGGCTGGGCGCGCGTGAGCGCCTCCAACGACCGCGGCGTCTACGCCGCGATCGGGGAGCACGGCGTCTACGTCGACCCCGCCGCGCGGGGCCACGGCGTCGGCCGGCAGCTGCTCGAGGCGCTCGCAGCCGCCGCGGAGGCGGCCGGCTACACCAAGCTCACGAGCCGCGTCTTCACGACCAACGGCGCAAGCCTCGCGGTCCATCGATCGGCGGGCTTCTACGAGGTCGGCGTGCAGCCGCGCCACGGGCTGCTCGATGGCGAGTGGAAGGACTGCGTGATCGTCGAGCGCCTGCTGGGGCGCGCGCTCGACGACCCGTGACTAGGCGGCCTCGCTGCCCGGGTGCTGCTCGTCCGGGTGCGAGGCGTCGCTGAACTCGCCGAGCTCGCCCGTGGCCACGTAGCAGACCTGCTCGGCGATGTCGACGGCGTTGTCGGCGATGCGCTCGAGCGCGCGCGCGACGAGCACCATGCGCAGGCCCCACTCGCGCCGCGCGCGGTCGCCGCCGAGCTCGAGCACCTGCTCGACGACCGCGCGGTTGAGGTCGTCGACGAGGTTGTCGAGCTCGTCGAGCCGGCGGGCGCGCGCCGCGTCACGGCGCGCGAGCGCGTCGGTCGCGGCCTCGAGCATGCGGTCGCCCCGGCGTCCCATCTCCTCCAGCGTCGCACGCACGCCGTCGGAACCGGCCTCGTCGTTGCCGCCGGCCTGCACGAGCTTGGCGATCGTGACGCACTGGTCGGCCATGCGCTCGAGGTTGCGGGCGATGCGCGTCGACGCGAGCACGAGCGCGATGTCGCGCCCGGGCACGACGTTGCCGACGAGCAGGATCTCGGCGTCGCGGTCGAGCGCCAGGCAGAGGCGGTCGACCTCGTCGTCGGCGGCGATCACGCGCTGTGCGATGGCGGCGTCCCCGAGCTCGAGCGCGCTCAGGGCGTCGCGCAGGCCGTGGCGGACGAGAGCGGCGACCTCGACCAGCCGTCCCTCGAGGAAGCTGGCGTCGACCTCGGCCATCCCCTAGCCGAACTGCCCGGACACGTACGCGCCCGTGACCTCGTTTGTGGGTTGGTCGAAGATCGCGCTCGTCGGGCCTGCCTCGACGAGCTCGCCCGGCCGCCCTGCCTCGAGGATCGTCATGAACGCCGTCGTGTCGGAGACGCGCGCGGCCTGCTGCATGTTGTGGGTCACGATCACGATCGTGTAGCGCTCGCGCAGGCTCAGGATGGTCTCCTCGATCTTCGACGTCGAGATCGGGTCGAGCGCCGAGCAGGGCTCGTCCATGAGCACGACCTCGGGCTCGACGGCGAGCGCGCGGGCGATGCAGAGGCGCTGCTGCTGGCCGCCCGAGAGCGCTCCGCCCATGCTGCGCAGGCGGTCCTTGACCTCGTTCCACAGGTCGGCCTGGCGCAGCGCGCGCTCGACCGTCTCGTCGTGCCGGCCGCGCCCCCCGGCCGTCAGGCGAAGGCCCGCCGCGACGTTGTCGTAGATCGACATCGTCGGGAACGGGTTGGGCCGCTGGAACACCATGCCGACCCGCCGCCGCACGAGCACCGGGTCGACGCCTCCGGCGTTGATGTCGACGCCGTCGAGCAGGATCTGACCCCGCACCCACGCGTTCTTCGCCGTGCCGTGCATGGCGTTGAGGCAGCGCAGCAGCGTCGACTTGCCGCAGCCGGAGGGCCCGATGAGGGCGGTCACGGAGTTCGGCTCGACCTTCAGCCCGATGTTGGCGATGATCGTCTTGCCGCCGAAGCCGGCGGTCACGTCGATCACGTCCATGCGGCGCGCAGGGCCGATCGTCGCAGTCAGGGTCGTGCTGCCGGAAGCGCCGTCGGCGGCTTCGGTCTCGCTGGGGACGTCGATCACGTCGGGCCTTTCGGGAGGGGTCATCGGCTGACCGCCGATCGCCTGGCGACGAGCCGCGCGACGATCGTCAGGAGCAGGACGATCGCCATCAGCGTGAGCGCGCCCGCCCAGGCACGCGCCTGGGCCGACGGGAATCCGCCGGTCGCGCCGTTGAAGATCTGGAGCGAGAGCGTCGACATCCGGTGACCCGGCTTCGTCTCGACGAAGAGGTCGTTGCCGAGCGTCGTCAGCAGCAGCGGCGCCGTCTCGCCCATCGCACGGGCGATCGCGAGCATCGCGCCGGTGATGATGCCGGCGCGGGCGGTGGGCAGCAGGACGGACACGATCGTGCGCGACTGGGTCACGCCGAGCGCGAGGCTCGCCTCGCGGATCTCGCGGGGAACGAGCCGCAGCATCTCCTCCGTCGCGCGCGTGATCAGCGGCACCATCACGAGGCCGAGGCTGAGCGCGCCCGCGAAGCCCGAGAAGCCGAACTCCACGACCCAGATGGCATACACGAACGCGCCGGTCACGATCGTCGGGATGCCGAGCATGACGTCCGTCACCAGCCGCAGGACCGTCGCGACCCTGCCGTCGGCGTACTGGTTGAGGTAGATCGCGCAGCCGATGCCGAGGGGCAGGGCGAGCAACGTCGCGATGCCGACGATCTCGAGGCTGCCGATGATGCCGTTGTAGAAGCCGCCGCCCGTGTCGGAGGGATTGCCCGGCGGCGTGTCGGTGAGGAAGTCGAGGTCGATCGCCCGCACGCCCTTGAGGCCGACGCAGGCGAGGATCCAGAGCAGGAGGCCGCCGATGCCGGCCATCAGCGCGCCGAGCAGCAGCGTCATGGCGCGATCGCGGCGGTGACGGCGCCGGAGCGAGGAGGCGAGCGGGTTGACGTGCGGTGCCGAGCCGACGGTGGCCATGGCTACGCGATCGTCTCGCTGATGCGGGAGACGACGAGCTTGCCGAGCACGTTGACGGCGAGCGTGATGATCAGGAGCAGCGTCCCGACCACGAACAGCGACTCGAGGTGGAAGGGCTCGGTCGCCTCGGTGAACTCGTTGGCGATCACGCTCGGCATCGTGGCGCCCTGGCCGAAGATGCTCGTCGAGATGCCCAGGACGCTGTTGCCGATCAGCATCGTGACCGCGATCGTCTCGCCGAACGCACGGCCGAGGCCGAGCAGGCTCGCACCGAAGATGCCCGCGGCGGAGCGCTTGAGCACCGACATCCTCAGCATCTCCCAGCGCGTCGCGCCGAGCGCGAGCGCGGCTTCCTTCTCGGCGACGGGGGCGACCGCGAAGACCTCGCGGCAGATCGCGGTCACGATCGGCAGCACCATGATCGCGAGCACGATGCCGGCGACGAAGTAGGACGGGCCGAAGAACGGCCCGGCGAAGACGTCGCCGACCACCGGCACGCCGCCGAGCGAGCTCGTGAGGTCGTCGGCGACGGGGTGGATCGCGGGCAGGAGGGCGAAGATGCCCCAGAAGCCGTAGACGACGCTCGGCACGGCTGCGAAGAGGTCGACGACGTAGGCGAGGGGCTTGCGCAGCCGCGCGGGCGCGACGTCGGTGATGTAGAGCGCCAGCCCGACGGCGACCGGCACGGCGAGCACCATCGCGATGAGGGACGTGACGACGGTGCCGTAGACGAACTGCAGGACTCCGTACGGGTTCACGCCCGTCTCGGCGGTCGCGGCCTCGGAAGGCGCCCAGCGACTGGAGCCGAGGAAGCTGAGGACGCCGTAGTGGCGCAAGGCCGGCCAGGCCTCGCGAACGAGGAAGAAGGCGGACGCCGCGAAGGCCAGCAGCACGAGCGCCGCGACTCCGGCGACGGTCCAGCGGAAGGCCGTGTCCGCGAGGCGCAGGCGCTGCCTCCGCAGCGCCTGCGCCCCGCTCACGGCCGCCCTGTGGGAAGCGGCGCTCACCCCTCGAACGAGATCGGGATCTTGACGAGCGGCTTGCCGCCGAGCCGGATCTTGTTGACCTGCCCCAGCGCGCGCTGCTGCAGGATCTTGCCCATCGGCGCGTAGTTGATGGTGGCCGGGAAGTTCTGGCCGGTCGTGAGCGCCCAGGTGAGGAAGTTCACGAGCGCCTTGGCCTTCCCCTCGTCCGTCTGGTTCTGGTAGACGAGCCCGAAGACGGTGCCTGTGATGGGGTAGGCGATCGGCGAGCCCGCGCGCCAGGTCAGGCTCGTGCGCATGTCCGGCGGGAAGGAGGTCTTGACCGCGGCTGCGCTCGTGGTCGAGACGCACGGCGTGATGAACGTGCCGCGCTTGTTCTTGACCTTGCCGTAGTTCAGCTTGCCCGAGATCGCGTACTGCAGCTCCGGGTAGCCGATGGCGCCCTCGGTCTGCGCGATCAGGCCGGCGACGCCGTCGTTGCCCTTGGCGCCGATGCCGACGGGCCAGGCGATCGTCTTGCCGAACGACTTGTCGGCGCCGCCCAGCTTGCTCACCCACTCCGGGCTCGTCTTGGTGAGGAAGTCGGTGAACACCGCGGTGGTGCCCGAGCCGTCCGAGCGGTGGACGACGGCGATCGACTCGTCCGGCAGGTTCGCCTTGGGATTCAGCGACTTGATGGCCGGGTCGTTCCACTTCGTGATCGAGCCGGCGAAGATCTTGCCGACCGTGGGACCGTCGAAGTTGAGGCCGCTGCCGACGCCCTTGACGTTGTACGCGACCGTGACGGCTCCGAGCACGAGCGGGATGTGCAGGATGGGCCCGCCCTTGGCGGCCGAGAGCTCGCTGTCGAGCATCGGCGTGTCGCTCGCGCCGAAGTCGACCGTCTGGGCGTTGATCTGCGAGATGCCGCCGCCCGAGCCGATGCCCTGGTAGGCGACGTTGGTGCCCTTCTTGGCGTAGGCCTGCGCCCACATCGACATGATCGGCGCGACGAACGTCGAGCCCGCTCCGCTCAGCGACGAGGACGCGCCCGCGAGCGGCTTGACCGGATCGGGGTAGTGCGGGCGCAGGGCATTGAGCTTGGTGCTGCACTGCACCGGCGCCGCCGCACCGTTCGCGGCGGGCGTCGCCGGCTTCGCCGACCCCACGCTCGCCGAGGCCAGCAGCGCGACGAGCGCGCCGGCGGCCAGTACGGTCTTCCTGAGAATCATCGTTCCTCCGAGAGGCTGTACTGCGCTCGCAAGCCTGCGCGCGCTCCCGGCGGTGTGCCGGGCATGGCCAACCTACCGACGGCCTCCGAGCCCAGGGGAGACGATGTGGTGAGGACCTGGTGAACATGTGGTGATCGCCGGATCCGGGTGCGTGCGGCCTCCGTCGCTACGCTTGCGCCGTGCCGGAGGGCGCGGAGATCGCGTTCGTCGTGGAGGCGTCGGACACGCCCGCGTCGCTCGCGCTGCAGCGCGCGTACTTCGCGGACATCGCCTCACGCTATCCGGGCTGGAGCCCGGATCTCATCCCGAGCGCCGATCCGGCGGAGGTCGCGCATCCGGTCGGCGCCTGGGTCGTCGCCTACCGCGGCGGCGAGGCCGTGGGCTGCGGCGGCGTGAAGCGGCTGGACGGGTGCGCGGGCGAGCTCAAGCGCATCTACGTGACGCCCGCGGTGCGGGGCCTGGGCGTCGGACGGCGCCTGCTGGACGAGCTCGAGGCGCAGGCCCGCGCGCTCGGCTACGAGCGCATGCGCCTCGACACGGGCGATCGCCAGCCCGAGGCGCTGGGGCTCTTCACCGACGCCGGCTACCGGCCGATCCCCGACTACAACCGCAACGGCTGGGCGACGTACTGGCTGGAGAAGGACCTCCGCGCGGACACGGCCTGAGGCGCCGCGCGAGGGGTGTCAGCCGCGGTTGTGCGAGGCGTCCGTGAACTCGCGGAACTCGCCCGTCACCAGGTACGCGGTCTGCTCGCCGATGTCGACCGCGTGGTCGCCGATCCGCTCGAGGCAGCGCGAGACGATGATCATGCGCAGGCCCCACTCGCGCAGCGCCGCGTCGCCGCCGAGGTCGAGCACGTGCGAGACGACGCGCCGGTTCGCGCGATCGATCAGCTCGTCGAGGTCGACGAGCATCTCGGCGCGGGCCACGTCGCGGGCGGCGAAGGAGGCGAGCGCGACGCGGATCATCTCCTCGGCGCGCACGGCGACGTCCTCGAAGCCGGCCACGAGCGAGTCGTCGGAGGTCAGCGACTGCGAGAGCTTGGTCAGCTTCGCGATCGTCACGCAGTGGTCGCCCATGCGCTCGAGGTGCAGGTTGACGTGCAGCATCGCGAGCACGAGCCGGAGGTCGACCGCGACGGGCGTCTGCAGCGCCAGCAGCCCCTCGATGCCCTGCTGCAGCGCGTGGTAGCGGTGGTCGATCTCGTCGTCGAACGCGATCACCTCGTCGGCCAGGCCCACGTCGCGCCGATGGAGCGCGTTGACCGACGAGCGCAGCGCGCGCAGCACGATCTGCCCCTGCTCCTGCAGCGCCTCCTCGAGGCGCTCGAGCTGCTCGTGGAAGACGTCGCGGGGCATCCGCGCATGCTATCGGCGCGCAGCCGGCACGCAGCAACGGGGGTCTGACGCGAGCGGCCCGGGTCTGACCCCGCCTGCTCGGGTCTGACCCCGCGCTGTCCATCGGCTCAACCATGCGCCTTTGCTTGCGTCCTCACGCCGGCGGTCGCCGGGCGCCGTCGCGCCCTCGTCGCCGCCGGATTCGCCGGCTTCCGCATGAACACGTCGTTGCAGCCGCGCGAGCACCTCGGTGCCAGGCCCGAGCAGGCGGGGTCAGACCCGCGCTGCTCGGGTCAGACCCCGCCTGCTCGCCCCGCGCGCGGCGGCTAGAGCTTGCGCGCCTGCCGGTGGCCCTCGAAGACCGCCTCGTAGGTACCCCGGGGCGCGATCGCGTCGCCGATCATCTCGACGCTCCGGCCGCGTGCCCGCAGCGCGTGGTAGAGGCTGTTGACGGACTCGCGGCCCGTCGACATGACGATCCAGTCGGCGTCGACCGTGCGCGTGCGGTCGGGGCGGTAGAGGTTGATCAGCTCGACCGAGGCGCCGTCGATCTTCGTCACGAAGTGGTCGGTGATGACCTCGACCTCGGTGCGGTGGAGGTGCTCGGCGATCCAGAGGTAGTAGACCTCGGGGATCGTCTCCATGCCGACCATCGGCCAGCGCGTCGCGAGGCGGACGGTGCAGCCGGCGTCGGCCAGCGCCACCGCCGTGAGCGGGCCGTTGGCGTCCTGCAGGTCGTCGAGCACGAGCACGGAGCCGGACGGCGTCACCTCGCCGCGCGCGACGCGGTCCCACGAGGCGCAGTTGCCCGTCTCGACGCCGGGGAGCGGCGCCGCGGTCTGGCCCTGCCAGCCGTCCTCGCGGTAGCGCGAGCCCGTGGCCACCACGACGTGGTCGGGGCGCTCGGCCTCGAGGAGCGCGTCGAGGTCGCGCTCGTCGACGCCCGCGCCCGTACGCACCTCGGCGCCGTTGGCGGTCGCCTGGCGCAGCAGCCAGTGGCCGATCTGGGCGTACTCCTTGCGGCCCGGCAGCAGCGAGTGCGTGCGCACGTGCCCGCCGGTCTCGGCATCGCGCTCGAGCACGAGGACGCCGTGGCCGCGCGCCGCCGCGACACGGGCGTACTCGAGCCCCGACGGCCCGCCGCCGATGACGACGACCTTCTTCGGCTCGGCCACCGGCGTCAGCGTGCCGCGGCCCCACTGCCGCTCGCGCCCGACCTCGGCGTTGTAGACGCACTGCACGCGCCCGCCGCGGATCACGCTGCGCCAGCAGTAGTTCGCCGCCACGCAGCGGCGGATGTCGTCGGCGTCGCCGTCGCGCGCCTTGACCGCCCAGTCGGGGTCGGCGAACAGCTGCCGCGCGAGCAGGATCGCGTCCGCCTCGCCCGTCGCGAGGATGTCCTCGGCGACGTCCGGGTGCGTGATCCGCCCGACCAGCAGCACGGGCTTCGTCGAGACCTCCTTGACGGCCTTCGTGTAGCCGCGCTCCCAGCCGGGCTCGTACGTCATGGGCGTGTGGATGTACGAGTGGTGGACGCCCGCCGAGAGGTTGACGTAGTCGAGGTCGACCTCGCGCTCGAGATCGGCGACGATCTGCTTGACGTCGTCCATCTCGAGGTCGCCCGGCCAGAACGAGGTCGAGTTGATGCGGTAGCCGAGGAAGGCCTCGTCGCCGATCGCCTCGCGCACGCGCCGCATCGACTCGATCGGGAAGCGCAGCCGCTTCTCGTAGCTGCCGCCCCAGCCGTCGCTGCGGTGGTTGTAGAGCGGCGAGAGGAACTGCCACGGCAGGTAGCCGTGCGACATGTGGTACTCGACGCCGTCGAGCCCGGCGGCCACGGCACGCCGCGCGGCGTCGGCGTACGCGCCCAGGATCTCCTGGATCTCGTGCTCCTCGAGCTCCTTCGGCATCGGCGCGTTCGGGTACTCCCCGGGCGGGATCTGGCTCGGCGCGACCATGTACCACTCGGCGTCGAAGTCGTAGGCCGGGTCCTTCTTCAGCACCGGCATGGCGCGCAGCCCAGGATGGAGGAGCTGGCAGGCGAGTTTGCAGCCGTGCCGGTGCACCGCCTCCGCGACGCGCGCGAGCCCGTCGACCTGGTCGTCCTTCCAGAGGCCCGGGAAGTTGAACTCCGAGTAGAGCGCCTCGGGGTGGATGATCGTGCCGCCGATGATGATGAGCCCGCAACCGCCGCGCGCGCGCTCCTCGTAGTAGGCGACGGCCTGGTCGGTGAAGATTCCCTCGTACGGGTCGGCGACCCAGGTCGGGCACGTGGGCGCGAAGACCACGCGGTTGGCGATCGGCGTGGAGCGGATCTGCCATTCGGAGAAGAGCTGCGGGTAGCTCGGGTGCGTCGCGGTACCGCCCATCGTCGTCCCTCCTGCGCGAGTGTGCCCGTAGCGTCGCGCCGCCGGCAGCCGCTGCCAACCCTCCGTTCGGAGGGGCGCGCGCTTGCGACGACCGCCCTGCGGCCATAGCCTTGACGGGTCGTGTCCGAGCCGACCGGCGCCCCATCCACCGCGCCCGCGCGGAGCGATCGCCACCTCGCCGCCGCGGGCCGCAGCCTGCGGCGCGCCCTCGACGTCGACCGCCTCTCGGTGGCGCTGATCGACGGCAGCGCGGAGACTTTCCGCATCGTCGCGTGGGACGGCAAGGGACTGCTCGCCAGCGGCACCGAGCTGCCGCTCGAGACCTCGACGCAGGTCGCGGCCGCGGCGCGCGGCGAACGCTACGCGGCCTCGGACTTCCGCGCCGCCCCCGGCTGGGAGCGCGCCACCGACCAGCTCATGCTGGCCGTGGGGTTCGTCTCCGGCTGCTCGGTGCCGGTGCACCACCCCGACGGGTCGGTCTGTGCAGTCGCGTCGCTCTCGGCCACGCACGTCGTCGACTACGACACGCGCTGCACGGCGCTGGCCGAGGCCGCGCCCGCCCTCTCCTCGCTGCTGTGGCCGGGCGACGCGCCGCCGCCGCCCCACCTCACGCGCCGCGAGCGCGAGCTCCTGCCGCTGCTCGAGAGCGGCCTGCGCTTCAAGCAGATCGCCCACCACCTGACGATCTCCGAGCCCACGGCCAAGGGCTACGCGCGCGACCTCTTCCGCAAGCTCGGCGCGAGCTCGCGCGCCGAGGCCGTGTTCGAGGCGCGCCGCCTCGGGCTGCTCTGACGCACGCCCGCGCTCGTAGCAGAACGCACGAGGGTCTGGCACGCAACGTGCGGGTCTGACCCCGACCGTGCGGACCTGGCACCAGGGCGTGCACGGGCCGCGACACCGCTCGGCATGCGGAATCCGGGATCCGTCCTCGTGGCCGGCGCGGAAGGCAGCCGGGCGTGCGGTGTCCCAAGAGGGCGGCCAGGCCGCATGGTTGAGCGGCTGCACGGGTCGGGGTCAGGCCTGCACGCGCGGGGTCAGACCCGCACGTTGCGTGTCAGACCCCCGTGGTGCGTCAGATCAGCCGGCCGCCGCGCGGCGCGGGCAGCACGAAGCGGAAGCGCGTGCCCTCGCCGAGCGCGCCGTCGACCTCGGCCGTGCCGTCGGCCGCGTTGACGATGTGCTTCACGATCGCGAGCCCGAGGCCCGTGCCGCGCGTCGTGCGCGAGCGGTCGGAGCGGAAGAAGCGCTCGAACAGCCGCGGCACGTCGGCCGGGTCGACGCCCGCGCCGTCGTCGGAGACCTCGACCACGACGCTGTCGCCCTGGCTGCGCGCCGCGACGCGGAACGTGGCTCCGCGGCCGGCGTAGCGGAAGGCGTTGTCGAGGAGGTTCGTCAGCACCACGAGCAGCATGCGCGGCCGCATCGGCACGACGAGGCCGTCGGCGACGTCGCTCTCGAGCCGCAGCTCGGCGCGCAGCGCACGCTCGCGCGACTCGGCGAAGAGCTCCTCGACGTAGGGCGCGAGCTCCGTGAAGCCGAGCGCCACGACCTCGCGACCCTGCTCGAGCTCGGAGAGGAAGAGGATGTCGTCGACGAGCTGGGTCATCTCGACGACCTCGGCGCGCGCCTCGTCGATCAGCTCGGCGACGTCGACGCCCGGCAGCTTGGCGGTGTCGAGCAGCGAGAGCAGCCGCGCGAGCGGCGTGCGCAGCTCGTGCGAGACGGCGGCCGTGAAGCCGACGCGCAGGCCCTCGTAGCCGCTGGGCAGATCCTGCGGCGTCACGCGCTCATCCGAAGCGGCCGGTCACGTAGTCCTCGGTGCGGCCGTCGCTCGGGCTCGTGAAGATGCGCAGCGTCTCGTTCATCTCGATCAGCACGCCGCAGCGCGCGCCGTCCGGCCCGGGCTCCGGCTCGACGCTGAAGAACGCCGTGCGATCCGCCACGCGCGCCGCCTGCTGCATGTTGTGCGTCACGATCACGATCGCGTAGTCGCGCTTGAGGTCGTGCATCAGGTCCTCGATGCGCGCCGTCGAGATCGGGTCGAGCGCCGAGGCGGGCTCGTCCATCAGCAGCACGTCGGGCTCGACCGCCAGGCAGCGCGCGATGCAGAGACGCTGCTGCTGCCCGCCCGAGAGCGCGAACGCGTTGCGCCCGAGCCGGTCCTTGACCTCCTCCCACAGCGCCGCCTGGCGCAGCGCGCGCTCGACCCGCTCGTCGAGATCCCCGAGGCCGAGGATCCGGGGCCCGAAGGCGACGTTGTCGCGGATCGACTTGGGGAACGGGTTCGGCTTCTGGAAGACCATGCCGATGCGGCGCCGCACCTCGACCGGGTCGACGCCCGGGCCGTAGAGGTCGTTGCCGTGGTAGAGCACGGCGCCCTCGACGGACGCTCCCGGGATGAGGTCGTTCATGCGGTTGAACGAGCGCAGGATGGTGCTCTTGCCGCAGCCCGACGGCCCGATGAACGCCGTGACCTCGCGCTCGCGCACCTGCAGCGTGACGTCGCGCACCGCCGCCGTGCCGTCGTAGCGCACCGTGAGGCCGCGCACGTCGAAGACGCCCGCGCGCGGGGCGTCGGTCGTGCGATCGTCGTCGGCGCGCACCTCGATCGCGCGCAGCGGGCTGTCGGTCACGCGGCTCACCACCGTCGCTGGAAGCGATTGCGCAGCAGTATCGCAACCGCGTTCATCGTGAGCAGCAACGCCAGCAGCACGACGATCGCCGCCGCGGCCAGCCCGTGGAACTCGGCCTGCGGGAGGCGCACCCAGTTGTAGATCTGCACGGGCAGCGCGACGAACCCGGAGAGCAGCGTCGGGTCGCGCGGCGCGTAGAGCAGGGCGCCGATCATGATCAGCGGCGCCGACTCGCCGATCGCGCGCGAGAGCGCGAGGATCGACCCGGTGGCGATGCCCGGGATCGCGGCGGGAAGCACCTGGCGCGAGACGACCTGCCACGGCGTCGCGCCGAGCGCGAAGGCGCCCAGGCGCACGCCCTGCGGCACGCTGCGGATGGCCTCGCGCGCGGCGATGATGATCGTCGGCAGCACGAGCAGCGTGAGGATCAGCCCGCCCGCGAGGACGACGCGGCCGAGGTTCGCGCCGTGCACGAGGAAGCCGAGGCCGAGGATGCCGTAGACGATCGAGGGCACCGCCGCGAGGTTCTGGATGTTGATCTCGAGCAGGCGGTTGTACCAGCGGCGGTTGTCGGCGAACTCCTCGAGGTAGACGGCCGTGCCGACGCCCACCGGAACGCCGAACGCGATCACGATCGCCATCAGCTCGAGCGTGGCGAGGATCGCCGGCCGCGCGCCCGCGACGCGCCAGTCGCTCGAGGGCGGGTTGTTCAGCAGCATCCAGTCGAGATAGGGCGCGCCGTCGATCAGGACCTGGACGACGAGCGCGCCGAGCGCGACCAGGCCGACGGCGACCGAGAGCAGCAGCGCACCCTGGAAGAGGGCCTGCTTGACCCTCACTCGTAGACCTCGCGATAGCGGCGCACGAGGCGGATCGCGAGCGCGTTGAGGATCAGCGTGGCCACGAAGAGCGTCAGGCCGACGGCGAAGATCGTCTTGTACTCGAGCGAGCCCGTCGGGACGTCCCCGCCCGCGGTCGACGCGATGAACGCCGTCAGCGTCTCGACGGCGACGCGCGGGTCGAGCGTGAGCGACGGCTTCAGGCCCGCGGCGATCGTGACGATCATCGTCTCGCCCACGGCGCGCGAGATCGCGAGCACGAACGACGCCACGATGCCCGAGAGCGCGGCCGGCACCACGATGCGCAGCGCGACCTGGAGGCGGTTGGCACCGAGCGCGTAGCCGCCCTGGCGCAGCGCGAGCGGCACCGCCGCCATCGCGTCCTCCGAGAGCGACGCGACGGTCGGCAGCAGCATCACGCCCATCACGAGCCCGGCCGAGAGGGCGTTGAAGACCTCGACGCCGAGGCCGAGGTCGCGCAGCAGCGGGGTGACCGTCGTGAGGGCGAAGTAGCCGTAGACGACCGTCGGGACGCCCGCGAGGATCTCGAGCAGTGGCTTGATCACCGCGCGCACGCGGCGCGAGGAGTACTCGGCGAGGTAGATCGCCACGCCGAGGCCGAGCGGGAGCGCGACGAGGCAGGCGAAGAGCGTCACGAGCAGCGTGCCCGCGACGAGGGGCAGCACCCCGAAGTGCGCGGGCGAGAAGAGCGGCGCCCAGTTCGTGCCGAAGAGGAAGTCGACCGGGTTGACGTCGGTGAAGAACTCGGCGGCCGGCACGAGCAGCGCGACCACGATGCCGACGGTGGTCACCACGCTGAGCAGCGCGCAGCCGGCGAGCGCCCAGCGGATCGCGTCCTCGCCGTGGCGGCGGCGCGTGCGCGTGAGCGGCCGCGAGGCCGCAGGGAAA
>JADMIO010607296.1_pt1 | contig 13944 bp, 14 predicted proteins | sample 8958161 | NCBI WGS metagenome assembly JADMIO01 (sample SAMN16585339, study PRJNA669376) | soil metagenome | isolation source: Crop rotation soil | place: USA: Cullars Rotation, Alabama | collected 2011 | reverse complement strand
AGTTCGCGTCAACAAATCGTGGAATAAAAAAGTGGATGACTACCATTATGAAACAATGATGGCTAATATTGAGAAAGAAGCTACAGAAATTCTAGAGGGCGTGCGTAACAGAAGTAATCTATCTGCTTTTATCGGAAATACATTAGTTGTTCACATAAATAGTATTATTTCCAAGCAGAAAAAAATGCATCCATGTGGTGTTGGCAGAAGTATGATGGGAATTTCAATTACAGGGGAATTATACCCCTGCCATCGATTTGTGGGTAACGAAAAATTCAATCTTGGTCATATTGATAATTTTGATGTCAATAATAGAGCTACTTATGTAGAAAATTATACCGAGAGTCATCCGGTATGTTCAAAATGTTGGGCTAAATATCAATGTGGTGGCCGTGGATGTATTCATGATAATGAAGTTATGATGGGTGATGTAAACAATATAAATATCAAACATTGCACAATTCTGAAGTTTGCCTTAAAGCACGCTATACACATATATAATAATATGAATGATGGCGATCGTAAGTTTTTTATTTCATCATTTAAGTAAAATAAATAATGGAAGATAGTAATTTATTACATAAAAAAATAGAATTCATTTTCGCAAACGGATTATTACACCTTTTAGGCAATGAAAAAGTTTATAACAAAACGTTAAATGCAGTATATGGAATAAGCTCAGCAAATAATTCAGGAAAAGTCAATTTAGAAGAGCTTTACGACATATATAATATTTCAAGAAGAAACGGGGTAGTTCGATATTCTATCTATACCCTATATATATATGATTGCACACGCACTAATATTAAATCATATTTTGAGCGAATACTTAAATTATCTTTGCTTTACAATATTGTTGAACTAATATATATAGACGAGCGCGATGATGCTTTTCTTTTCGACGACCTGTATAATTTAATGCATAATTTGGATAATATATTAATTACAATAAATACACAAAATGATATTGAAAAATATTCAGAATATAAGAAGACTACGGTAGTTGTAAATAGACCCCAAGGAAATCAAAAATTCGATAATACAATTCACTATTACTTGCTAGACAGCATACCTGAAAACATAATTGAAAATACAGAAAATAAATTTATATTTACTTTGAAAGATTTAAATATTGATTTTAATTATTTAATGCGCTTGATAATGTCTTCTGAATACAGTAAGAGTATAATAAATTTTTTAAATTACCGAAGATCTATCCTAAATGAAACCGCAATAATTACTTCTCAAAATAAACTAGTCTCTCAGAAAAATACTTCGTGTAACAAATGTTGGGCAAAAAATATTTGTTGGTCTACGAAAATATATTGGCTATTGGATACTGTGCCTAAAAAAGTTATACAAAATGAGAATAATTGTAACCTAATTAGGGCAATTATTGAAGAAATAATGCCTCTAAGCTCGAATACCCAGTCAAATAAAGGAAATATTATTAGTAAAACAGTAGATACAAATGGGTACAAAATAAAATTAATTAATCCATAAACATAGACATATGGCATGTATAAATGATTTGGCAGCACTTTGGGGTGATGTAACTGGGACGACATACGGAGGAGACGGAGGTGGTGGTGGAAATGGCTGCCAAAATTTAATGGATGATTTTGGATGTACAAATAATCCACAGTATGAATTTTGCACTGATCCGGCAGTTGACTTTCCTGCTGGCTGTCGTAGTTTATTATGGCAATTAGAGACATGTGCCGGTTGGTTAAACGATACAACGCAATGTACTGTTGTAGAATTCTGCAATCCTTCTGCAGGAGATTTTTGTTTTGGTGGCGCAGGAACACTGCCCCAGGAATGGGAGTTATGTATTTTTTATGGCGCAACAGATATTACTTGTGGCAATACCGAAGGTATTGCAAAAGGAACGAATAATACTGGCAATGGCAGCAATTTTATAAATATAAATGATATGAAATTATTAATAGATAGGCTAAAAAGAAATAGTAATTATAATAAAAATGATTTTGATGTAGATTTTTAGCCATTATTTATACATATACGTAGCATTAAAATCATTTATTATATTACTGAAGTTCTCTCGTCCTAAAACGAAATAAATATTGTCTATTGATTGATTTTTTACGATTTTTTCAAATTGATCACGTGTGCATTTGCCATATAGATAACTAACAAAGGCTCCAGCAATAGCATAATAATCGGCATCGTTTAAAACGGGTATAGTTCCTTGTTCAGGAAAATAATCCCATATATCAATAATTGATTGTATACGACAGCCTATCAATGCATTTTTACCATTAATAATCTTATCGTTTACTTGCATATCAAAGGTGACTGATAGCCCTTCATTAATCAGTCGGCATAATTTAACTGGTCTATAGCCCCACCCCCAATAACTGATCGCATGTGTAATTTCATGTCCAATAGTTTGCCATCTACCTACATAGCAAACATTAGCTATAGGATCCGTATGCCCAACTGAAATACCGTCGGCCTGACCTCTCATTGAACTGCATACGTACATTGTTAATTTACTCGGTGGGTCTGAATGAAAAATGCTATCTATTTTGTTGTATGCTTTTTCATGCTCCAATATATATACATTTGCATTTTTATTGGATTGTATAGTATCATCAAAAAAATATGTTATTTTATCGCCGCTAATCATTTTCCATTTCGGATCCGATGGATTGAACAAATTATACTTATAATTTTGAGTAGAATTAATCGAATCATATAATATCTTAGACAACTTATCATATGGATAATAAACAGAACTATCTAATTTTTTTAGAATTTTCATACAAAAGTCAATGTTTCTATTCAAAAGATATGCACGTGCAAGGTAGTAATAGTAATTTCTGATTAATTTTATGTTTTTACTAATTACACTCTTTTCGAGATAAAAAATTGCAGAATCTGGCTTATTTATATTTAAATATAGTAATCCCAGTCTTCCATAAATAAATGAAGATACAAATGAATCAATACCATTTTTTTTTGCTATAGTTTTTAGCCTAGTTTTTCCTCGTTCTTGTTGATTGTTCAAAAAGTAGGATGACTCCAAATTAATAACACTTGTAAGGGAAAGTGAATTGCTATCTTTGCTAATAGCAAGATTGAAAAATAGAATTGCTGAATCATATTTTCTGGCGTAATAATACGCATTTCCAATAATTTCTAAAATGCGAGAAGGAGAATCAATATATTGTTTTTTTTGAGCAGATTTAATAATGATTGGATACCAAGCGTGTCTCTCCATTAATTTCAGTTCAGTAAAACTCTGACCTCTAGTGCTAAAAGAAATACTTAGAAAAAAAAATAAAATTTTATACTTATTTTCCATACTAGAATTCGAGCTTGCGTAAGATCAACAGAAGTTAACGTGAAATGAAGTTATACTGCAATATAATGATTTTAAGCAATTTTTCGTGAGGAATTAAATCATTCCCCAGTTGCCCGTAGTCTTCAGCAATAAATAGTAACAGTTGGGGTAGTCTCACGACTACGTCCTCGCGGTAGCCAATCTCCCGATTGGCGAATGCAGCGCCACCATCCCTTCGTGTGTTTTGCAGCTCAAATTTGTTGATAACTCATACCCACTCTAACCCACCTCTGGCACAGCAATTGCGGTCTTTATATCGCTATAACTATAAAACCACCTGATCTATGATTACGTTAGGAATCGCAAACGACACCAAAGAGAATTCTGCTAACCTGCCGGCAGGTTTTGACATTGTTGGCAGAACCGGGTCAACATTCTCGATGATTTCGACGAATTATTTTTTCAAAAACGCAATTGTAGAGACTGGATGCTTCCAGTCTCCTCGCAACACAAGCCACGAAGATGCACCGGAAATGTGGATAACCGTGGGGCATAAATGGGGCATTTGGGGCATGGCCTCATCGTCATAAAACACTGATTATCAAATAAAATCAGTTCCCGATACCCCATAAAAAAATTATTTTCGGAGTACGGGGCATTTACCTCTCAGCGGGCCTTTCTTCAACCGCCATAGCTTTTCGCCAAGGCTGTGGCTATAGCGAAGGGAGTGCGATAACCTATGCGGCCTCTGTGGTTAAAAAATCAATCTGATTGTGGATAATTATGGGGCATAAATGGGGCATTGGGGGCATGGCATTAGTAGCATAAAACATTGATTATCAATTAAAATTGATTTCAGATACCCCATGAAATTTATTTTTCGGAGTTAGGGGCATTCACTCTCAGCCACAAAAAAAACCGCCCCGAAAATCGGGGCGGCTGTATTATTCATTAATTATTCTCTTACTTCAGGATCTCAGTTACCTGGCCTGCGCCTACTGTACGGCCACCTTCGCGGATCGCGAATTTCAGACCTTTCTCCATCGCTATCGGAGCAATGAGCTTTACAGTGAGGTTCACATTATCACCAGGCATAACCATTTCAACACCTGCTGGCAGTTCGCACTCACCTGTTACGTCCGTAGTACGGAAGTAGAACTGTGGACGGTATTTGTTGAAGAATGGCGTGTGACGGCCACCTTCTTCTTTGCTCAGTACATAAACTTCGCCTTTGAAGTCTGTGTGCGGAGTGATGCTCTTAGGAGCGCAGATAACCATACCACGACGGATATCTTTCTTTTCAATACCGCGGAGGAGGATACCGGCGTTGTCACCAGCCTCACCACGATCAAGAAGCTTCTTGAACATTTCCACACCTGTGCATGTAGAAGATTGTGCAGCTGCATTGAAACCAACGATCTCAACGTTCTCACCAACCTTGATAACACCACGCTCGATACGGCCTGTGGCAACTGTACCACGACCAGTGATCGTGAACACGTCTTCCACTGACATAAGGAATGGCATATCAACCGGGCGGGGAGGCAGTGGGATGTAAGAATCCACAGCAGCCATCAGCTCTTCGATAGCAGCAACCCACTTAGCATCGCCAGCGAGTGCGCCTGTAGCAGAACCCTTGATGATCGGTGTGTTATCACCATCATATTCGTACTTGCTCAGCAGCTCACGGATCTCCATTTCTACCAGCTCCAGGATCTCAGCATCATCAACAAGGTCAACCTTGTTCATGAACACAACGATACGTGGAACGCCTACCTGGCGGGCAAGCAGGATGTGCTCCTTAGTTTGTGGCATTGGGCCGTCTGTAGCCGCAACCACCAGGATAGCGCCGTCCATCTGGGCAGCACCAGTGATCATGTTCTTTACATAGTCAGCGTGGCCAGGGCAGTCAACGTGCGCATAGTGGCGGTTAGCTGTCTGGTATTCAACGTGTGCGGTATTAATAGTGATACCACGCTCTTTTTCTTCAGGAGCAGCATCGATCTCATCATATCCTTTCTTCTCAGCCAGGCCTTTTGATGCCAGGATCGTAGTGATTGCCGCTGTCAAAGTTGTTTTACCATGGTCAACGTGGCCGATGGTACCAATGTTTACGTGGGGTTTGTCCCTCTTAAAGGTCTCTTTTGCCATTGTATTTTGTTTTAGTACTGTTTAAATTGTTGTTTGTTATTATTACGCCATCGGGCGTTAGTTACTATTTATTGCAACACTGTTGCCTCTTTTCATTTTCACTTTTTGAGCTGTTGAGCAGGATTGAACTGCCGACCTCTTCCTTACCAAGGAAGTGCTCTACCGCTGAGCTACAACAGCTTTCTACTCAAAATATTTTAAAGAACTTCTTCTCTTTTCCAACCAGCCAATTTGCCTTAGTGCTCATCAGCTAACCGGGAAGAGCGGGAGACGAGGCTCGAACCCGCGACCTACAGCTTGGAAGGCTGTCGCTCTACCAACTGAGCTACTCCCGCTTGAAAAAAAAGTCGGCAGTTGGCAGTCAGCAGTTTGTAAACTGCCAACTGAAAACTGCTAACTAAATGTGGGCAGAGAAGGATTCGAACCTCCGTACTCGTGAGAGAACAGATTTACAGTCTGTCGCCTTTAGCCACTCGGCCATCTACCCGTTTCAAAATCAAAAGTCAAAAGTCAAAACCTTATCCACAAAACAGGGCTTTTAGTTTTAATTTTTGACCTTTAAAAGAGCCACTTGCCGGAGTCGAACCAGCGACCTACTGATTACAAATCAGTTGCTCTACCAACTGAGCTAAAGTGGCTTTTTTTGTGTTAAAGAACTTACCCGCTTTAGAAACGGGACTGCAAAAGTAGATAACTTAATTTGGTTTTACAAATAATTTTCGCGCCATTTTCCGGCTTTTTTTACCGGCACAAGAGAGGAAAAATCATTATTGGTGGTGAGGCGTGAGCACAAGTTTCAATGTGTCAAATTGCCAGTTCACATTATAGTTCAGGTGCTTCGTCCACAACGTTGCCGTTATCGTGGAATCATCGGCAGAAATGCTGCCATTACCTTCTTTAGTGAACTTGAAATGCTGATAAAACATGTGGAACGCAGACATCGTATCGATCACGAAAAAGTGACTGTTAACACTGTCGATAGTGCAGATAATATTATTGTAGTTACTGGAATCACAAATGTTATTTACGAAGAACGTTGAAGGAGTTGCCGTGGCAAGCAGAAAAACCGGGTAGGTAATGATGCGCCCAACTGTGCCAGCCGAATCACTACCCAATACAGTTTCTCTTACATCCCACTCACGAAGATACTTGGTTGTTACAGCAGTCTCGCAGTAAGTGCCTTCATAACCTACCGGGCAATTACAATGCTGCAACAGGTAGCCCACCCTACTGCCGGATGCGCAATTGCAATGAAGCGGGCCGGAAGCACTATAGAAAGTATCGTTCATGAACGTATCTACTGCACAATAGCCACCATTAAGGCAATGATAGTTATCACAGCTGGCGCCCTTCTTAGGTTTGCTGCACGAGGACATGGACAGGTAGACTGTCGACAAAACACAACACACACACAGTATGGCTGCAACAATCACATTGGTCTTATTATTTACCATGGCATAAATTTATGCAAAGTTTTCAATTTCTGTTTCAAAAAATCAAAGTTGGAGGACGTTCGCGCTTGGGGCTGCACTTTTAATAATCAGCAATTAAAGACACTACTCCCTCACGCTCATCTCAATACCCTCGGCCTTTACATTTGCTTCAACTCGCTTACAAGCGATTGCAGCGCTTTCTTAGCATCACCGAAGAGCATCGATGTTTTGGGCCTGAAGAACAGCTCGTTCTCAATACCAGCATAGCCGGGTTTCATACTACGCTTGTTCACGATCACATGCTCTGCTTTTTCCACCTCGAGTATAGGCATTCCGTATATCGGGCTGGATGCATCTTCTTTAGCAGCAGGGTTTACCACGTCATTGGCACCCAGTATCAGCACTACGCTTGTTGTTCCCATCTGGTCGTTGGCATCTTCCATTTCCAGCAGCTTTTCGTATGGCACATCTGCCTCAGCCAGCAGCACGTTCATATGACCAGGCATACGACCTGCTACAGGATGTATACCATAGGTTACCTCAACGCCTTTATCTTCCAATACTTTTTCCAACTCATGACATACGTGCTGCGCCTGTGCCACAGCGAGGCCATAGCCGGGTATGATCATCACTTTAGAAGCATAGGCCATAAGCGTAGCCGAGTCGTTGAGCGATATCTCTTTGTAGTTGCCTTGTTCTTTGGCACCACCAGCGCCACCACCGGCTTTCTGGCCGCCAAATGAGCCGATAAGCACATTCTTCAATGAGCGGTTCATGGCCTTGCACATAAGTATAGTAAGAATGGTACCCGCCGATCCTACAAGAATACCACCCGTGAGCATTACAGGATTATTGTAAAGAAAACCTCCGAAAGCAGCTGCCACACCTGTGAAAGAGTTGAGCAGCGATATTACCACCGGCATATCTGCGCCGCCTATCGGCATTACAAACAGTACTCCGTATAACGCTGCAAGCGCCAGTATTCCATAGAACAGTGCAGGCGTGCCCGGCATAAAGCCACCAACAACCATAATAACCAGGCTTATAAGGCCAGCGAATATGATGAAGTTGATCACTTGCCCACCCGGTATAGCACGATCTTTAATTTTACCGTTTAGTTTGCCCCAAGCAATGATGCTACCTGCAAAAGAAACGGTGCCAATAAGCATTCCCAATGCTATAACGAGCATTGTAGCGGTATCCTTTGCCTCAGGTTTGCGATATTCTATCAATGATATAAGCATAGCGCAGGCGCCTCCCATACCGTTGAAAAGACTTACCATTTCAGGCATAGCCGTCATCTGCACTTTTTTTGCGGCCATGGTGCCTATCGCAGTGCCTATGATAAGAGCGGCAAATATCCATCCGTAATTATGTAACCGTTGTCCTTCGTGTTCGTAAAGGAATATTGTTGTAAATATGGCTAATGTCATGCCGACTGCAGCCACTAAGTTTCCTTTCCGGGCGGTGTCGGGGTGAGACAACATCTTGAGGCCAACAATAAACGTAATTGAACCGATTAGATAACTTAGCTGGAGTATTGCGCTTTCCATATGTTTTTTTTGGAACCTGCCTGCCGAGACAGGTTAGGAGTTTGTAATTGGGAATTGGGATCGTTCTGAAAGAATTCGTTATTTTTTCTTTTTCTTGCTAAACATTTCGAGCATTCTATCTGTTACCACAAAACCACCCACGACATTAAGAGTGCCAAGTATTACCGCAAGGAAACCGAGTATCAATGCGAGGTAATCATCTGCGGGGGCCTGGCCCATAACTATTATGGCACCAATAATTACTACGCCGTGTATAGCATTTGCACCGCTCATAAGCGGAGTATGCAGTACGGATGGTACTCGCGAGATAACTTCTATCCCAAGAAAGATAGATAGAATAACAATGGTTATTAAACGGAGGGTAGCCGCGTCTGTAAATAAATTGGTCATTGAGTCCATACTTAGGAATTAGTCTTTTGGAATTAGGAATTGGGGGTTGATTTAAATATCTTGGTTTTAAGCTACAGCACCGGTAAGCGCCATTACCCTTTCGTTCACAATGTTGCCACCATGAGTGATCGCTGTTCCTTTTACAAGGTCATCTTCGAAGTTCAGGTTCAGCCCGCCATCCTTGTCAATAATCAGTTTAGCGAAGTTGAGCACATTCTTGCTATAAAGCTTACTGGCATCAGATGACGTTGTGGCAGGCAATGCGGAATTACCAACTATTGCAACACCGTTGTGCATAACGGTCTTGTCATTTTCTGTAAGATCGGTATTGCCCCCTGTTACAGAAGCTATATCTATTATTACCGAACCGGCACGCATGTCTTCTATCATTGCTTTGGTAATGAGTATAGGCGCTTTCTTTCCCGGTATCTGCGCAGTGGTAATTATCACATCTGCTTTTTTAGCGTGCTCATGTATCTTATCACGCTGCCTTTTCTGGAAGTCTTCGCTCTGCTCTACTGCATAGCCTCCCGCTTTAGATGCGTCTGCCGCACCTTCCACTTCCACAAACTTGGCACCAAGGCTCATTACTTCTTCCTTTACGGCCGGGCGCGTATCAAATACTTCTACTACAGCGCCAAGCCTTTTGGCTGTTGCAATTGCCTGAAGGCCGGCAACACCAGCACCAAGTATAAGCACTTTTGCGGGTGGTATACTCCCTGCTGCTGTCATAAACATTGGGAAATACCTGCAATATTGTGATGCTGCCAGGAGCACCGCCTTATAGCCTGCAATATTGGCCTGCGAGCTCAATACATCCATAGACTGCGCACGGGTAGTACGCGGTATAGTATCAAGACTAAATACGGTATAACCTTTCTCAGCCCATTGCTGCATCTGGTGGTGATTGAAGAGTGGCTGAAACACACCCATCAACACTGCTCCCGGCTTCGCATTGCGTAGATTGCCTGGCTGAATGGACAATACTACATCAGCAGATGAACTGATATCCTGAGCGCTTTTCAGCACCGCACCGGCTGCAGTGTAAGCGTCGTCATTAAAAAACGCTGTTGCTCCTGCGCCCTGCTCTACCCATACCGTCACGTTCATTTTTACAAGTGAGGCCACCACTTCCGGCACCAGCGATACACGTGTCTCTGGGGCTTGTTCTTTCAATACACCGATTATCATATAACTAAGGAATAGTTTTTAAAGACGGGTAAAATAGCAGTTTTCTTTGAAAAAGTAAAATCTAATGGGTGAAATTTAAAAAACACTTTGCTCAATAGAAGAATGACCGTTACTTCTTTGTGCGCATTATGAAGATCAGTGGATTATCGTTTTTTACCTACGTTCCTTTCTATCATATCGCTTACTGCGAGTACAAGCTGATAAGGTATATCAGCACTGTCATCGCCTGTGGCATCATACCTGCCCAATGGGGACCATACCATATAAAACCGGGGGTAGTTTTTGATATTCACCTCGTAATACATACCGTCTTTCCGTAATTGCGGCACCACCGTGGCAAGCAATGTTTTTTTATCGAAGAATACCGACCGGGAAAAGCTGTTGGCCATAGCACAAAGCTACATTTAAAAGCATGTGCCATTAACCGTCAACGTATTTTTTTAAAAAAATAGCCAACGTTTTTGTGTCTCAATACGTCTTATATGGTATAAAGGATTTAGAAAAACGCTTTTATATAACTCTTTATTATCCTCGTTACCGTAAAAACTATTAAAAAAAAAGAAGATGAACATTGGAATAGCCATTAAGTCGATCAGAAAGAAGCTCTCAATTACCCAGTATGAGCTAGCAGAGAAGTGCGACCTATCGCAAACTTCGCTCTCCCAGATAGAAACGGGAGTAAAACGCCCAAGCCAGAAGACTATAACCAAAGTATGTTCTGTGCTTGATATCCCTGAGTCCATAATATATATTGTGGCTATGCAGGAGGCTGATGTGCCGCCAAGCAAGAAGGGAGTTTACGAATTGGTGTATCCCTCTATCAAGAGTCTTGCACTGCAGATGGTAAGCTCTGAGCACCTGGCGCTGGTGGAAGTAGCCTAAGACTTTGAAGCCTTTTATGATCTCTAACAACGAGCCCATGTTGTTCTACCTTCTCTTCTAAGTTGATATTATTTTTTTCCGGTAAAAACGGATAAGTCATTTTATTGCCTGCAGGTTGCTGCAGGCATTTTTTTTACACAGAATCTGGCAAGCGAGGACACTACATAGTTGCGCTTGCAACTGTATCAAGAATTTGGATCACGACATCAAGGACGCGTGCATTCGGAGAAATACTTGCAGGTGCGGGCTGTGCATCTCTCCGTTCATTGCCGGCAGGAACGGTATTAACCGAAGATACAGGGTCTACGCCCCGTATCTTATTGCTCAAGTCATCCCAGTTGAAAGCGAGCATAAAGAATACATAAAGCAACAAAGACCACACCATTGACTTTGCAACAAATACAAGCCTTTTCATAATCCGTGTTTTGTCTTTTATAAAGTTATGATAGGACCTCTACATATTCAAAAAAATCTTAGCACTCTGTTAAATGTCCTTATCATCGCCACGGGGTATTGGAAACCCGTAAATTTGTGTTGTGAGATATGTCTTTCTTATTGTTTGTATACTAGGTTTCGTTGCTGGCCCGCAGGCAATACATGCCCAGGCTCCCTGCGCGGGCCTCGCGCCGATAACAGGCCATGATACAGTATGCGCCGGCAACTATGTCAATTTATACGACTCTACTGCAGGCGGTACCTGGAGCAGCAGCGATACCAGCAAAGCCATTGTGAATCCTGCTACCGGCCTGGTGACCGGCATACTTGGCGGCAGCACAACGATAACTTATGCAACGTCTCCCGGTTGTTTTGTAACAAAAGTAATTGTCGTTAACGCGCTGTTTCCCGTTATTGGCGACACTTCTGTTTGTGCGGGCTCAACTGCTTTTTTCAGCGACCTAACTATTGGCGGCACATGGACAAGTAACAATACTTCTGTAGTTTCTATTAATCCCGCGTCGGGAGTAGCGTATGGGGTTGCATCAGGAATTACCGTGATCACTTACACACTGGCCAATGGCTGTCACCGTGAAAAGACAGTGCAGGTGCACGGACTACCTCTAAACTATTATGTCTTTGGCGGCGGCATTTATTGCGAAGGTACCGGAGGCGTGACCATAGGCCTTGACGGCTCTGATACCGGCGTCTGCTACAAGCTTTACAGGAATGACACCGCCACAAATGATTCATTGTTTGGTAGCGGGGGTGCTATATTCTTTGGGTCTGTTACCATACCGGGTTCATATACAATAGTTGGCATGAATGTGCATACGGGCTGCAGCAAGCAAATGTCTAACGTAGCTATCGTTGGCACAATACCGGCTGTCGTTCCGGCAGTAAGTATCATATCCAGTACGGGCAATGATACCGTGTGCATAGCATCTGCCGCTACTTACACAGCAATACCGGTAAACGGTGGCCCCACGCCCTCCTACCATTGGTTTGTGAACGGCGCCAGCGCCGGAACAGGCAATACATACAGCTATGTGCCGAACAGTGGGGATGTACTTTACGTATTGATGACCAGTACAGCAGTTTGCGCGCTGCCCGGCACAGGTGACGCTTCTCTACTTATTACTACTATCCCCCGTGTAACACCTTCTGTAACGCTCTCGGTAGCCCCATCAGACACTGTTTGCCTGTACACTCCTGTAACCTTTGTAACCGCGCCCACTTACGGCGGGCCCTCTCCCACCTACCGCTGGATGAAGAACGGTATAACCGCTGCGATAGCACCATCGTATAGTTATATGCCGGCTAATGGGGACTTTATTATTGCGGTATTGTTCAGCGATTACCAGTGCCTGCTTGTTGACTCCATCTACAGCAATCCGGTGAACATAACAGTGCAGCCACTGCTGATACCTACTGTAAGCATTGCCGCTCATCCCGGCACTACTATTGGCATTGGCCAATATGATACCCTTGTTACTACTGTGATAAACGGAGGTACACACATAAACTACCAATGGCAGATCAATAGCACTATAATAACAGGGGCTACCACTGATACTTTTATCAGCAACACTATTGCTGACCAGGATACGGTTACCTGCGTTGTGACCAGTCCCGAATTCTGCGGCGGCCAGCCTGAGATCGTTTCGCTTGTTATCACAGATACGCTGATCCCTGTAGTGGGTGTTGCCGGTCTGCAAGACGGTGCCAGCGTGAGGATCATGCCAAACCCAAACAATGGGACTTTCTCTATCTACGGCACTTTCCCTGTCAGCGAAAGCCAGGCTGAAATAGTAATAACAAATGTCGTAGGCCAGCGTGTTTTCTACTCCGTTACCCCCATGCAAAAAGGCATGTTAAACACAAACTTGCATCTCGATGATGAGCTTGCCAATAGCGTTTATATCGTGCGTGTAAGTGCTGGTGAGACGAGTGTTGTTACGCGGCTTGCGGTGAGCCGGTAGGTTGTAACAATATTGGCGAAATGATTAAATTTGTAATAAAGCATGTTGTATGGCTGCGAAGGAAATAGCAATAGAAAAGGAGATCGCAAAAATTGTTCACCAGCTAAGTCCACGGCAAAAAAAGACGGTACTGACCGTAGTGAAGACTTTTGCAGAGGAAAAAAAAGACTGGTGGGATGAGTTGAACGAAGAGCAACTAACGGCAATAAAAGAAGCCGAGGCCGAACTGGATTCAGGCAAAGGAATTCCCCATGCACAGGTTCTAAAAAAGTACAGTAAGTGGCTGTAAAAGAACTATACGACCTTACATGGTCACCGCGGTCTCTTCGATCTTACGACAGTATTCTTAACTATATTGGGGAGAAATTTGGTACGGTTGCAGTTCAAAAGTTTGTACGGCGAACAATGCGCGTTTTAGAACATGTTTCTGCCAGCCCCACTATGTTCCGGGTGTCAGATAAAGTCAGAAATAAGCATATCGTACTGATCACCAAACAAACAACTCTTTACTACAGGTTCAAACCCAGGAAAAAGGAAGTTGAACTACTCTTGTTTTGGGACACAAGGAAAAATCCAAAGAAGCTGCAGTATTATACCAAGTAGACAACAAAATTACA
>JADMIO010932672.1_pt1 | contig 13945 bp, 12 predicted proteins | sample 8958161 | NCBI WGS metagenome assembly JADMIO01 (sample SAMN16585339, study PRJNA669376) | soil metagenome | isolation source: Crop rotation soil | place: USA: Cullars Rotation, Alabama | collected 2011 | reverse complement strand
GCCGCGACTTCAAGTCACGTGAATTCCAAGCTTCGGATCCCACTGTGCTGGAAAGCAGCACGAGCGCGACCGCGGCGAGAAACCTTCCAGACATGCTACGCAACCTGACCGCGTCACGAGGTCCCGTCAATTCCGGCCGCGATGTACGGCCATGACACCCTGACGGCGCCCGGCGACTCGAAACGAACCACCGAGCCCTGACGTCACCGCCTGACCGTCAGCGCGAGCCAGCGCGAGCCGGCGCGAGCCAACGCGATGGGCGCGCGCCCCCGCGCCGCGCGGGCACGCGAGCTGCAATCCACATGCGCCACATGCACTCGCTCTTCGTCTGCCCGCCCGACCATTACGACGTCGTCTATTCGATCAACCCCTGGATGGACCCGAGCGTCCCCGTCGACAAGAAGCTCGCGCGGCGACAGTGGGAGGATCTCATGGTCGAGCTCGATCGGCTGGGCGCCCGTCCCACGCCGATCACCCCCAAAGAGGGGTGCCCGGACATGGTGTTCCTCGGCGACGCGGGCCTCGTCCTCGGCGATCGCTTCCTGTGCAGCAGGTTCCGTCACCCCGAGCGTGAGCCCGAGTCGGAGCACTACGCGCGATGGTTCGCGCGCGCCGGCTACGCGGTCGAGGAGATGGACGAGCCCGCGGTGTTCGAGGGGCTCGGCGACGTCGCCACGTTTGGACGTCGCGCGGTCGTCGGATACGGGCCGCGATCGAACCGCGAGGGCATGGAGCGGATGGGCCAGTTCGCGCCCCACCTCGACGTCGTCGCGGAGGTCGAGCTGCCCGACCCGCGCTTCTATCACCTCGCGACCGCCGTGGTGTTCCTCGACGAGGACACCGTCCTCTACTATCCGAAGGCCCTCACCGAAGAGAGCGTGCGCGCGTTGACGCGAGCGATCCCGCGCGCGGTCCCGGTCAGCGACGAAGACATCTTCAAAAACCAGGCTTGCAACTGCGTGGTGATCGGCGACGTGATCCTCGCCGACGGCTGCACCCGCGAGCTCGAGCGCACCTTGAACCGCATCGGCTTCGAGGTCCGAGTCTCGCCCGCCTCCGAGTTCAAGAAGGGCGGCGGCTCCCTGCGGTGCCTCCTCCTCCCCGCGATCGGTTGAAGGGGCTGCGATGTTGACCCGACACGTGGCGGAGCCGCGCGACCTCGACGAGGTGGTGGCGCTCGAAGAGGTTGCGTGGCCGATCGGCATGCGCGCAGGCCGGGAGAGCCTCGCATCGCGCATCGCGAACGGGTTCATGCGCATCGCGCGCGAAGACGGGAGGCTCGTCGGCCTGGTGACGTCGTTCCGCCCGAAGTGGATTCGCGCGCAGACCGTCGCGCGCCTGCTCCACGCGTTCCCCGCGGAGCTGATGGTGGAGGAGGCTGCACGCCGCTGGAGAGAGGTGGTCGAGGTCTTCGGCTTCGCGCGCGACTGGCACGAGGCCACGGGCGACGGGCGCCTCGGCGGCGGCGCGATGCACGATCCCGCGGGCGACGTCGTGTTCGGCGTGGGCATCACCACCGACCCGCGCGTGCGAGGGCGCGGCGTGGCGAAGTCGCTGCTCCTCGAGGTCACGCGCCAAGCGGCCTTCTCCGGCGCGCGCTTCTTCGCCGCGTACGGCCGCCTCCCCCAGTTCCACGCCCACCGCCCGTCCCTCGACGACTACCTCGCGATGCTCGATCGCGACCGCAAGCTCGACGTCGGCCACCGCCTCCACACCAGCGTCGGCGCCCGCCCCGCCACGACCCGCTGCGGCCTCTCCCGCTACCTCGGCATCCCCAACGCGATGCACCACGACCCCGAAAGCCGCAACGCCGGCTTCCTGGTGACCACGCCACTTTGACCGGCGCAGCGTTACCTCGCGCCTGCGAGGGGGGACAGCGTGGGGGTGCGGGGGCGGCGGGTCCACGCGATCGTCGCGCAGAGGGCGCCGACGACGAGGGGGACGAGGGCGCCGGCGGGGGAGGCGAGGGCGCTGATGACCACTGCGCCGAGCATGATCGGGGTGAGGGCGAGCGCCGCGAGGGGGGTGAGCTCGCGGTGAATCCGGAAGAGGCCGGGCAACACGAGGCCGAGGCCGCCGAGGAGCTCCGCGACGCCGATGAAGCGCAGGAAGGAGCCGGGCAGGCTGACAGGGCCTTGCATCTGGTCGAGGGGGGTCACCAGCTTCATCGCGCCCGCGAAGATGAAGAGCGCGGCGAGAAGCGCCTGGATGATCCACAAGGTGACGTTGGCGCGGCGGGTCAGGGTGGGGTTTTTCGTTTGCATCGTCATGTCCTCCACCAGCACGACGAACGACGGGGGCGGCGATCGACACCGCCCCCCGAGAAAAATTACTTCCGCTTGCCGCCACCTCCGCTGCTGCCGCCCGTGCTACCGCCCGAGGACTTGGTCGACGTGAAGTTGGCCGTCACCGCGACCGCGCCGTTGATGGTCACCGTGCACGAGCTCCCCGAGACCACGCAGGGGCCGCTCCAGCTCGAGAAGGTGTAGCCGCTGTCCGCCTTCACCGTGAGCGTCACCACCGTGCCCGCGTTGTACGCCGCGACGCACTTGCTGCCGCAAGACAGCTTGCGATCGGTCGAGTCCACGTCGCCGCCCCCGACCTTGCTGATGGTGAGCGAGTCCGCCTGGACGTTGGCCGCCGTCATCTGCGTGCTGAGCAGCTCGCCGACCTCTTCGGGCGCCGCCACGTCGCAGGTCAGGTCCGCGCACAGGGCCTCGTGCGTGATCGGGTCGTATTGCCCGGTGAACGCGTGGGTCTCGATGCGGCGGACGATCGCGCGGGTGGTGGGATCGATCTCGCTGCCGTTCCGCTTGCGCCGCCGATTGCCGCTACCGCCGGACGCCGGCTCGTCCTGGATGAGCTGCCACTCCGACTCGAGGAACGAGTCGTTCATCGGGACCACGTTCGGGTTGTCGGCCATCAGCTCCGCGAGCGAGAGCGCGCGCGGGAGCTCGCGCTCGTAGATGCGAATCCACTGCGCGTCGCCGTACTGCTCGGGCGACTCCGCGGGCTGCGGCGCCTCCACCTCCATCACCAGCTCCGGCGGGTTGTCCGCGCGGACGGGAGGCTGCACGTAGTAGGTCGGGCTCGGGACCGCGGTCGGCGGGTCCATCGGGACCAGCACGCCCGGGTTCGACGGATCGCCGCACAGCCATCGCGCGGTCACGCGCACCGGGTTCGCCGTGAGGCCCGTGCCGAAGTGCTCGCAGCCCGAGTCCTCGTACGTCGCCGGGTTCCACTGGTAACACTGCCCTGGAAACCACGCGACCGTGTGCGGCAGCGTCCGCTGCACGAAGCGCCCCGAGGCGGCGTCGTACGGGCTCTCCCAGCGCACGCGCGTCCCCGCGGCGTACGAGAGGATCGTCGGCGCGCCGTAGCGCTGCGCAGTGAAGGAGTAGGGGACCTGGCCCGGGGTGATGCCTTCGAGCTCGATCTCGAAGCCGTGGCAATCGCGGCCGGTGTCGTTGGAGATGTCGAAGTTGCTGAGCGCGCCGTAGATGATCGCCGACTGCGCAGCGGCGGTGGCCGGCACCGCGAGGGTGACAGCCGCTGTGAACAGGAGTTGGAGTTTCATGCGCAGGAGAGATTGCAAGCGCGCGGCCATCCGCGGACCTGCTTCCCGCGCCCGTCTTACGCGCCCTGCGCCCGCCTTCGTACAGCACGGGACCTGCGCACTGCGCAGCGTCCGTACACCAGCATCATCGCGACGAACATCCAGCCGCCGCCCGCCGAGCGAGGCGCGACCGTACACGTGCAGCCCCGCCCGCCGCCGAACCCGTTGCCCGCCGACGCGTCCATGTTGGCGGTGATGCCCCCATCCAGATCCACGTCCGGGGTCGAGAACCCCGAGTCGACCGCCGGCGGCGCCTTGCAGCCCGCGAAGCCGTCCAGCCAGAAGAGCTGCGGCTCGACCTGCGTGCACGCCTCGTCTTCGTACCCGCTGCGGTTGCCCGCCGCGTCTTCCCACTCGATGCGGACGCAGACCGTGTCGCCGGGCGCGAAGTCGACCGCGAGCGCGGGTTGTCCACACGGCGTCCCCGCGCAGTACGTCGATCGGAAGACCCACCCCTCCATGCCGACGTTCGCCGGCTCCGTCGGGCGCGCGCCCGGCGTCGGGTACACGAACAGGCGCTGGATCAGGCCGGGCGCGCCGCGATCCCCGAGGCCCGATTCGATGCGCTCGATGCGATCGAAGGCGCCACCTCGCGCGGAGTCGTCGCAGCTGGTCGGCACGCTGTCGGGCGTGTAGCGCGTCTCGAACGCGGTGACGCTCGTCGCGCCGCGCATCTCGGGAGGCGTGGTGTCGGGCTCGCCGAGGACCTCGACCTCGAGGGTCTCCGTCCCGCGCACGCCGGGCGAACGCAAGAGGACCTTCCGTCCCGCCTCGAGCGGCCTCGACGGCAAGAAGGCCCACAGCGCGAAGCCGTTGTCGCCGAGCTGATCGAAGCGCCCGCGCACGCTGCCGCCGCCGTCGGAGTAGAGCGCTTCGAGCGCCGGCATCTCGCCGCTGCGCGTCCTGATCAGGATGCGATCGTTGGGCGCGACGTACGGGCCTCGCGGCCACAAGATCCCCGTCGCGGGCGACGCACAGCTGCACGCATCCGCGGCGCGCGGAGCGACGACCAGCGCGAGCATCAACACCACCGCGCGCAACATGAGTTGCCAGAACCCGACGTCGTGATGGGCGCCGAGCTTGTGCCCGACCTCCGCGAAGCGCGCGACCGGACGGAACCCGAGCGACTCGTGGAGCCGAACGCTGCCATCGTTGGGGAGCGTGACGCCCGCGATCAAGCTGTGGCGACCTTGCGCGCGCAGCTGGGAGATCAGCTCGACCATCAACGCCCGTCCGACCCCTTTGCCCCGCAAGCCAGATTGCACGTAGACCGTGGTCTCCGCCGTGCACTGATACGCCGCGCGTGTGCGGAACGCTCCCGCGTACGCGTACCCGACGACCTGCTCGCCTTCACGCGCGACGAGGTACGGGTACCCTTGATCCAGGGTGGTGCGGATGCGCCGCGCCATCTCCTCAACGGTCGGTTCTTCCAGCTCGAAGCTGATGGCTGTCTCGCGAACGATCGGACCGTAGATCGCCTGGATCGCCGCCGCGTCGGCCTCGGTGGCGCCCCGGATCTCCATCACTTCCGCGTCGGACGGTATTTGGGCGGGACGTTCAGGCGCTTGAGCTTGTCGTGGAAGGTGCTCTTCGAGATCCCCAGCGCACGCGCGGCCTCTGCGCGATTGCCCTTCTTCTCGTCCAGGACCTCGAGGATGCGGGCGCGCTCCTCGTCGTCTTCACGCCCCGACACGCGGGCGATCCGATCGGGTGAGGTGAAGGCCTGGTCGAAGAGCTCGATGTCGTCGGCGTCGAGCACCTCCGCGTCGCTCATCAGTATGGCGCGGAGCAGCGCGTTCTTCAGCTCGCGCACGTTGCCCGGCCAGCGGTGCGCGTTGAGCTTCTGTTCGGCGCCGGGCGCCAGCCTCACGAGCCTGTTCGGCGCGTGTGCGCGCAGGAAGTGGCGGGCGAGGGGCAGCACGTCCTCCGGGCGCTCGGTCAGCGGCGGGATGGGGATGTTGAGGACGAACAGGCGGTGGAAGAGGTCCTCGCGGAAGTCACCCGCGGCGACGAGCTCCTTCAGGTTCCGATGGGTCGCCGCGACGATGCGCGTGTCGACCTTGTGCTCCGCGGTGCCGCCGACCGGGCGGATCATCGAGGTCTCGAGCGCGCGCAGCAGCTTGGGTTGGAGCTCGAGGGGCAGCTCTCCCACCTCGTCGAGGAAGAGGGTCCCCCCGTTCGCCGCCGCGAAGGCGCCTTGTTTGTCGGACTGCGCGCCGGTGAAGGCGCCTTTCACGTGGCCGAAGAGCTCGCTCTCGATCAGGGTTCCGGAGAGCGCGCCACAGTTCAGCGCGAGGTAGGGGCCCGACCCGCGGAGTGACTCATCGTGGAGCGCGCGCGCGACCAGCTCCTTGCCCGATCCGGACTGCGCGGTGACCAGGACGGGCGCGGCGTTCTCCGCCATGCGCCGGACGAGCTCGAAAACGCGAAGCATCTTCGGGCTCTTCGCGACCAGCCCGTGGAAGGCGACGACGCCGTCCTCCGCTGTGGCCACCTCGCCCGCACCCGCTGCGGCGGGCCCCGTCTCAAAGCGCACGGGTGCGCGTCCGATGATCAGGTTCGCCGGTGAGGGAAGCTCGGCCTCGCGCACGCGAAGGCCGTTGACGGTGGTGCCGTTCGTCGACCCCAGGTCGGTGATGGTCCACCTGCCGGCAGAGCAGGTGATACGGCAGTGGAAGCTGGAAACAAACTCGTCCTCGAGAACCAGGTCGTTGATGTCGGCGCTCCCGATCGCGAAGGGCCGGTCGCCGGCCACGTCGAAGGATCGGTCGCCGTGGATCACGCGCGCGAGCCTTCCGGTGTCGGCCCCGCGGTCGATGCGGCGGGTGCGCCCGGAGCGGTCGTCGCGTCCTTCGCGCACGCTGAAGCGCAGGGTGTAAGCGCCGAGGCCGAGCAGGTCGCCGTGGTTCAGCTCGACCTCGAACGCGCCCGGCGCGCTTCCGTTCACACGGAGCGTCCCGCGGGAGAGGTCGCGCAACACGTAGTGCCTGCCGCCTCTGTCGAAGAGCACCGCGGCGACCTCGGGGATGGAGCCGTCGGGCACCACCACGTCGTTGATGGCGTCGCTCCCGATGCTGGTCTCGGAGCGGTCGAGACGGACTCGAACGAGGTCCCTGTCGTCCCGCCGAAAGAAGAGCTCGGGCACGGGCACGTACTTTGGATAACAGGTGCGCCTCGCAAGTCGCAAGACTCAGCCAGCTCGCCTCCGTTCGTGCCTCACTCCGGCTATGGGCCTTCGCACGCAAGCGTGCTGCGCGCTCCGCTTGCGTCGTTGCCCGCGGAGCCGAGCCTGCGCGTGCCGAAACACGCGGTCGAGGTCGAGGTGCGCGACTCGCGTGGCGAGATGCGCTCGGGCGCGATCTATCTGGCTGCGCAGCCCGACGCCGAGTTCCGCCACGAGCGCTTGAAGGACGTGCTCGCCGATCGCCCCTTCATCCCGATGAAGATGGGCGGAGCGATGGAGTTCGTGTCGCGCCGTCACGTGGTGTGGCTCAAGCTCGACCTGATCGCCGGCGTCGACGAGCTCGACTTCGAGGCGGAAGGCGCGGAGGGCAGCGTCGCGATCGCGGTGCGCATCGACCTCGCCGACGGCTCGCTGGTGCAAGGTACCTTGCGCTACTACCGGCCGGAAGGTTCGCGCCGGCTGAGCGACTATCTCTCCGACGTCGAGCCATGGTTTCCGGTCCGCACGGATGACTGGCTCTTCCTCGTCAGCCGCGAGCACGTGTTGCGCGTGGTGGCCCTCGACGAGGTGAAGCCGTGACCCAGGTCCGCCCCATCGATCGCTTCGTCAGCGCGCTGCACCGCGAGAACGGCGAGGAGCTCTTGATCGCGAGCGGGACCATGGTCCGGCTGCGCGTGGGCTCCGTCGAGCGGCCGCTGCTCGCGCAGGAGATCCGCACCGATCAGATCGAAGGTCTCCTGAAGGAGATCGTCCCCAACGAGCACATGCGCCAGTACAAGGAGGACGGCGAGGTCAACTTCGCTTATCAGTCCCCCACCGGCCCGGTCGCGATCCGCTCGCGGCGCAGGGCAGGGCGCATGGCGGTGAGCATCAAGGCGGTCGCGCAGCAGGCACAACAGCAGCGGCGGCCGCAGCGCGAGCCGGTGGCGATGGCGGTGGGCGCGGAGAACCTGGTGATGGAGTCGCCGCTCGACACCGTGATGGGTGGGCGGGGGAGCTCGAGGTCACACGCGGCGATCGAGATGGATCCTTCGTGGGGGCAGGGTGGTGGAGCGTCGGTGTCGGCGCTGGGGTTCATGCAGACGTCGCACGTCGTCGAGGAGCACGCGGACGACGGGACGCCGATGGAGCTCGCGCTCGAGAGCGTGGCGCCTCCGCCGCTGCCGATGGACGCGCTGATCCCGATCGTCGTCGACGGTCCTCCTCCGCAGGAGTTCCGGACGTCGCGCAACGCGGGCGCGCGTGAGCTCACGCCGATGCCTCCGATGGGTCGCGCCGGGCAGGGCGCGGTGCCGAAGGCGATCCTCGATCGCATGAACGCGCAGCCTCCGCCGGAGCGCGCGCCTCCGCCCGCGACTGCGACGCCTCGCCCGGCGGCGCTGGCGCAGATCAAGATCCAGCAGGTGCAGCAGCCCGTGCCTCCGCCTCCGGTGGCGTACGAGCACCCGACGATGCACGTGGTGCAGGCGGCGCCACTCCAGGCCCCGCCGGCGCCTGTGCAGTATGCGCCTCCGCCCGTTGTCCATGGCGCGCCTGTCGCTCATGCGGCGCCTGTCGCTCATGCGACGCCCGTGCCGCACGTGTCGCCGCAGAACGCGCAGATCAACGCCATCCTGCGCACGCTCGTGAAGTGCGGCGGCAGCGACCTCCACCTCACCGCCAACCTCCCGCCGAAGATGCGGAAAGACGGCGACATCGGAGGTGTCCCCGGATTCGACGACGTGTTGAGCAGCGACACGATCCAGTCGTGGCTGATGGAGATCGCGCCCGAAGCGTCGCGGCAGCGATACGCGCAGAAGAACGACGCCGACTACGCGCACGAGATCACCGGCTGCGCGCGCTTCCGCGTGAACGCCTTCCGCGATCGCCGCGGCGTCGGCGGCGTGATGCGCGTGATCCCGAGCGAGATCCTCTCGGCGGAGAAGCTCAACCTGCCGCAGGCGGTGCTCGACCTCTGTTATCTCGAGAAAGGCCTGGTGGTGGTCACCGGCCCGACGGGCTCCGGCAAGTCGACGACGCTGGCCGCGATGGTCGACCTGATCAACAAGACCCGCTCGGACCACGTGATCACCATCGAGGACCCGATCGAGTTCGTGCACGAGCCGCGCGCGTGTCTCGTGAACCAGCGCGAGATCCACATGCACACCGAGTCCTTCTCGGCGGCGCTCCGCGCGGCGCTCCGCGAGGACCCGGACATCGTGCTGGTCGGTGAGATGCGCGACCTCGAGACCATCTCGATCGCGATCGAGACCGCCGAGACGGGCCACCTGGTGTTTGGCACGCTGCACACCAACACCGCGATCAGCACCGTCGATCGCATCATCGACCAGTTCCCGACCGACAGGCAGAGCCAGGTCCGCGTGATGCTCTCGGAGTCGCTGCGCGGCGTCGTCGCTCAGACGCTGTGCAAGAAGAAGGGCGGCGGGCGCGTCGCGGCGCTCGAGATCTTGATCGGCGTCCCCGCGATCGCGAACCTGATCCGCGAAGGCAAGACGTTCCAGATGCAATCCATCCTGCAGACCGGCAAGGCGATCGGCATGCAGACGCTCAACGACGCGCTGATGAAACACGTCGCTTCGGGAATCGTCGAGCCCGCGGAGGCGTTCCGGAAGTCCGTCAACCGCACCGAGATGAAGACGCTCCTCGAACGCGCAGGCCACAAGCTGGAATGAGCGCGGCCGAGTCTGGACTCTGCTGGCGCGGGCTGACGGGCGGTGGTAGAACCGTCGGCGCCGCGGGGCGGTGGAGTATATGGATCAGGCTCAGGTCGAAGCGATTCTGGCGATGTTTCCGATCTTCCAGGACCTGAGTCCTGAAGAGCTCGGCGAGTTCTCGCGTATCGCGCAGCCCGTCTCGTTCATGCCCGGGCAGTTCATCTGCGCCCGCGGCGAGATCGGCGACTGCATGTACGTCGTCCACTCGGGCAAGGCGCAGGTGGTGGTGGCGGGTCCCGACGGCGAACGCGTCCCCGTGGGATCGATCGGTCAAGGCGAGGTCTTCGGAGAGCTCTCGCTGGTCGATCAGCAGCCGCGCTCCGCGGACGTGGTCGCGGAGACGCAGGTCCAGGGCTTCAAGATCGCATCGGCCGACTTCGCGGACATGCGCGGCCGCCTCCATCCCGCCGCGTACAAGGTGTTGCTTAGGATCGCGAGGACGTTGTGCGTCCGCTTGCGCGATGTGAACACGCAGACCTTCGGCAAGGTGATCGCGCGGCCGGGGGCCAAGCCCGCGGACGAAGCGCGCACGTTCTGGCAGAACGTCACCGGCTGGATCGGGAAGAGCTGAGGAGAGGCGCGCAGTGTTCAAGTCGAAGAAGCATCAGACCTTCCTCAGGAGCGTCGACCTGTTCAAGGACATGAGCGACGACGAGCTCGAGCAGGTCATCGACGCGCTCAAGGAGCGCAAGCTCAAGCAGAACGAGGTCCTCTTCAACGCCGGCGAGGCGAGCGACTCGTGCGCGATCGTGATGGAGGGCCGCCTCAAGGCGACGGTCGCACAGGCGAGCGGCCGCGTGCGCGAGCTGGCGGTGTTCGAGACCGGCGGCGTACTGGGCCAGATCGCGCTGCTCGACGGCCAGCCGAGGAGCGCCACGATCACCGCCGCGGTCCCAAGCACGGTCCTGGAGCTCTCGAGGAAAGACTTCGAGAAGGGCTTCCAGAACGGCTCCCCGTACGCCTACAAGCTCCTCGACATCTTCACGCGCGTCCTCGTGCGCCAGCTCCGCACCGCCAACGCCCGCCTCGGCGACCTCGCCACCGCCGAACAACGCGCCGCCAACCCCCGCCACCCCGGCGACCCCGAAGTCCAATCCCTCTTCCACGACATCAACAACGAAGTCGGCTCCATCCGCAACACGGGCATCGACCTCTCCGCGATGGGCGTCTCCGGCCGCCGCCGGTAGCGCATCGTAGGAGTCTCGTTCACGCGCGGCTCCGTCGTGCGGCTGGCGAGGGTGGTCGCTTCGGTCGTTGCGATCGAGGCGTGAGCGAAGCTGCAGGGCAGCGATGGGGGGGGGCACTGGCGCGGCGGGCGTTCACGCGCAGTGCGCCCCACGGAGGCGCTGCGCACTCATCACGGGTCCTCGCGGAGCGAGCTGTGCATAAGCGCAGGCGATGCCCCACGCTGGCGCGGGGGCGCGACCCCGTGGCTCGGTCGCGGGCGCCATCCCGGCTGGTTGCTCTGGTCGTTGCGCTTGGGGCACGAGCGAAGCTGCGAGGCGGCGATGGGGGCACGGGCGCGGTGCTCGCTCGCGCGCGATGCGCCCACGGAGGCGTTCGCTGCGCATTCGGAACATCACGGGTCCTCGCGGAGCGAGCTGTGCATAAGCGCAGGCGATGCCCCGCGCAGGCGAAGCTGAAGGAGGGCCTCCGCTGGTCCGACGGGGCTCCGCTCACCGCGCGCGACGTCTCGTTCGGGCAGAAGATCGAGGCCGCGGCGGCGCGACCCCGTGGCTCGGTCGCGTGCGCCATCCCGGCTGGTCGCTCCGGTCGTTGCGCTTGGGGCACGAGCGAAGCTGCAGGGCAGCGATGGGGGGCACTGGCGCGGCGATCGTTCACGCGCAGTGCGCCCACGGAGGCGTGCGCTGCGAGCGGGCGCTGCACCCGGAACAGCACGGGTCCCCGCGGAGCGAGCGGTGCACGAGCGCACGCGATGCCCCGCGCCGGCACGGCGGCACGAGCGCTCCGCGACCCGGGGGTGGCTCCGTCGGAGTGTGCGCCGGCGCGGGTCGTCGACCGTGTTCGTGCGATCGAGGTGCGAGCGAGGCAGCTGGGCAGCGAAGAGGGCGCGGCGCGGTGATCGCCTGCGCGCGTTGCGCCCCACGGAGGCGTTCGCCGCGCACTCGGACCATCCCGGGGCCTCGCGGAGCGAGCGGTGCACGAGCGCAGACATGCCCCGCGCAGGCGCGGCGGCGCGACCCGCGGCTCGGTCGCGTGCGCCAGCCCTTCCATGGCGAGGGCGGTCGCTTCGGTCGTTTCGCTTGGGGTCCGAGCGAAGCTGCAGGGCAGCGATGGGGGGCACTGGCGCGGCGATCGTTCACGCGCAGTGCGCCCACGGAGGCGTGCGCTGCGAGCGGGCGCTGCACCCGGAACAGCACGGGTCCCCGCGGAGCGAGCGGTGCACGAGCGCGCGCGATGCCTCGCGCACTCGCGGTAGCACCAGCGCTCCGCGACCCGGGGGTGGCTCCGTCGGAGGAGGCGCCTCCGCGGGTCGTCGAGCGGATCGCTTTGTTCGGGCGAGCGAGGTGCGAGCGAGGCAGCTGAGCAGCGATGGGAGGGCGCTGGCGCGGTGCTCGCTCGCGCGATGCGCCCACGGATGCGTTCGCCGCGCACTCGGAACATCACGGGTCCCCGCGCAGCGGCGATGCACGAGGGCACGCGATGCCCCGCGCACAGGCGCGCGGCGCGCGACCCATGGCTCCGTCGCGTGGGCCATCCCCCGCATGGGAGTTAGTTCTCGGTCGTTGCGTTTGGGGTGCGACCGAAGCTGCAGGGCAGCGATGGGGGGCACTGGCGCGGCGATCGTTCACGCGCAGTGCGCCCACGGAGGCGTGCGCTGCGAGCGGGCGCTGCACCCGGAACAGCACGGGTCCCCGCGGAGCGAGCGGTGCACGAGCGCGCGCGATGCCACGCGCACTCGCGGTAGCACCAGCGCTCCGCGACCCGCGGGTGGCTCCGTCGGAGAGGGCGCCTGCGCGGGTCGTCGAGCGGATCGCTTGTTCGTGCGATCGCGCCGCTCCCTCCTTCGGAGGTCAAAAAAACGACGGTGTTTCATTTCGATACGCAAAAGATCGAGATGGACTGCCAGAAGAAACTCCGCTAAATCATACGCATGGGTCAGTTGGAGCTTCCGCCGGAGGAGGAGAGGCCTCGGAAGGGGCGGGGCGGGAAACGGAAGGGGGCGGGGCGGCCGCCCAACGGCGACAAGGCGGGGGTGTCGCATCTGCGGCGGCCCGAGGTGGATCGGCGGAAGCCGCTGCACGTGACGTTGAAGATGGTGCGCGCGGTGGGGACGCTGCGCCGGAAGCGGACGTTTCGGGTAGTGCGCGAGGCGATCCGAGCGACGAACGAGCGCGTGGCCGTGGGGATCGTGCACTTCGCGGTGCAGGACGACCACGTGCACCTGATCGTGGAGTCGGAGAGCAAGCGCGCGCTGGCCAATGGGCTGCGTGGGCTCGCGGTACGTCTCGCGCGCGGGCTGAATCGCGAGCTCGGTCGCGCGGGCGCGGTGCTCAAGGACCGCTACCACGCGCGCGCGCTGGGGACGCCGCGCGAGGTGAAGAACGCCATCGCGTACGTCCTCAACAACTTCCGAAAGCACCGCGCGTCGCTCGCCCACGCCTTCGCCGCGAACTGGCTCGACCCCTTCTCCTCCGCGCCCTGGTTCGACGGCTGGTCCACCGCTTCGCTCAGCCCCCCCGACGACACCCCGCGCGCCACCGTCGCCCCCACCACTTGGCTCTTGACCACCGGCTGGCACCTCCACCACGGCCCCCTCAACCCCAACACCACCCCCGGCCCCCACCCCTAGCCCAGCGCCACCATCGACAGCTCGCTGGTGCCGCCCCGAGTGCGCCCCACATCGCGCGCGCGCCACACGCTCCGCGCGGCTCCGAGCTGCTCTGGGCGCGGCACCCGACCGCCGCGCAGCCCTACGCGGGCGCACCGCGCGCGAGCCAGCACCGTGCCAGCGCCCCATGGCTGCCCAGCTGCCTCGCTCGCACCTCGATCGCGCGAATAGAGCGAGCCGCTCGACGACCGTGCCGGCGCCGCCGTCGACGCAGCCCCCCCGGGTCGCGGAGCGCTGGTGCCACCGAGATTGCGCGAGGCATCGCGAGCGCTCGTGCACCGCTCGCTCCGCGGGGACCCGTGCTGTTCCGGGTGCAGCGCCCGATCGCAACGAACCCCTCCGTGGGCGCACCGCGCGTGAAGGAGCGCCGCGCCGGCGCCCCCATCGCTGCCCATCAGCTTCGCTCGCACCTCGATCACGCGAACAAGCGATCCACTCGCCGACCCGCGCTGGCGCGCGCCGTCGACGCAGCCCCCCGGGTCGCGGAGCGCTGGTGCCACCGAGATTGCGCGAGGCATCGCGCGCGCTCGTGCACCGCTCGCTCCGCGGGGACCCGTGCTGTTCCGGGTGCAGCGCCC
>JADMIO011101968.1_pt1 | contig 13946 bp, 12 predicted proteins | sample 8958161 | NCBI WGS metagenome assembly JADMIO01 (sample SAMN16585339, study PRJNA669376) | soil metagenome | isolation source: Crop rotation soil | place: USA: Cullars Rotation, Alabama | collected 2011 | reverse complement strand
ATGAGGAAAGAAACAGGAGAAGTTCAAGGAGAGTAGTATAGTCTATAGTCGTTAGTCATACCAGTGAGCATCATCTTTCCGTGCATCCGTGGCAATATCACTTCCGTGGCAATCAAAAACAAAACCTCTGTAGAAACAGAGGTTTGAACCAAAACTAACTGCTTATGAGAAAAATCTCTAAAAGCTATTTTATTTCAATGAGGAAATTAATTTTTTGTTGGCCATGCCAAAGAAGCCACCTTCTCTTTCTTCCTGTTCAGTTATCACGAAATCTTCCGGGTAAGTAGAAAACCTTAATTTACTAATCCGCTCTTTTTGCTGTCTTAATCTCCGGAGAGATGTTTTGATGAACTTCTGAAATGACTTCTTCATAAAACCTGTATTTACGAATAGTAAAAGTTTTCAATTTTCATGCCACGGCAAAATCTGCAGGGACTGCGCTTGCCTTGAGGGGGATCAATCGTTGCACGCCGTGATATTTGGGCGAACGTTAATCTTAAAACGGGGTAAAAAATCTACAGGCAGTGACTTTTTAACTCGAATCGAGGGATATTCCCGTGATTTCCACAGTCCATTCACAGATCTACCTGAATCCCAGCATTTGCGAATAACTGGATGTTGTCGGGCATTAAAGCCAGTGAATGGTAATAGGTAAAGGCATATGTGTTCCTCGAATAATTTACACCCAGGGTACCTGTAAGTCTTGTCCTGTAACTGATAAAATAATTGATGAAGGCCGAAAAATTGGTGGATCCAAAAAAACCTGATTCTGTTGTTATGTCCTGGTAACCCGCTTTTGAATCAAGTGAAAAACTGAGGACGGTCCTTGTATTGGGATAGATAGCATGTTCAAAGAATAAGCTCAGATCGCCCTGCCTGAGAATGGGATTATAGTCAGTTTCGTTCACAGGATTACCACCGACAGAAAACATGTTGCTTTCGTGATCTGAACTATAACTCAGGTTAATGGCAAACCCATAATTATTCTGGTGCCGCAGGTTTATCGGTTTATATCGCCTGATGCCGGCAGCAAGAAGAGCAGACCTGTAGTCAAATCTGCCTTTATAATCCACGCCGGTGCCAACAGGATCGTTGGTTTCATCGTTCCTGGCCTGGCTGATGGCAGGCGTAACCCGGACATAGAACTCGGTACCCGCTAATCGTGGCAGGTTGAACGCGAAGAAAAGAATATCGTTGAGGCTGCTGAAATACTTTATATCCGGGATAGTTAAAACATTCTTTTGCTGAAAGAACTTGTCGATTGCTTCAAGTATGAATCTCGTTCTTCTTCGCGCATCCAGTATGCGGGTATTGTTCGCAAGCATGATAGCCCGGCCCAATTCATTCAGTTCTTCAGTCGATAAAGAGCGGGTCAACCTTTGTTCGTTCTGCAGATCTTTATAAAGCCATAAGGCATTCTGCATATTGGTAACGTTCTCGAGTCTTCCTTTACCAGCGCCCAATGTAATGGCTGCATCGTAATCAGCCCGCTTAACCCTGCCTGTCGAGGGAGAGCTGCTTATCCCGTCGCTTGTGTACCGGCTTTGCTGCAGGTTGCCCGAGATATCCACTCCCAGTTCGAAAAAATTGGCATTACTGAACCATTGGTTGGTTATGTTTAAACCGGGTGAAACGGAAAAGTTCCGGCTGTTGTTTTTTTCATTTGGATGGTTAGAATGTGATGATCCGAAGCCAGACCCGATATTAGAGAATATAGTAGACAGCCTTTTATCGGTGCTTGTTACTCTGTAGTAAGTTCCGTTGAAATTTCCAAAAGATGAACTGTTTGTGATTTTGCCGACAGCAGGGGCCAGTTCGGACCATTGACCGCCGGAACCGAAATTGAAACTTATGGCCCTGTAATGATCGACGCGGTATTTGAATGTATTTAATAAAGCGTCCTGGCTGAAAAGGTTAGTGAAGAATAAGAAGGCAATGAGGATAAGTATAGTTTTTCTCATACACGTGGTTTTAGTCAGAGCAAGCTAAAACCCCTATTTAGAAATTGGTGTTAAAGGAAAATAGTTTATTGTTAACGAAAGAAAAAAACACGATTAGTCAAATCGCGTTTTGCTTTAACTGTGGGTCGATGCTACTAAGTATTAAACGGGTATTCAATTATACTTTTACGTAGATCTTTTTCTTATCCATCCAATAACAAATGGCCCACATCAATATGATGACGCAGATAGCATACAGTAGTGAACCAATCCTGGGATCACCGGGAATTTTGATCAATACTTTTTGATACAACCAGTTCCAGGGATTGACATATACCATTTTTCCGTCTTTGAGATGATCAGGTATGCGGATCAATGCCAGTGTCTTTGGTAAAAACGCGCTGAGTGCAAAAACAAACAAGGCATTTTTACCGAATACATCAAAGAAGCGGGCTACCCAACCTCTTACATTTTTAAATTCGATCAGGTAGATCATCGTGGCTATGGTGATAGTGGCTAATCCGGTTGTATAGACTGTATACGAACTGGTCCATATTTTTTTATTTATAGGGAAGACCATATCCCAGCAAAAACCAGTAAGGATCATGGCAACGCCGGCAACAAACAACCCGCTCAGCATTTCAAAATTCTTACCCTTTTTCTGTATATAGTCGCCGACCAGGTAACCAAAGATCACTTCAACAATGGCAGAAAGCGTGCTCATAATACCTTCTGGATCGAAAGGAATGCCTTCGCCTTTGTACATATGCGCTACACCCAACACAGTCCTGTCAACTTTATTTCCAAACCAGCCGGTCATGCTATAATCTCCCAGGAGAAAGCAAAGCGCCCAGTATAAAAGAAGCAGGAGCAGGCCGATATAAAAAGCACCTTTCGGTTTCGAATAGTAAATAATGATTGATGCAAAAAAATAGCAGATTGCGATCCTGGCCAGCACCCCTAAGATACGTACACCATTTTCTGGATTTTTCGGATCTACCCAGGGCCTGAATGAAAGGTGATCACCCGTCCATCGTACAAAAGGCCACCAGGTAAGGAAAAGACCGATCAGGTAAATCAGCAAACTTCTTATGATGACTTTTTTCCAGAAGACACCATCACCTCCCGCTTGCAGCCGAGGCATGACAAACGACAATGCATTACCTACCGCAAAAAGAAAAAATGGAAATACAAGATCAGTGGGGGTCAATCCATGCCAGGCCGCATGTTCAAGTGGTGGATATATGTGTGACCAGCTGCCGGGGTTATTGACAAGTATCATCAGGCAAACAGTGGCACCACGGAATACATCGAGTGAATAAAAACGTTGGTTCAAGCAATCATGTTTTAGTAATTAAATGTAGTGAATTCATCCTGATAAATTGGCAAAGCCTGAGCAATGATTTATTTTGGTGGTATGGAAGACAACGACGTTTTCGTTCATCCCAGTTCTATCATTGATAAAGGAGCTCAAATAGGCAAAGGCAGCCGCATCTGGCATTTCTGTCATGTAGCTTCAACAAGTAAGATCGGCGAACGATGCAACATCGGTCAGAATGTATACATTGACAATAACACTGTAATAGGTAATGATGTAAAGATCCAGAATAATGTATCTGTGTACAATGGTGTGATCGTTGAAGACGGGGTTTTCCTGGGCCCTTCTATGGTTTTTACCAATGTTATTAATCCAAGAAGCTTTATTGAGAGAAAGAACGAATTCAGGCAGACCATCGTCCGTAAAGGCGCAACGATCGGCGCTAATGCCACTATAATATGCGGTATCGAGATCGGTCGTTATGCAATGATCGGCGCCGGCGCGGTAGTCACAAAAAATGTTGAAGCTTATTCCATCATGACCGGCAATCCGGCCCGCCATGCCGGTTGGATAAGTGAGGCAGGGATGAAACTCGATTTTAACGCCAAAGGCACCGCTCAATGCAGTCAGTCCGGGAAGGTTTACAAGTTAGAAAATGGCCGGGTTGAACTGGCCCGTTAGTTATCAACTCCTGGGGACAATTCATTCACAATCTGCCAATTTTATTCTCTTGTCAGTCCCATTCTTACTCCTATATTTGCACCCGAAAAGGAACCAATAGAACGTTTGTTTCCTGTCCTTTTTGCTGTTTAACCAGTCCATCCTAAAAAACTTCATGTGACTGAGATGGCGAAGCCTTCCAAAAAAGTCTCCGTGTCCCGAAAATGGTTAGCGATCTATAGCCGGCCCCGCTGGGAGAAGAAAGTGAACCAGCTTCTTTTAGAAAAAGGAATCGAAAGCTATTGCCCACTCAATAAAGTAAGGCGGAAGTGGAGCGACCGGATGAAGGTCGTGGAGGAGCCTTTATTTAAGTCCTATGTATTTGTAAAAGTAAAGGACGAGGACAGGACCGAGGTTCGAATGACGCCGGGTGTGATCAATTTTGTTTACTGGGAAGGGCAACCGGCAGTGATAAAAGAAAAAGAGATCAATGCGATCAGGCGCTTCCTGAACGAGTATGAAAATGTGGAGGTACTGCCAATGGATCTGCGGGTTCACCAGCGGGTAAAAATCACTATGGGCCCGTTGATGGACCATGAAGGAGAAGTGATAGGCCTGCAACGCAAGGCAGTCAAGGTAGCCATCGACAGCCTGGGATATGTACTCGTTGCCTATATTGACAGAACTAAACTAACTTCGGCACGGCCAGAATAAGACTGATGCTTATTTTTGCTGACCAACTATCCATCAAAGACACTTTAATGAAACTGACCCGAACTCTTTTACTGCTCGCTATCCCGTTCTATTTTATTTCCTGCTCCACACAAAAGACATTGCCCAATTATCTGGAGCGTGTCAAAGATACCGGTGATAAAAAGGAAGTGGTCATTCCTGAATTACGGATACAGAAAAACGATAATCTTTCTATCCAGGTCTATAGCGCCAGTGTTGACCCGAGAGTTGATGAACTCTACAATATACGCACGGGTGGATCCGCCACCCAGGCGGGTAACGCCGCCGGTTTCCTTGTAGATGCCCGCGGCAATATCGAATACCCCCGTATTGGTGTCATACATGCCGAAGGTCTTACCAAGCTGGAACTGGAAGACGTTATCAAAAGAAGGATAAACGAAAAAGATTCGGTACTGACAGACCCTTCGGTCATTATCCGCTTCCTGAATTTCAAGGTGTCCGTACTGGGCGAAGTAAAGAGTCCGGGGGTGATGACGATACCCGCTGAACGTATAACGATACTCGAGGCCATAGGTCTTGCCGGCGACATAAATGAATTTGGCCTGAAAGACCAGGTGAAAGTGGTCAGGGAAGCAAATGGCAAACGGGAGATTGGCGTCATTGATCTTTCTTCTGATTCATTATTCGTTTCACCGTATTATAATCTTATGCAGAACGATGTGGTGATGGTGGCGCCGACCAAGAAAAAAGCCAAGCAGGCAGAGCAGAACCTTGTGCTGCAAAGAGTCAGCCTGGGATTAAGTATTATCACGGCTATCGCGTTACTCTATAATATTTTTTAGATAACTGACCACAAATCCGACAAGTTTTAATGGAAGAACAGCAACAGATAATAAATAGTAACAAGAGTGAGCTATGGAACCTCAGCCTTAAAGATCTATTCTATAAATATGTTCGTTTTCTTCCCTTATTCCTGTTATCTGTCGCGATCGCACTCTTCCTTGCCTTTGCTTACCTGCGTTATACGACGCGGGTATATAGCGCCACCGGCGCAATGATGATCAAGAGCGATCAGCCTCAGAACCGTACGGAAAAAGTGGACGAGATACTGTTGGGTGGCAACCGGACCGAAAATATCCAGAACGAAATCGAGGTATTGAGATCTCGACCCCTGATGGAAAGGGTCGTAAGGAAGCTGAATCTTGAATTCAGTTATATAGCAAAAGGGAAAATCAAGGATTATAATATTTACAAACAAGGTCCCTTCATTATCGAAGCTTTTGAGCTGGCTGATACTACGCAGAGCTTTTCCCAGAATATAAAATTTGCCAGCGCTCAACAGTTCCGGGTCAACAACGAAGCCACCCTGTTTAATGTTGGCCAGCTTTATAAAAACGAAAAAGGAGTCTTCCGGCTGGTAAAACAGGCGCCGGCAGTTGCCGGCAATGAGTACACCATAACGTGGGTACCGACCAAGAGTATAGCTGCTTCATTGGCCGCAGGCGTAAAAGTAAATCCCAAAACACCGGGGACAAGTATTCTTTCAATCACGTTGCAAAGTACGAATGCTCAAATGGCAGCTGATATTGTGAATACGCTGATGATCGAGTACGATTCAATGACGATTGAAACAAACAACTATTCCAACCAGCAGATGCTCCAGTTTATCAAGGACCGTCTGTCTGATATGGACGTTCAACTGGATACTCTTAAGCTGAAGTTTTTACAATACCGGCAGAAGCACAAGCTTTTCAATGTAGATAAACAACTGGAAACTTCGCTGAATAAAGTTATTGAAGCCGATAAAGCGTCTGCCGAGCAGCAATTCAAGCTGGAAGTAGCGACCGAGATCAACAAGTATGTTACCGATAAACAGAACCAGTACAGCGAAAAGACTCCTTCGCCGCTCATCCTGGAAGATCCAACTTTAAACCTGTTGATTGGCCAGTTCAACCAGCTGCAACTTAGCCGGCGTGCATTGCTGGATGGAAATGTACCGAGAAGCAACCCGCTTGTAAGAGAAACGGAAGGGCAGATCGAACAACTTCGTACAAAGCTTATCGAAAACCTGAATAATATAAGATTATCTCTCGCCTCTTCGATAAACAGGCTGAAGGGCGCCAGTGGAACGGAACAAAGATCACTGCAGGACCTTCCTTATGAATTGAAAGATTATGTAGAGCTTGAGAGGAAGATAGAGACCAAGCAGGCTTTGTATACTCTACTGGAAGCAAAACAAGCCGAAGTTGAAATCCAGATGTCTTCCACTCCATCCAATTCGAAAGTGATCGACCAGGCATCTGCTTCCAATGTACCTGTAAAGCCCAACCGTAAAACGATCCAGATAATCGCAATCCTCGTTGGGATCGGTTTACCTGCATTGATAATATTTGTAGGTGAAGTTCTAAATGATAAGATCAGCACCCGGTTTGACATTGAAAGACTGACCCAGGCGCCGATACTCGGTGAGATAGGTCACTCATTCGCCGACAGCACACTGATCGTTAGCAAGACCAGCCGCACCATGGTAGCAGAACAGTTCCGTATCATCCGATCGAATCTTCAATATGTCGTTAATAAGCCGGATAAATCAGTCATCCTTGTTACTTCTTCATTCAGCGGGGAAGGAAAATCATTTATCAGCACCAATATGGCAGCAGTGCTGGCCCTGGCCGGTAAAAAAACGATCATCCTGGAATTTGATATCCGGAAACCAAAAGTGTTGTCGGGCCTGCATATTACAAAGAGACCCGGTATCACCAATTTCCTGATGGGAAAAGCGACAGTTGAGGAGTTAATAACGCCGGTGACCGATTATGATCATCTTTATGTGCTCTCCTGTGGTCCCATTCCGCCCAATCCCTCCGAAATGTTGCTTGACACAAAAGTGGCCGAGTTGTTTGAAAAAGTAGGAAAGATGTTTGAAGTGATCGTGATCGATACTGCACCGGTAGGAATGGTGAGCGATGCATTAACATTGAGCAAGTTCGCGGATTGTACCTTATATCTCGTGCGGCAGGGACATACTTTCAAAAAACAGATCGCCCTGATCGACGAGCTCTACCGTGAAAGCAAACTGCCCAAGGTTTCCATTGTCATCAATGACGTAAAAAATAAGCCAGGCTACGGCTACTATGGCTATGGACGTTATGGATATGGGTATGGCTACGGCTATGGCAGCAGTTATTATGAAGAAGAAAAGCCACCCCTCACGCTTTTAGAAAAACTGTTCGCGGCTATAAATCCCCGGAAATGGCTCCGTCGTTTCGGGAAATAATCAACTCATAGATATCCCATGCGCATTTTAGTTACTGGCGGCGCCGGCTTCATCGGCTCTAACCTGGTTGAAAAATTATTACAGGACGAACGGGTCAGCATGGTCCGTGTACTGGATAATCTTGCTACCGGGTCATTAAAAAATATTGAAGCCTTCAGCGCCGATCGCAAATTCGAATTCCTGGAAGGGGATATACGAAGCTACGATACATGTCTCGCGGCCTGTGATACAATTGACCTGGTAAGTCACCAGGCAGCATTGGGCTCAGTTCCACGTTCCATCGCCGATCCGCTGACGACAAATGAAGTGAATATTACAGGCACGCTCAATGTATTTACAGCCGCAAAAGAAAAAAAGATCAGGAGAGTGGTCTATGCTGCCAGTTCATCTACTTATGGTGATCACCCCGGTCTGCCCAAAGTAGAAGATAAGATCGGAAACCCGCTTTCTCCCTACGCGGTGACAAAATACGTGATGGAGCTGTATGCAAGGGTCTATGCGAGTTTATACAACATGCAATTTGTTGGTCTTCGGTATTTCAACATATTTGGTCCCCGGCAAAATCCCAAAGGAGCTTATGCCGCCGTGATTCCTCTTTTCGCGAAAGCGTTAATCGAAAATAAACCTCCGCTTATCAATGGCGACGGCAGTCATAGCCGCGACTTTACCTATGTTGACAATGCCGTCCAGGCAAACATTCTGTCTTTATTTACTAAAAACGATTCTGCGATCAACCAGGTATATAATATTGCCTGCGGTCACCAGACCTCGCTGCTTGAATTATTCAACCAGCTGAAAAAGGAAGCCAACAGCGATCTTCAACCCATCCACGGACCCGAAAGAACAGGTGATGTCAGGCATAGTCTTGCCGATATTTCCAAAGCTCAAAAGTTCCTGGGTTATAAACCGGCAGTATCTATTGAAGAAGGACTGAAGATGACGTATAACTGGTACAGGAAGGAAGGTTGAGAAATAGAAGTAGATATGCCATATTACGATTTTACTGAAATGCCTGTGTGGCAAAAGGCAAATGAAATCGTTGGAAAAGTTTATAAATTGACAGAAGGGCTGCCTAAAAGAGAAGACTATGCACTATGCGGACAGGTAAGGGATGCTGCTCTCAGCATAGCGGCAAATATGCGGAAGGATTTGGAAGAAACCATGTCAAGGATAAAATGAATTTTTACTATTATTCCCGCGGAAGTTGTTTTGAAGTCAGGAGCCACCTGCTTTGCGGTAAAACGGTTGATTAATTTGCATCTGAACAAATAGAATCCCCCAATCAAAAATGTCTTGCTGTAATTGAAGAATTAAATAAAATAATCAAAGGATTAAAAGATTAACTCTTTGATCCTTACTCTTAATCTTAACCTTAGCCTTAACCTCAATCGTAGTAAATGACAATCATAGTAACAGGCGGTGCAGGCTTTATCGGCTCCCACGTGGTCAGGCGTTTTGTCACCAACTATCCCGGTTATCGCATCGTCAACCTGGATGCATTAACCTATGCGGGCAACCTGGAGAACCTTCGTGATATAGAGCAGGCGCCTAATTATTTTTTTGAAAGAGGAAATATTCTCGATATCGGTGACCTGGAAAGAATATTCAACCAGTATTCACCGGATGGGATCATTCACCTCGCAGCCGAGAGTCATGTTGATCGCTCCATTCTTTCACCGCTCGATTTTGTATACACCAATATCATTGGCACAGTAAACCTTTTGAGTGTTGCCAGGAAATACTGGATAGATACAAAAGGCAAGCGGTTTTATCATGTTTCTACCGACGAAGTGTATGGCGCACTGGGCGCTACGGGTTACTTTACAGAGGAAACAAAATATGATCCCCACTCACCCTACAGCGCTTCCAAGGCTTCGTCGGATCATTTTGTAAGAGCCTATGGCGATACCTATCAAATGCCAGTGATCGTGACAAATTGTTCAAATAACTACGGTCCGAATCATTTCCCCGAAAAGCTGATCCCGCTTTTTATCAATAATATCATCGAGAAAAAGCCATTACCCGTATACGGCGATGGATTGTATACCAGGGACTGGTTGTTTGTAAAAGATCATGCCGCGGCAATCGATCTGGTTTTTCATAAGGGAAAGAATTCGGAGACCTACAATATCGGCGGATTCAACGAATGGAAAAATATTGATCTCGTTAAGCTGCTTTGCAAGATGATGGATGAAAAAATGGGAAATGCACCCGGCACAAGTGAAAAACTGATCACGTATGTAAAAGACAGGCCCGGTCATGACCGCCGTTATGCTATCGATGCATCAAAGATCAGTAATGAACTCGGCTGGAAACCATCTGTCACTTTTGAAGAAGGCTTGAGCCAGACCATCGACTGGTATCTTCAAAATACCGAGTGGCTAAAACACGTAACCTCTGGGGAATACCAGCAGTACTATAGGAAACAGTACCATTGATAAGAACCAAGAACCAAGAGACAAGAGACAAAAAAGCACGAATATTCAAGCTTAAAATTCGAAACTGATTTCGGCTGCTTTGGAAACCAAAAGGGCAGGAAGTACTGAAAAGCGTTTTGTTAGCGTGCAGAAAAAGATCCTCTATATATCTTATGACGGAATGACCGACCAGCTCGGCCAAAGTCAGGTATTGCCCTATCTCTGCGAATTAAAAAATTACGGGTTCGAATTTCACCTTATCAGCTGCGAAAAACCCGAAAAATTCAGACAACATAGGGGTCTTATCGAAGCGATTTGCAAAGAGAATAATATTATCTGGCATCCCCTGCCTTATACGAAGAGGCCCCCGGTTTATTCTACTATAAAAGATGTGAGGAATATCAGGAAACTTGCCTTCCGGTTGCAAAAGCAACATCATTTCGATATGGTGCATTGCAGGGGATATATCCCGGCACTGGTCGGCTTGCAATTAAAAAAGAAAGCGGGTGTCCGTTTTCTCTTCGATATGCGTGGTCTCTGGGCCAATGAAAAAGTGGATGCCGGCAGCTGGAATCTCAAAAACCCTGTTTACCGGTCGGTCTATAACTATTTCAAGAAAAAAGAAAGGCAATTCCTCGAGAACGCCGACTATACGATCAGTCTTACTCATGCAGCTCAAAAAGAAATAGGGTCATGGGATTATGTTGCAGACAACCGTCTAAAAATGGAAGTGATCCCCTGTTGCGCGGATCTTACGCTGTTTGATCCTTTGCGCGTGCAGGAAGAACTGGTAGCCACGATCCGTCGGGAAACAGGTATTCATAACGGTGAACCGGTCCTTTCCTATCTTGGGAGCATTGGCAGTTGGTATATGTTGGATGAGATGCTTGATTTCTTTAAGGTGTATTGCAGGAAATACCCCTCCGCCCGCTTCTTTTTTATTACCGGCGATCAGCATGAACTGATCCGTAAAAAGGCAGCAGAAAAAAACATCCCGGCGGAAAAGATCATCATCCGGCCGGCACCGAGGAAGGAGGTGCCTGCGAGCATTTCGCTTAGCACACATTCCGTTTTCTTCATACGTCCTACCTATAGTAAGATCAGCAGCAGCCCTACCAAACAGGCCGAACTCATGGGTATGGGTATACCGGTGATCAGTAATGCAGGAGTAGGAGATAGCTCGGCGATTATTGAAAAATATAAAAGCGGTATCGTAGTCAAAGATTTTTCTGAATCGGCTTACGGTGAAGCAATGGAAAGGCTGCAGAATTTTTCGGAAGGCAGGGAAAACATACGAAATGGGGCGCTTCACTATTTTTCCCTGGATGAAGGAGTGAAAAAGTATCTCGAGGTATACAGGCAAATACTTGTTGAGGCCGCTGTTTAAATAATCTAACGCCACGGAATTGATAAATTGCCATAGATACACGGATGACTTCTTTTTTTTCCGTGAATCCGTGACAAAACCCAAGTAGATCAACATTAATCTTTAATGAAAAAGAAGATACTTGTTTTATGTCCCCATCCCGTTGGTTATGCGCCGGGACAACGATTGAAATATGAACAATATTTCGATCACTGGAAAAAAAACGGATTTGATATCACGGTTTCTTCCTTTATGACCGTGAGGATGCAAAAGATCGTTTATGGCAAAGGACGGTTCGCAGAAAAAGTATTTTGGACGTTTTGGGGATATGTAAGAAGGTTTTTCGATCTTTTCCGTATTCGACGTTATGATATCGTGTATTCGTTTTTGTGGGTTACGCCTTTTGGCCCTCCAATCTTTGAATCTGTGGTCAGTGCACTTTCCAGGAAGCTCATTTTTGATATAGATGACCTGGTGTATATGAAAAATGAAAAAGCCGATAAATGGTATTCCCGTTTATTCAAAGGCAGGAACAAGCCCATCTACCTGATGAAAAAAGCAGATCACATTATCACCTGCACGCCCTACCTGGACGAGTTTGCAAGGAAATTCAACCCACGTACAACCGATATCTCTTCGACAATCAATACAACCAGCTACCAGCCGGTCAATAAATACCAGAACAATGGAAAGATAGCGCTGGGATGGAGTGGCAGCCACAGTACGATCAGGTATCTTCGCATCCTGCACCCGGTCTTGAAAGAATTGGGAAAAGAAGTTGATTTCAAGCTGATCGTAATGGGGGATGAATCTTTTTCGCTGGAAGGTGTAGAAGTGGAAGCCTATCGCTGGTCGGAGCAAAACGAGATACCCGTTTTGGAAAAAATGGATGTTGGGTTGTACCCTCTTCCACTCGATGAAGAATGGGTCTATGGAAAAAGCGGGTTGAAGGCTTTGCAATATATGGCCATGGGATTGCCGGTAGTAGCAACGGCGATCGGCGCTAATTTCCGGGTGATCGACGATGGCAAGACTGGATTTTTGGTCACAAAGCCGGAAGAATGGCTCGAACGCCTGAAATCACTCATCAAAGATGCAGGCATGCGGCGTGAGTTCGGAACAAAGGGAAGACAGAAAGTTGAGCAAACCTATTCTGTCAAGGCCAACGAACCGGTTTACCTGGGGATCTTAAACGAGGTTTTAGATCAGCCCCGGAGAAGCGGTAAAGAAATTGATAAGACCAGTGTTATACAGGATCCTGCTTAACGATTAATCTATTGAAATGAAAGGGATCATTCTCGCAGGCGGCAGCGGCACACGGTTGTACCCGATCACCAAAGCGATCAGCAAACAACTGATGCCCATTTACGACAAACCGATGATCTATTATCCCCTGTCTACTTTAATGATGGCGGGGATAAAGGAAGTCCTGATCATAACAACACCCGAGGACAATGCGCAATTCCAGCGACTGCTGGGGGACGGCAGTCATGTAGGATGCCATTTTGAATATGCCACGCAGGCAACTCCAAACGGGTTGGCACAGGCATTCGTGATCGGGGCAAAATTCATCGGCGGCGATAAGGTAGCTCTTGTGTTAGGTGATAATATTTTTTATGGTGCAGGACTTGGCAAACAGTTGCAAAAGTTGAACGATATCCAGGGCGGTTATGTATTTGCTTACCGGGTATCAGACCCCGAACGGTATGGCGTGATTGAATTCGATGATGACATGAATGCTGTTTCTATCGAAGAAAAACCTTCACAACCCAAATCAAGCTTCGCCGTTCCCGGGCTTTATTTTTATGACAACGAAGTGGTGAACATTGCCAAAAACCTCAAGCCGTCAGCCCGGGGCGAATACGAGATCACGGATGTCAATAAAGAGTACTTGCAGAAAGGAAAATTAAAAGTGGCAGTGCTCGACAGGGGCACGGCCTGGCTCGATACCGGCACTTTTGATTCATTAAGTGATGCCACCGAATTTGTAAGGGTGATTGAAAAAAGACAGGGCACGAAAATAGGGTGCATCGAAGAAGTGGCCTTTCACAATGGTTTTATCACGAAGCAACAGTTGCTGGAAAGCGCAGCCGCCCTCAGTAAAAGCGGCTATGGTGACTACCTGAAAAAACTGGTTCAGCAGTAAAACGCCAGAGGTACAGGTTCAGGGATTAAAATCATCGAAACAATCTATGCATCTGCGGCTATCACCTTTATCTGTGCATCCGAGGTAAGAAAATTCAAAATGACGCATTATAATAAGAGCGAAATACTC
>JADMIO010787674.1_pt1 | contig 13947 bp, 12 predicted proteins | sample 8958161 | NCBI WGS metagenome assembly JADMIO01 (sample SAMN16585339, study PRJNA669376) | soil metagenome | isolation source: Crop rotation soil | place: USA: Cullars Rotation, Alabama | collected 2011 | reverse complement strand
GCCGCGACTTCAAGTCACGTGAATTCCAAGCTTCGGATCCCACTGTGCTGGAAAGCAGAGCGCGGAGAATGATGAGCTTCTCCGGCTCGCGGAGGGCGTCTTCGAGAGGCGTGGCCACCCAGGGAGCATCGGCGGGTGCGGCGGTTTGCGATGTCGATGAGCCGACCAGGCGGAGACGCGGTGAAGCGGCGCCCGTGACCTGCGCGATCAGGTGCTCGGGGAGCGCTTCGACGCCGATCGTCGGCGTCTTGGTCAGCACCGACGCTCGCTCGACGATGTTCTCAAGTTCCCGCACATTGCCGGGATACTGGTAGCGTCGGAGCATGTCCATCGCCTCGGGCGTGAAACCGACCAGTTCGCGCCCGACGATCTTGGCGTGCTTGTCGAGGAAGTGCATCGCGAGCAGCGACACATCGCTGATGCGGTCGCGGAGCGGTGGGAGTTCGAGCGTGACGACATTGATGCGGTAGTAAAGGTCCTGGCGGAACTCGCCGCGGGCGACGAGGTCTTCCAGGGGCTTGTTGGTCGCCAGGAGCACGCGGACATCGACCTCCAGCGTTTGCGTGGAGCCGACGGGCTCGAACTTGCGCTCCTGCAGAACGCGCAGGAGCTTGAGCTGCATGCCCGGCGAGGCCGAGTTGATTTCGTCGAGGAAGATCGTGCCGCCGTCGGCCGCGAGGAAGCGGCCGATCTTGTCCGCGTGCGCGCCGGTGAATGATCCCTTGGTATGACCGAAGAGCTCGCTTTCAAGGAGCGTCTCGGGAATCGAGCCGCAGGAGAGCTGGATGAACGGCTTGTCGCGGCGCGGCGAGCGCTGGTGGATCGCCTGAGCGATCATCGACTTGCCTACGCCGCTCTCGCCGGTCATCAGCACGGTCGTTCGGCTCGGCGCGACGGCCTCGATCAGGTCATAGAGCTTGAGCATCCGCTGGTCGGAGCCGACGATCTTGTCGAGGCCGAAGCGTTCTTCGAGGCGCGACTTGAGCTGCTGGTTTTCGGAGAGCAGGGCGTGCTGGCGGAATGCCCGTTGGAGTGCGAGGCGCAGCTCGGCGTCCACCACGGGCTTGGTGAGATAGTCCACCGCACCCAGGCGCACGGCCTCCACGGCATTCTCGATCGTGCCGTAGCCGGTCAATACGAGCACCGCGATGCCCGGATGCTCCTTCGCGACCCGTTTGAGCAAGTCCAGTCCGCCCATGCCGGGCATGGCGGCGTCGGTGATCAGCACGGAGACAGGCTCGTACTCATCGCCGATGCGCCCGGACTGATGGTCGTTGAGTGTGGCGATCGCTTCCTCAGCGCTCAGGACGAATCCCGAGCGATGGCCCTCTTCGGCAATGAAGTCCGCCAGTGATTGCGCGGCAATCGGGTCGTCGTCTACGACGAGGACCCGGTACGGCGCGGGGGATGGAGTGGGGGCGGAGGCCATGGCGGTGCGTGGAGTGTTGCGATCGAGTCGCGAGCTACTCGATCGTTCGCATATCGGGAACGGGGTAGCAGACCTCGAGCACCGCGCCCGATCGGCCGGTGCGCGGGTCTTTGACCTTGCCATGGAGTTCGATGGTGCCGCCGAGCTGCTCGAGCACATCCCGGCTGAGGGACAAACCGATGCCGCTCCCGCCGCGCTTGGTCGTATAGCCGAGATCAAACACGTGCTCATCCGATGCCGGACCGGCGCGGCCGCCGGAGCCGGGAAGTCCGGCGCCGTCGTCGTCGATCGTGATTCGCACGCACCGGCCTGTCTTGCCAGCCTCCGTCCAGGCCCGCACGACGACCGCGCCGCCGCCCTCGCGGCCTTCAACGCGCTGGATCGACTCGATCGCGTTCCGTGCGCCGTTCACGATGACGGCGTAGATCGGGCCCGCCGTGATTTCCGCCAGGTCGGGCGAGATCTGCGCGTCGATGACCACGGCGTGCTCTTCGGCCATCGGGGCCATGACGTCGACGGCGTGCCGGACGGCATCCGCCAAGGACGAACTCGAACCAAATCCCTGCCGAATGCCGGCGGCGCCTTGTTCGGACATCCCCGTCATGCTCGATCGCACGAGCTCGGCCATCTGGCGCATCGCGGCATCCACGGTGTCCAGTTGCCGGGAGAGCTGTTCGGGGCAGACCTCGCGCCGCGCGGCCGCGCGATCGTCGGCGGGCGCGATGGAACGGCGGGCCAGCCCGATCACGCGAAGCGAGCCGTCCAGCAGCGTTGAGAGTTCGTGCGTGAGCGTGGTCAGGCGTCCGGCGACGAACGCGGCGTCAACCGGGTCGGGGGTTGCACCGGCAGGGCGAACGACCGTTCGGCGCAGCGCGGGTGGATGGGCATCGCGACCGTGGCCGGCGTGTCGGCTCTCAGGGGCGTGTCGCCCCGGCGTGCGAGAATGACCGGGCGTCTTCTCCGGCGTTCCGCCGTCATCGGCCCGCGCGGCGGGGTCTTTGTCCGGAGGAGGCGGAGGTGTGGGAGGGGCCATTGTCGACCCTCATCGGCGTTCCGCCGCGCGAGGTCAACGGACATGTTGCGTTTTCGCTACATGCTTGGACCGGATAATCGGATTGTGCCGCTCTTCCGTCGACAGGCGGGCTCATGACTTACCGACGGTGAGTGCCACGGCGCCGCCGCCGGCGTGCACGTGCTCGACGTTTCCGGTCGCGATCTTGTCGAAGCCGGAGCCCAGTTCTCCGATCGGATCCGGCGGAATGATGTCAACTTTCTTCTCGCCGAGCTTCGCCTCGCCGCGCAGCACGCGCTGTTCGAAGTCGCGGCAGTGTGCCATCAGAGTCTCGAGGATCTTCTCCTCGGGCACGTTGTCGACCTTCTCGCCCTGCACGTAGATGATGCCGCGCCGATCGCCGGCGAAGATCGCGACGTCCGCACCCTCGGCCTCGCCCGGGCCGTTGACGATGCAGCCCATGACGGCGACCTTGATCGGCGTCTTGATGGCCGTCAGCGCCTTGCGAACATCCTGGATGAGCGTGAAGAGGTCGACCTGGATGCGCCCGCAGGTCGGGCAGGCGATGAGGTCCACGCCGATGCGGGTCTTCATGCCCAGGGAGTACAACAGTTCCAGGCCGTCCTGCACTTCATAGATCGGGTCGTTCGCGTAAGAGATGCGAATCGTGTCGCCGATGCCCTGGGTCAGCAGCGCGGAGAGCGCGGCCACCGAGCGGATGCACCCTGTCTCCTTCGGCCCCGCGTGCGTCACGCCCAGGTGCAGCGGATGATCGAATCGCTTGGAGATTTCCGTATACGCGTCGATCACGATGCTCGCGTCCATGCTCTTGGCCGAGATGGAAATGTCGTAGAAGTCCTGCTCGTAGAAGATGTCGAGGTATTCCTCGAGCTTGGTGATCATGATCGAGAGCAGGTAGCCATGCTTGTGCTCGCTGAAGACCTTGCCGAGTTCCTTCATCCGCTTCTGCTTGTCTTTGCGCTCGATGATCGAGCCCTCGTTCACGCCGACGCGGATCGGCAGACCCTTGGCCTTGCACGCCTGGATCACGTCGATCACCTGCTTGCGGTCCTGGATGTTGCCGGGGTTGAGTCGGATCTTGTGCACGCCCGCCTCGACGGCCTCGAGCGCGCGCTGGAAGTGAAAGTGCACATCCGCCACGATCGGCACTTGCGTGCGCTGGATGATTTCCTTGAGCGCCTCGGTGTCCTTCTTCTCCGGCACCGCGACTCGCACGATGTCCGCGCCGCCCGCCGCGAGCTTGTTGATCTCCGCGACGCACTTGTCGATGTCGTGGGTGTACCCGGCCGTCATGGTCTGGACCGAGACCGGCGCGGGCGTGGTGGGGGTGCCGTCACGGTCGGGAATGCCGCCGCCGATGCGGACGATTCCGGTGCGGGCGTCACCAACGCTGATCTGACGAGTGGGCCGACGATTCTGCATAGGTCGGGATGATAGGTTCGGCCGCTGTCGGGGGCTTGTACGGACAGGAACGCCGCATAATGACATGAATGAAAACGCGAATCACCCATTCGCGTCAAGAAATCAGGGTTTTCACGAGCGCGTATTTGGAACGGGTCGATTTCGCACGGTCTCACATTTTCGGGGAGGATCACCATGCCCCCGTCCACCGGGTCCGTGAAATACATCGAGGGTCTTCGTCTCACCAACGAGGAGCGCGACGCCATTCTCGAGCAGATGTCGCAGGGCAGTGCGAGCGATCGGCGCAAGAGCCCGCGAATCATCGTTGAAGGGAACTTCGCCCTTCTGCTGACGCTCCAGCCGCCCGGATCAGCCCCGACACACTTCAAGATCTATCCCTGGGACGTGTCCAGGGGCGGAGTGGGATTCTTCCACCGCTCCTTCGTCCATCCGGGCACACCCTGCACATTCGGCGGCTTGGATGCTTCCGGTCGGCAGTTCAGTGTGAAGGCCACGGTTGCTCGTTGCGGACACGTGAGCGGCAACGTGCACATGATCGGCACGCGCCTGCTCAAAGAGATCGATCCGGCCGTGCTTCTCGGGAGCGCGGCGGTCGCGAAAGCTCGCGAGTTGAGCGGAGCCCGACCGGATGATTGGTGGGCGAGCGTCGGCGCGCTGGCCGCAACGCTCTGCACCATGGCGGCCGATCGCACGGCCGCCAATGTGATTCGCCAGCAAGCGGCCAGGCTGATGGAGTGTTTGAGCGTCGATCCCGTGATTGCGAAAGCCCCGAACCCCCCCCTCGCCTTGTCGGAGCAGTTGCCGACGGCTGCGTCGAGCGCGGCGTTGCCCGCACCGTCGGCGCCGGCCGAAGTTCTTTCAAAGGCCGCGTAGCCTCGATCTGTTCAAATTGGTTCTTGTTCCTGGATCGCCTCGACCGTCTGCTTGCCGGTCGGCGTGCTATCGCGCGAGGGCCAGTGCTCCTTTGCTGTGATCGCGTGGAACAGGCTGCGGGCGACTCGCGGATCGGCCGGGAGGCGCGGCATCTGATCCACCTCCGGCGTGCGATAGAGCATCATGAACACGCCGGCGCACGCGAGCGGAACGCTGAGCATGAGGATCGAGGCCTGGGTTGCCTGGCCCTCACTCAGAATGCCGCGCGTCTTCAGGGCCTCGCCGCCGAATCCGGCGATGAAACCGCCGAGCGCCATTGCGCCGAAAACCGCGACATTCGTCACGCTCATCACCAACCCGCGGAGGCGATCGGGCGTAAGAACCTGCAGCGCGGCCCAGCTCTGGTTGAACGCCCACATCCAGAACCAACCGCAGACGGCCATCGCGATGTATCCGGTCCAGACCGTCCGCGTGAGCCCGAACGCGGTGATGCTCAGGCCCAGGCCCGCGACCGAGAGCGGAATGAAGTGGTGCTTGGGATACCACGCGGGCACGAAGCGCAGGCAAAGTCCGCCGGTCACGGCGCCGACACCCTGCATGGCGAGGATCCAACCACCGGCGGCCTCCGCCGCCAGGTGCTTGGCCATCTCTTGGGAGATCTCCACCCCCGGCGTGGCCACGGATTTCTTCGCCGCCTCGATCGCGTTGGCGTCCAGGCCGTACACCGAGATGACGTAGTTGCTCAGCATCCGGACCATCGGCGCGGCGAGCATGCAGAGCGTGAACTGCGCGAGGAACACGGCGCGCGGGCCGCGGTTGTGCATGAGAAAGGACCACGCCTCCAGGATCCGGGCGAGCACGCCGCCCTCCCGCTGCGGCGGAGCCGGAGCATCGGGCGTCGTCAGCACGACTCCGGCCATGACCATGAACGTTGCCGCATTAAACCAGAGCAGCGGCGGAGCTCCCCACCTGGCCAGCACGAGACCCGCAATCGCCGGCCCGGCGATGCGCGCGGCGTTGAACTGAATCCCGTTCACGGTGATGGCCTTGCCGAGATCCTCGCGCGGCACCAACCGCGGCGTGAGCACCTGCCACGCCGGGAAGTTGAATGCCATCACGCATCCGTTCAGCACGCCGAGCACAAAGAGCCAGTAGATCGGCGAACGCGCGTTTTCGAACTGCATCGAGACCACGATGGCGACGCCAACCGCGACGACTCCGGCCAGCACCTGCGAAACCACCAGGAGCGTGCGCCGGTTCACCCGGTCCGCCGCAAGCCCGCCGAAGATGCCAAGGAAGCAGATCGGAAGGAGTTGGCAGACCGCGAGCGTGCCCTGATCGTCGAGCCGACCGGTCTTCTGGGCGACGAACATCTGGATCGCGAACATCTCCGTCCAGGTGCCGATGTTCGAGAAGACCTGCGCGAACAGCACGCGCCGGTAGTGCTTGTGGCGCAGCACACCGGACCACACGCCGACCGAAGCTTCGGAGGATCCGGCAACGGACGTCGACGGCGGCATCCGGTCGTGCTCGTCGCCGGGCGCGAATCGATGCTCGGTCGGAGGTGCGGCGGTGGCGGGGGGGTTGGGGGGCGCGTCGTCGGGCGTCGATGCCCGCGATTCCGCGGCGGATGAGGGGGAGGACACGACGCGACTCCGTTGCGTCAGAAGGTGCGGACGAGTGAAATCGATGCTATGCGTGCTCGCGGGAATCCGTTGGCCTCGGAGCGTTCGCGTAGCGACACTCCCGCACGCCCACGTACACCAGCGTCTCGAACACGAGCATCCCGACGACGAACGCGCCGATTGGGACCCATCGCGCCAGCTCTGCCGCGATGCGCACGGCGGTTCCGGCGGGGAGCCGGTCCAAGATCGGTGTGCATAGCTGCACGATCCAAGGACTGATCGCATGCAGCAATCCCCCGATCGACCATCCGACCGCCGCGTGAGCGCACACGCTCCACGCGACACCGCGATTCACTCTCCATTGTCGCCTTCGTCCGAAAAACCGGACCCCAGCAACCTCAATCCGTGTCAGCATGAAGAGCGCGACAAGGAGCGCCGGGAACACGACGGCGCTCAGTTGAAGCGACGGCGGAATCGTGAACGACTCCACTGTTGCCGCCACGCCGATGTTCTGTCCCGTCGAGCGCGGGTACCAGAACACGGTCGATCCGCCGTATCGCGCGGCCATGACCGCCCACATGATGAGCGGCAAAACTGCGCCCAGCCCCAGATTGATCCAGAGCAATGCCCATACGCGATGATCAGCAAGCGGCCGGACCGTTCGAAAGAATGCGCGAGGGCGCGTAAGGATCTCCCAGTTCGTTCGAACAGCGCTGGCGAACCTCGGTCGCCGCTGCCAAGGCGAACCCGGGCGCGACTCGGGGAGCGACTGGCGGATTGCCATTCCGCACTCGGGGCAGGGCGAGTCGGCTGGGATTCCGTCGATCACGTATCCGCAGCGTTCGCAGAGAAGCACGTGCGATTCGCCGAACGTGTTTGGCATCGTTTCCCACGGTAGCTGTGCCGTTCCCGGAATGGGAAAGATCTGCTATTCTCTGCCCCCATGATCCAGGTCCGGCGCATCACCGTGGGCGATGCTCTGCACAAGCAGGAGGTCGCCCTGCGCGAAGATGTCCTGCTGGGCCCCATTGGCCTGGATGGCCCGAAGTTCCGCGCCATGTTCCCCGAGGGGGGATCCAACGAGGAGAACTTCGACCACTTCGTCGCGGTCTTCGACCATCCTGCTGGCCCCCGCGTCGTTGGAACCGCCCTGCTCTTGCCCAACTTCCCGTCTCCCGGCATGGGAAAGCTGATGCAGATGGCCGTCGATAAGCAGCGTCAGGGCGAAGGAATCGGCACCCGCCTGGTGGTCGCGATCGAGCAGCACGCGTTCGGCCATCTCGGTTTGGAAGCCATTTTCTGCCATGCCCGCGACACGGCGTATGGCTTCTACCAGTCCTTGGGTTGGTCCTTCGATTCCGGTGTTTTCGACGAGGCCGGCGTCCCACACCGCAAGATGATCTTTCACCCCGGTCCGATCACCTCCGAGGGGCCGTAATTTCTGGGGGAATCGATAGACATCTATTGGTTTGTGCTGTCGACCTGTGGAATGATTTCGTTCATGCCGGGAACGATTCGAGATCTCATGGGAAGTCACGGTCTGCGGTGCACCTCGCAGCGCGAGTCGATCTACGCCGCGCTCATGGCGTGCAAGGTCCATCCCACGGCTGAAGAACTGCACGCGCTCGTGCAAGGTCCCAACGGCGACGGCGCGATCTCGCTCGCCACGGTCTACAACACGCTCGACGCGTTCACGCGCCACGGACTGGCACGTCGAATCGCCCCGACCTGCGGCGGATCGAACGCGGCGTTCCGCTACGACGCCGACATCTCCAATCACGCACATCTGGTGATGGCCGACGGATCAATGCAGGATTTTCCGCCCGATCTTGACCAGCGCATTCTTTCGCACATCCCGCAGCAGCTCATCGAAGAAGTTGAGCGCCGGATGAAGGTGAAGATCAAGCGCATCGGAGTCGAGTTCGTGCAGGGGCCGGTCGAGCGCACCGAGTCCGAAACGATCTGATCTTCGGCGTCCACGCTCGCGCCGCCCGTCGACATGATCGCAGGGACTTCCTCCGCTGATCGGTGGTTGTTCGATCTGTGCGACGCTGAGGCTTCCCCAATCAAGGGCGGTCGCCCGCGCGCCGGCGACTCCATCCTCAAGCCATTCTCAATCAGGGCCGATAGCTCCGAACCGGGCGATTGTGCCGCGCGTATTCGGCGCGGCGAAGTGTTCCCGCAGCCGGAGATCCGCTCGTGCCAAGCTCCATGGTCGACCGACGCCTTTTCCCGCGCTTCCAGCTTGAGCCCATGTACACGCCGCTGGCGATGCGGACGATGCAGGACGACCATTTCGACAACGAGGGTCACGTCTACGACATCTCCGAGGGAGGCGTGCGCTTCGAGGCCGATCGCCCGGTGAAGCCCGGAACGGCCGTGGCCATGCAGATCACGCTCCCGAATCTGAATCGCAACGAGATCGAGCCCGGACGCACGGTGCTCGTATACGCCAACGTGGTCTGGGTCGAGGACGAGGATGAGCCCGGTCCATACAAGATGGCTGCAGTGTTCACCGAGTTCGCACGCGCCGGAGACCGTGAGCGGCTGCTGCGCCAGTTCGCCAGCGGTCGATATCGCGCCGCGGCGTAGTCGGCATCTGCGACCTGGGCCGATCCCGGCATTGACTCGGCACGGATCAACTCGATCGCTCCGGCTTTCCGCCCGCTTCTGCCTGGCTTGCGCCGTTGGGCCCGTGATAGATCGGAGTCTTGCTGTCAATTGACAGTTCTTTCCCCTACGCTTCCGCGTGTTCATCGATGAAGCCGAAATCACGGTCCGGGGCGGCAATGGGGGACGTGGGTGCATCTCCTTCCGCCGCGAGAAGTACATTCCCAAGGGCGGCCCGAAGGGTGGCGACGGGGGGCGCGGCGGCGACGTGGTCTTTTTCGCCGACGAGAACGTCAACACGCTCTTCGACTTTTCCGGCCAGCACCACTGGAACGCTCCGAACGGCGAACCGGGGCGCGGCAAGCAGCAGTACGGCTTGGCCGGCGAGGACATGATCGTCCGCGTCCCGCCCGGAACGCTCGTCTACGACCGTGACACGCGCGAACTGATCGTCGACATGAGCCCCGCGGGCGCACGCCACGTGATCGCCAAGGGCGGCAAGGGCGGCTTCGGCAACGAGCACTTCAAGTCCTCCACCAACCAGGCCCCCAAGAACGCGGAGCCAGGCGAGCCCGGCGAGCAGCGCCGACTCAAGCTCGAACTCAAGCTCATCGCCGATGTCGGCATCGTCGGCCTGCCGAACGCCGGAAAGAGCACGCTCCTCAGCGCCATCTCCGACGCCAAGCCGAAGATCGCCAACTACCCGTTCACCACGCTCCAGCCGCAACTCGGCATCGCCGCGCTCGATGCTCAGCGACGACTGGTCTTCGCGGACATCCCGGGCCTCATCGAGGGGGCGGCCGATGGCGCGGGACTCGGGCACGAGTTTCTGCGGCACATCGAGCGCACCAAGATCCTCGTGCATCTGGTGGATATCGCGCCGGAGAACGAGAGCGACCCCGCCGAGAACTACGCCATGATCCGGCGCGAGCTGGCGCGATACTCGCCCACCCTGGCCGAGAAGCCCGAGATCATCGCATTGAACAAGACCGACGTGCTCGACGAGGCCGATGCCGCCAAGCGCATCGCGAAGTTCGGCAAGGCCCTCAAGCTCGGGCACGCCGAACCGCTTCTTTCCATCAGCGCGGCCACCGGCGCCGGCACGCGAGAAATGCTCGAGCAGGTTTGGAAAACGCTGCGACCGAAGGTCGAAAACTGGAAGGAATCCGAGCCGCAGGGCTCAACCCGCGCCTGATTCCTGGACTCCACGCTTCTCGAACGTTTGCACCGGAACTCAATGCATTTGAGTGACCGACTGATTTGGCACGGCCTGCGGATCGGGCGCCAGCAGCACCAACCACTCCCGGTTTCCCGCCGCATTCCCCTTCGTCTTGCCGCCCACGATCGGGCTCGGGGTATGTGCGAGTATTCGAACGCCGAGCGCGGGCATCGCGTCGATGACGCGTGTCGTGATCCGCTCGGCATCCTCCGGCGACAGGACTCCGTCCCGGAGCAACTCCTTTTCGTCCGCACGCACTTCATAGTGCGGCTTCACCAGGCTGATGATCCGGCCTCCGTTACGGAGCCACGCGAGCGCCGCCGGCACGCACATCCGCTGTGGCGTCCACCCCATGTCGACGACCACCAAGTCGACTCTTGCCTCCGTCGCCGGCGGCACGGCATGCAGGGCGTTGGTCCGCTCCATCACTCGCACGCGCGGATCCTGGCGCAGCTTCCACGCCAGCGTCCCATATCCCGTGTCGACGGCCACAACACTCGCCGCGCCCGATTGCAGCAGCACATCCGTGAACCCGCCCACGTTGGCGCCAAAATCGGCGCAGCGCAGTCCGGCGACGCTCAGCCCGAATGTCTCCAGCGCATGTTGCAACTTCAACCCGCCGCGTGAAACGAAAGGATTCGTTTCCGGATCCGGCATCACTCGACTTCGAAGAGAAACTCGATCTCCACGGGCACATTGAGCGGCAGCGCGTTCGTCCCCACCGCCGCTCGACAGTGCTTCCCGCTCTCGCCGAAGATCTCGACGAGCAGATCGCTGGCGCCGTTGGCGACCTTCGGTTGATCGCCGAACCCGGCCTCGCACGCGACGAAGCACCCGACACGGACCACCTGCCGGATCTTCGAGAGGGAGCCGAGCGCGGCCTTCGCAGCGGCCAACCCGTTCAGCGTGCACTGGCGCGCACACTCCCGCGCCACTTCCATCGACACATGGTTCCCCACCGCCCCATTGGCGATGGCCTTGCCATCGCGAAGCGGCACCTGCCCGCTGACATATAGCAAATTCCCGACGCGCCGAGTCGGGATGTACGCGGCCACTGGCGGATACGGCACAGGAAGCGTGAGGCCCAACTTGGCGAGCGCCGCTTCCGGATCCGAGCGAGCAGAACTAGCGGAAAGAGATTGAGGATTGCTCATAGTCAGAGCGTATCGGTGATTGTGAGCCGGGCGAGATCCCCCGTCAGAACGCTGCAACCCGGGTTTTGAAGCGGGAATTCCCCGAAGCTCACCCTGTTCGGGTTTATTGCACAAAAAATCAAGTTCATTGATCCACAAGGAACCACCCTTATTGACACCCGTATCGAATCGTGTATCTTGTTCGGTGTACGCGCGTACTGGGTGTGCGCACTGGTCGGCTTCGATCGTCCCGTTCGAAATGTCCTCATGGCGGCTGTTCAGTCGCCCGCATCATCTGCGAAGAGGGCCACACGCACCCCGACATTCTGGTTGGACGCCGCAGCAGATCGCTTCGGGCTCCGTACGCAACTCGGTTCGCCGGGCGCGTGCGCAGTTTGAATCGAAACTCGCTCCGGATCGTCCGGTTGGCGACCCGGGTCTCGAACGGGTCTCGTCGGGCCTCGTTGCGGGTGCAGCGTGCAGACGGCTGACGCCGTTCTCATACTGCGGACAACTTGCTTGTGTTCGTGCGGAAGTGGCCGCCTTGGCGGTGTTCGCGAGCTTCTCGCTGCTCCAGTGTCGGAGCGCGGCTCGCGGCCCATCGTCTCGGCACATCGATCGTCCCAACTCCCCATTTAGGAGCCAGTTTCCATGAAGAAGAATCGTGCATTCACCCTGATCGAACTGCTCGTCGTGATCGCGATCATCGCCCTGCTGGTCGGCATCCTCCTGCCCGCCCTCGGCAAGGCTCGCGCCTCGGCCCGCCAGCTCAAGGACTCGACCCAGGTTCGCTCCATCCACCAGGCGATGGCGATCTGGGCCAGCACCAACAACTCTCAGTACCCCCTCCCCTCGACCGTTGACCCGACCAACCAGACGACCAGCCAGAACGGTGAAATCAAGAACACCACCGGCAACATCGTCTCGCTGTTGATCCAGAACGGGCACATCTCGCCCGAAATCTGCATCTCCCCCGCCGAGGCCAACACCGGCAACGTTCAGCGCTACGACAACTACGAGTACACCTCCCCGACGGGCGCCATCACGGCCGCCAACGCTCTGTGGGATCCCAAGTTCCACGGCGTCCCCGCCGCCGGCGCGACGGGCTTCAACGGCTCCACCGACTTCCTCATCGGCAGCGGTACGGCCAACATCGGCAACCAGTCCTACGCCCACGTCCTGCCCTTCGGCAAGCGTCGTGCGCAGTGGTCCGACACGTACAGCGCAACGGAAGCCATCTTCGGCAACCGCGGCCCGACCTACATCGCCAACGACTCCGGCGCCAATCCCACCTCCAACCGTTGGACGCTCATCACCGGCACCAACACCGGCGGCACCGACTCCCCGACGCTGCTGATCCACGGCGGCCGCAACACGTGGGAAGGCAACATCGCCTACAACGACAACCACGTCAACTTCGAGACCAAGCCCAATCCTGACCAGATCACCTATACCAAGACCGGCACGGGCACGGGCCTGACGGTTCCGGACTGCCTCTTCGTGAACGAGAACAATCAGGCGGGTGGCGACACCGGCCAGACGATCAACCTCGGCACGAACGCCTACCTCCGCGCGTACTGCGCCCCGACGGCCGCTGGCGACGTCGCCTTCGCCAACCGTTGGCGCGACTGATCCGACGCCGGCATGCCGGCATCGGATGGTCTGACTTCAAGTCAGTCACTCGCAACGCCCGCCTCCTCGGAGGCGGGCGTTGTCTTTTCCCGCCTTGCTACCATGGCCGCGATGCCCAATCTCCTCATCGTTAACGGCCGCGTCATCGATCCCGCCAGCGGCACGGACCACATCGCCGATGTCGCCATCGCCGACGGTATCATCGCCGCGGTCGGCAGAGGGCTCGACCGTGCCCATGCCGATCGTGTCATCGATGCAGGCGATTGCCTTGTCACGCCCGGCCTGATCGATCCGCACGTGCATCTGCGCGAGCCAGGCATGGAAGAAGCCGAGACGATCCGCACCGGGGCCGCCGCGGCCGCCGCCGGCGGCTTCACAACCATCTGCTGCATGCCCAACACGACGCCCGCGATCGACGATGAGGCGCTCGTCGAGTACGTGTACACGACGGCCGAACGCGAAGCGGGGCCGCGAGCCTGGGGCGGCGGTGGTGCACGGGTGTTTCCGGTCGGCGCCGTGAGCAAGGGACGAAAAGGGGAAGAACTCGCCGAGATCATGCTCATGGCCCGGGCGGGTGCGGTTGGTTTCACCGACGACGGCGATTGCGTGCACTCGCCGGGGCTGATGTCCAAGGCGCTGACGTACATCAGGCCGACAGGCCTGGCGCTCATGCAGCACTGCCAGGAGGCGAGCCTCACGCGTGGGGCGAGCATGCACGCCGGCAGCGTGAGTGCGCGGCTGGGTCTTGGCGGCTGGCCGCGCGTGGCGGAGGAGATGATCATCGAACGCGACGTGCGTCTGAATCGCGGGATCGGGTGCCGCTACCACGTGCAGCACCTCTCAAGCGGAGGGAGCGTGGAGATCGTGCGCCGGGCCCGCCGCGAGAGCCAGCCCGTGAGCGCAGAGGTCTCGCCGCACCACCTGCTCCTCACGCACGAGGAAGTGGACCGCAACGGCGGGTACTGGAAAAG
>JADMIO011014804.1_pt1 | contig 13950 bp, 12 predicted proteins | sample 8958161 | NCBI WGS metagenome assembly JADMIO01 (sample SAMN16585339, study PRJNA669376) | soil metagenome | isolation source: Crop rotation soil | place: USA: Cullars Rotation, Alabama | collected 2011 | reverse complement strand
CAACGAACGAGGAAAAGCGTTGCGCCGTTGCGCCGCCGCGGGAGAAATATGTTTTTAATCGCGAGTCTGCTAGTTGCTTTTGGACTATTGTTTGCTCCGATTTCGAACTCGTCAGTGTCTTACGATCTTGTAATCCTCAACGGCAGAGTGATCGATCCTGAATCGCGCACTGACGCCGTCCGCAACCTCGGCATCTCAAACCGTACAATCAAAACGATCAGCAACGACAACCTCACCGGCCGCACCGTGATCGATGCTCGTGGTCTGGTTGTCTCTCCGGGTTTTATCGATTTGCATCAGCACGGCCAGGACGAAGAGAACTATCGCTTCAAAGCGATGGATGGTGTGACAACCGCGCTCGAGCTGGAAGTCGGCACAGGCGACGTTGATGCCTGGTACGCGCAGCGTGATGGAAAGTCTCTGATCAACTACGGCGTGAGCGCGGGACATCTCGCCGCGCGCATGGCCGCGATGCACGAGCCCGCTACGTTTCTGCCGACAGGCGAAGCTGCACATCGAGCGGCGACAGACGTAGAGATTGCCGACATGAAGCAACGTCTCGAAGAGGGATTGAAGCGCGGCGCAATTGCGGTGGGCTTCGGAATCCAGTACACGCCTAATGCTTCACGTTGGGAAATTCTCGAGATGTTTCGCGTGGCTGCGCGTTATGGCGCGTCGTGCCACGTTCACATGCGACACGCGGGAATCAAAGAACCCGGCAGCAGCATTCAAGCCCTGGAAGAGTTGATCGCGGCGGCGACAATTACCGGCGCGCCATTGCACGTCGTTCACATTCATAGCACTGGCGGACCAGCAACGCCGAAGTTGCTCCAGATGATCGGGGAAGCGAAGTCGCACGGGCTGGACGTCACGACGGAGTGTTATCCGTACATCGCCGGAATGACTGACATTCAGTCGGCGATCTTCGACGAAGGATGGCAGGAAGTTTTTGGTATCGACTACAAAGATCTGCAATGGGCCGCGACTGGCGAGCGCCTTACGAAGGAAACGTTTGAGAAATACAGGAAGACCGGCGGCATGGTCGCTGTTTTTTCAATGACGGAAGAAATCATGAACGCTGCTATCAAGAGTCCGCTGACGATGATCGCGAGCGACGGCATACTCGAAAGAGGGAAGGGCCATCCGCGCACTGCGGGTACGTATTCGCGCGTGCTTGGAAATTACGTGCGCGATAAAGGCGCGCTCACGTTGATCGAAGCGTTGACCAAGATGACGTTGATGCCCGCGCAACGTTTGGAAAGACGAGTTCCGTCGATGAAGAATAAAGGTCGTATTCGAATTGGCGCTGATGCGGATCTGACAATCTTCGACGCACGGTCCATAACTGACAAATCAACTTTTAAGGATCCGGCTCAATACGCAGAAGGGATCAAGTTTGTAATGGTGAATGGTGTTTTGGTTGTTAAGGACGGCCAGCTTCAATCCGATGTCCATCCCGGTCGTCCCATCCGCGCCACCAAAATTTTTAGCCACAAAGAAGCACAAAAAGCACATAACAGAAGAAGTTCAGAGTTCAGCCTTTAGGCTACGGCCTCGGCTGCAAGCGAGCAAAGCTAAAGCTTGAACTGGCCTTGCCCGAAAAGTACGTAAAGAGCGTGTATTGCTGTGTTGGGCTCTTCTCTGAGCGCAGAGAAGACCCGAAGGGTGATTCAAAACACTTTTCGGGCAAAGCCGCTTGAACTCTGAACTTTTTCTGTTATGTGCTTTTTGTGCCTTTTCGTGGCTAAAAATTCTCGTACTTCTCCGGCAGATTCAACTTGTCATCGACCAGAATTTCCATCGGCACGTCTGCAAGTCGGGCATAACGGAGCACAATTATCAGGTCCGGCTCGCGTGTTCCGAGCTCGTAATTCGAAACTGCGGAATAATGCACCTTCAGCTCGAGCGCTCGCGCCATTTCCGTCTGACTCATCCGCAGACGTTTTCTGATCGCCAACAGCTTATGGCTCAATTTCACCGGCTTGTTTCGGCGCGAGCGTCCCATCAGGCCACGACTCCTGACGAAGATGCGCTCTTGTATTTATGTGTATTTTCACTTACACTGCGCGCCGACTCAGAGGACAACCGAAACGCCCGATTTGATCGGGCGCGACTCACTATCCGGTTAGCCCTCGTGCCTTATTCAACATTTGCTCCTTTTCATTTTGAGATCAATTGGAGCGCATGCCCGGAGGCAAGATGTGGGTGTTGCCTGTGCGCTCTGCCGAGGGCGGTAGTTCGGCTTCAGAATCGGCTACCGCTCTCACCCTTAAGGTAACTTGCCCACAAACTGTCACACGTATATGAGTATCGCCGGCATCAGCTTAGGCGAGGTTTTTAGCTCATCTTCGTAAGACGCGAGGTTAGCGCGAGGATTTTCGGTTGGCAATATCCTTCTCTGCATAGACCTTGTCGTCTTCGGACGTGGTCTATACTACACGCAAAACACACCAGCTATGCAAGTCAACATCACTGAACTGCTAAATGAAATTACGCACGTTTTCTCTATGGAATTACGCATGTTTTATCGTGTAAGTTAACATCACGCAGCCACTCGACAACTGCTTACACTCTTTCAACTCGAGATCGATCTGTCGCGACATCTCATGGAACAAAGGAATACCTGAACCAAGTAACACTGGATGAACGTTGAATCCGATCTCGTCAATTACATCGGCCTCAAACAATGACTTCGCAAGCACGCCGCCACCCAGCACACAGATGTCTTTACCTTCTTTCTCTTCTTTCAATCGTCGCACGTACGCAGCAGCGTCTTCATTGACGAAGAATAATTTCTTCTTGTTTGGTTTTTTGATCGTTCGGGAGAAGACGTATGTCGTCACACCTGAATGACCACCGCCGCCACCCATACGTTGGGCCACCTCATAAGTCTTGCGGCCCATCACGATGGTGTCGATGTTTTCCCACATGTCCTTCATTATTTTTTCTACGTCTTTACTGAAGATCAGCCAGTCGACGGCATCGTCTTTCCGGGCAATGAAGTTGTCTAAACTATTGGCTCCTCCAAAAATGACTTTGCGCATGGTCTCCTCCTCAAAAATTTATTTTGAGAACTTTACTCGCACTTCATGACACCTCCTGTCATATTTGTAGGATAAAATCTGCGCGTTCTGAGGAGGTCGATAAACCGTGCGCGCCGATCGTCTACTCTCGATAGTCTTGCTCCTGCAGGCCAATCGCCAGATGACTTCACGCGACCTTGCAGCTCGTCTGGAAGTTTCAGAACGAACAATTCATCGCGACATGGAAGCATTGAGTGGCGCCGGGATTCCAGTGACTGCCGCGCGTGGACTCGGTGGTGGATGGTCCTTGCTCGGTGATTATCGCACCAGTCTCACTGGTCTAAATGAAGCGGAGATCCAATCGTTGTTCTTGACGAAGCCTCCGAAGCTGCTTGCCGATTTGCGACTCGAGAAAGCGTCGGATGGTGCAATGTTGAAATTGTTGGCTTCATTGCCGTCGCCGTTTCGACAGGGCGCAGAGCGTGCGCGGCAGCGAATATATGTTGACGTCAGCGGCTGGTCCAGGCGTGAAGAGGCGGTGCCGTTCCTTCCCGTTTTGCAGGAAGCGCTTTGGATGGAACGCAAGCTGGAAATTATTTATGAGCGTGGGGAGAATTCTGAGCCAGTCGAGCGCTTGATCAGTCCGATGGGATTAGTGGCGAAAGGCAGTGTGTGGTATCTCGTCGGAGCTGTAGATGGACATGTACGCACGTATCGCGTGTCGCGCATTTCGCACGTGGAGGTGTTGGACGAGGCAGCGCCGATTCCTGTTGATTTCAATCTTGCCGAGTACTGGGAACAGTCGGCGTCGACGTTTAAGTCGGGTGCGCCAAAGTATCTCGCATCGTTTTGGGTTTCGCCGGCGGTTGTGTTGCGACTGGGTTTTGCAGGGCGTTTCGCGCGCGTGATGGAGACGGATGAAATCGATGAGCGTGGTTGGAAGAAGGTTAATGTTGGCTTTGATGTTGAAGAGATGGCATGTGAATATGCAGTATCGTTTGGTCCAAACCTTGAAGTCATCGAGCCGTTAACGCTCCGAGAGAAAGTCATCGCGATGACAAAAGCGACGCTGGAGTTTTACACAGCACGTTGATGTAACTGTAGGGGTGGCCCTCCGTGGCCACCCGTTCGTCACGAATAATATATGTCCGAACAACGGGCGGCCACGGAGGGCCGCCCAAACAGTTGTTCAAGACAACGCCCATGATCCTTAAATCAAACACGTCAACTCGTCAGTCACTTTGGCCGTGGGTGTATGTGATTGCGGTTGTTTACTTCACGTTGCATCTCGCGACCTCAACTCGCTACGGCTACTTTCGTGATGGTCTGTATTACCTCGCGTGCGCAGAGCATCTCGCGTTTGGTTATGTCGACCAGCCGCCACTGATTGCAGTCCTTGGTTGGATCGTCAGGCATACGTTGGGTACTTCGCTACCCGCATTGTTGTGTCTTCCGGCACTGGCCGGAGCGTCGCGAATAATTCTCACTGCCGCATTCGCGCGTGAGCTTGGCGCACAGCGTTTTGGAATCGTGCTGTCTGCAGCTCTGGCAGCGACACCGGGCGTGTGGTGGGTGCTTGATCACCAGTTTGCGATGAATGCTTTCGAGCCTTTGTTCTGGGGCGGGCTCGCGTACCTCGTCCTGCGTATCATCAAAACGCGGAACACAAAGCTCTGGCTCGTATTCGGTGCGATTGCGGGCGTTGGACTGCTGAACAAGTACTCACTGGTTTTCTTCGCTTCGGCATTAATCGCGGGTGTTCTGTTGAGTCGCGACCGCAGCGTGCTGTTCACCCCCTGGATTGTTGCCGGTGGCGCAATCGCGTTTCTGATCTTCCTGCCCAACCTCATCTGGAATGTTCAGCACAACTGGCCCTTCCTCGAGTTGATGCACAATATACGCACGACTGGAAAGGACGTGGTGCTGCCGCCCGGCAAGTACCTCTTGCAACAGATCGCGATGTTGAATCCGGTGAGTTTTCCGTTTTGGTTTGGCGGCCTGTTGTTCTATCTCTTCTCGCGCGAAGCAAGGAGCTATCGCAGTTTCGGGTTCGCATTCCTGATCACGATCGCCTTTTTCATGATCACGCATGGAAAGGATTATTACTCAGCATCTGCTTACGTGATGTTGTTTGCGGCCGGTGCAGTGGCGACGGAACGGTTGCTGGCCACGCGCCACATGCTACTGAAGCCGGCTTGTTTCGTTTGGCTAATGCTTGGAGTGCTGCCGTTGCTGCCACTGGTGTTGCCTGTGTTGCCGATTGAAACATTTCTGCGTTACCAGTCGCGCTTGCCTTTTGAAGTGCCAAAGACTGAGCGAAGTTTTGTTGGAGAGACGTTGCCGCAGTATTACGCTGACGAGTTTCCCTGGCCGGGGATGGTGGCTGAAGCCGCGCGCGTCTATCACTCCCTCACCCCCGAGGAGCAACAGCGCACGGCGATCTTCGGCGGCAATTATGGTCAGGCCGCGGCGATCGATTTCTTCGGACCCCAGTATGGATTACCAAAAGCGATCAGCGGACATCAAAACTACTTTCTCTGGGGACCGCGACACTACACCGGCGACATCGTGATCCTGCTCGGCGGCTTGGAAAATGAAGCTCGTGAGCAATTCGATTCAGTGACCGTCGCCGCCACCCTCAATAATCCTTACGCCTACCGCTACGAAAACCGTCCGATTCTCTTGTGCAGAGGTTTGAAGTGGAACTTGCAAACGGAGTGGTCACGGGTCAAGAAGTGGCGTTGATTTGTACGATATGGGACGGACAGAAAGTCGGCTGCCGCTAATAGAATTCATCAAGGGGAATTCAACACGTGGCAACGCCGAAGCGCTCTCCGGAAAAGGAGAGCAGTCATGTGGCCGAGGGAGAGCCACGTGGAGAAGAACGCTTATCGTCGGGCAATCGCGGGGTGCTGCGAACTGTCGGTCTCGGACTGATCACGGGCGCGGCAGACGACGATCCTTCCGCGATAGGTACTTACGCCAGCGCCGGCGCTGCGATCGGGCCTGCCTTTCTCTGGACTGCACCCGTCACCTTTCCAATGATGTGCGCCGTCGTTTACCTGTCGGCCAAGTTAGGGCAGGTTGCAGGCAAGGGCCTGTTCCACGTCATCAAGGATCACTACTCGCGCTGGATCCTCTATCCCGCTCTCATCGGTGTGCTCATTGGAAATACGATCGAAGCCGGCGCCGATATCGGAGGCATGGCTGCGGCAATCAATGTGTTGGTTCCGATACCGATGCCGTTGATCATCATTCCCGTAACAGCGGCGATATTTGCTTTGCAGGTCTGGGGCTCTTACGAGTTGATCCGGAATATTTTCCGCTGGCTGGCGTTGACGCTGCTCGCCTATGTAGGTTCCGCGATTATCGCCAAGCCGGAACTCGCGGAAGTGATCAAAGGTACGTTGGTTCCGACGATTCGCTTCGACGCGAAGTTTCTCTCCCTCCTGGTTGCGGTAATCGGGACCACGCTTTCGGCTTATTTGTACACGTGGCAATCGAACCAGGAAGTAGAAGAAGAAATCGCGATGGGACGGCGACGATTGGCCCAGCGCAAAGGCGCCACGAAGAAGGAGCTAAAAGCGACAAAGACCGATGTTATCTCCGGCATGTTCTTCTCGAACGTCGTCATGTATTTCATCATCCTCTCCACTGCCTCAACACTCTTCAAAGCAGGCCAGACCGAAATCAACACGGCGGCAGAAGCGGCAGAGGCGCTGAAACCGTTGGCTGGTGATGCTGCGGCGGTGTTGTTTGCGTTAGGAGTGATTGGTGTTGGATTTCTGGCCGTGCCGGTGATGACGACGGGCGCTGCTTACGATCTTTGCCAGGTAGTTGGATGGAAACACAGTCTGCACGCGAAACCATCGGAGGCGAAAAAGTTCTACGCTGTGATCGGAGGCTTTACGGTGCTGGCGATGGGCCTGAATTTTCTCGGGTTCAATCCGATGAAAGCCCTTGTGTTTTCAGGAATCGTACAGGGATTTTCTACGCCACCGTTGTTGCTGATGATCATGTTGATAACGAATAACCGGAAGATCATGGGGAACCGCGTGAACACGTTGGGCCTGAACATACTCGGGCGGATCACGACGGTGGCGATCTTTGCTGCGACTGTTGGTCTGGTAGTGACGTGGTTTATGTAAGCCACTCTGCCGCCTGATACCCGATTTAGATCTCTCTGCGGCCCTCTGCGTATCTCTGCGGCCTCTGCGTTGAAATAGCCCTTAACGCAGAGATACGCAGAGGGCCGCAGAGAGGAGTTTCTGAGCTTGACGCTCGCTGCGACATCGTCAAGAATCTCGCGCATGAATCTTTCCGATATTCAGCAACTCTTAACTTACACCGAATGGGCCAACGATCTGGCGATGGAAGCAGCGGCGAAACTACCGGACGAAGGTCTGCACCGCGACTTCGGCATCAGTCACAAGTCGATCTTTGGAACTCTCGTACACATGGCGGGGGCTGAGTGGATCTGGCTCGAGCGCTGGAACGGAAACTCACCTACGAAAGCTGAAGCATGGACACGTTGGTCGACTGAGGCGTGCAACGACCTTCCTAACTTGAAAGATCGCTGGCTAAGGCTCGTCAACCAACGCACGCAATGTGTCTCGCAGTTGGACGAATCGAGACTGGCGGCAGACCTGTCATTCAAACTACTGAGCGGCGATCCCAGCTCGATGCCGCTAATCAATCAAATGCAGCACGTTGTAAATCACGCGACGATGCATCGCGGCCAGGTGGTGGGAATGATTCGTCAACTCGGCCTCGAGCCGCCTTCGACTGATTTGCTCTTCTACCTGCGTCGGGAGATTTCGCCGAAATAAGTTTCACACTGCGAGAAATTCTGTGTACCGCGTCGTTGCCTGGGTAATCGCGGCGCGTTCAGTCTTCTTCAAGTCCTTAGTCAATGTCAGTTCGATTGACTTGTTCCACGTGCCTGCCGCTATTCCGTTGATGACAACTGTTGGACCGAGTGAGCCCCAGCCCGGCTTTCCGTTTCGTGGATCAAATACGCTTTCGCGGTCTTTGTAAGCGACTAAATATTCGTCATAAATAGGCAGAAGGTGAGCTGTAGTCGACGAGCGAAGAGGGACTCCAGCGGATCGACTTCTCCAGTAAACCTTCTCTCCAATCGTTACTTTCTCAAGACCACTCAACTCCAAGCCACGTCGCGCATCGGCGGTAGTCAACCCCGACCACCACACAAAATCCTGCAACGTAGCTGGCCCATGACTGCGGAAATAAAGTCGAGTGAGTTTTGTGAGCGCCTCGTCGCGATCGATCGCCTTCGCCGGTGGAACGCGCTCGTCAAAGAGCGCGTAGGTTAACTGTTTGCCTATTCGTGGACCACTGCAAACCACACGATCCAGCTCCGCGCGAATGAGTATATGCCCCATTCTCACGGTATCGTTTGCCTCCACTCCTGACTCATTCAACCTCCGCCGCAGCTCCGCTCGCGATAGATGTTTCCCGTCTCTCAAAGCCCGTTCAAAAACTTTCCGCGAACGTTTGAAGACTGCATGATCGAGCTCAAACATGCGATAGCCTGAACCACACCTGACGTTTACACCGGGCGCGGTCAACTCCAACAGCCAGCGAATGTCGTCGCGAGCAACAAAGTGCCACGTCGGACGCATAACATGCGTGCGCAAGATTGCGCCGCGATTGAAAGCCTCCTCAATCACGGCATTTGTCGCACTTTGCATTCGGAGCGCGAGCGCCCACTTGGCGGCTTCAAAATCCTGTGACTGCACAGCGCCGAACCACCGCACAACGTCAACCGGTTTTCGAAACTCCGGCGCAGACAGTCCTTGGTTTCGAAGACGTTCAGAAACGAGTTTCATTTTGTGTGACTTTTGTGCCTTTTTGTGGCTAAGAATTATCGGCGGCAATCGTGACCGCAGTTCCGTTGAACGCCGCCGTTCCGCAAAGCGCATCGACAGCTTGCTGGTCAGTTAGATCGTTGATGCTTGCGCCGGCGTGTTGTTCGGCCACTGTCAGTTGATTGCCCGTGCGATCGTGTCCCCAACCGTGAGGAATACTTACAACGCCGCGCATGATCTCGTCTGATATTTCAACCGGCAACACGATCGATCCCACCCGCGAACGCACGACAACCTTCTGACCATTCAACAAGTCGCGATTAGCGGCATCCGTCGGGTGCATGAGCACTGTGCATTGAGGCTTCAACGGATTTCCCTTCACGAGCCTTTCACTGTTGTGCATCCACGAATTGTTACTGCGCAGTTGTCGCCGTCCAATCAACAGGAGATGACCGTTCATGTCAATTGCCGCTTCATTTAGAAATCGAGTCTTCACACGTTCGACGTCTTTGACCAAAACCTCCGGCGCAAGGTCAATCTGTTTGTCCCCCGTTCGAAGCCGGCCAGGCAAGCACGGAGTCAATGGACCAAGATCGATTCCATGCACGGCTTTCCGGACCTTTCGCAACGTCAGGCCTTTCGAGAAAGGATTCAACCGCGCGCCGTATGGTCCAAAACGCAACCCCAAATCTAGGATCCGCTCCGGCGTGAAGAATCGTTTGCCGAGCTTACGCTTCACCTCGCCAACGAATCCACCGTGCCTTATGCGAGATTCGAGCTCGAGCAGGATCTCCCAATCGTGTCGCGTCTCGGCGCTTCGTTCAAACAAAGGAGGTGAAAACTTCGCCGTGTTACGAACTGCGAGAAGGTGAAATGCGAGATCGTAATGTCCACGCTCGAGTGGTGACGTCGGCGGCAGAATGATGTGCGCGTGCCGCGTTGTCTCATTGATATAGCAGTCGATTGACACCATGAACTCGAGGCTTGCGAAGGCGCGATCCAGCTCGCGGCCGTTCGGCGTCGAGAGCACCGGATTGCCTGCGAGTGTGACGAGCGCTTTCACTTGCCCGTCGCCTTCGGTCAGGATCTCTTCAGCGAGTGCGACGACCGGCAATTCTCCGGAAAACTCAGGCAGCTTTCGTACACGACTGTGCCAGCGTGCAAAACTTCCACGCGCCGCTACTGATTCCGGCGCTGATACGGGATCGAAGGCCGGGAGTGTAAACATCGCGCCGCCGGGTCGATCGAGATTGCCGGTGACAATATTCAGAACGTTGATCAGCCACTGGCAAACGCCTCCGAACTCCTGCGTGCTCAGACCGATTCTTCCATAGCAAACCGCAGATTCCTCAGTAGCAAATTCTCTCGCGACCGTGCGTATCTGATCCGGCTCGATGCCAGTGATCTCAGCCACTCGTTCCGGCGGAAAATCCGCTACGAGACTCGCCACCGTCTCCACGCCTTTCGTAAACGGCGCCGGCTTGGTCAGCTTCTCCTCGAAAATCACGTGAAGCAATGCGAGTAGCAGGAGCACATCGGCGCCCGGACGAATGAAGTGATGGCGATCGGCAAAACGCGCGGTTTCGTTGTGACGCGGATCGATGAGTACGACTTTTCCGCCGCGTTTACGAATCTCCTCCAGCCTGCGATTCATGCCCGGAGCAGTCATCATGCTTCCATTCGACACCGCCGGATTCGCGCCCAGGATCAGAAAATATTTCGTGCGGTCGACATCGGGAATAGGCACGAGGAGTTGGTGACCAAACATCAGAAACGATGCGACGTGATGTGCGAGTTGGTCCACCGAAGTTGCAGAAAATTTGCTTCGCGTCCGCAGGCTTCGCAAAAACGGCGGCGCGAATAGAAGCGCGCCATAGTTGTGAACAGTCGGATTTCCGAGATACGTCGCGATCGAATTCCTGCCGTGGTTGGTGCGAATGCGTTTGAGGTTCTGCGCTACTTCGTTGAACGCTTCGTTCCAACCGATGCGCTCCCAACCGCGCGAGGTCCGGCGAACGGGATGCTTGAGGCGATCTTTGTCGTAATGAAAGTCCTGGAGGGCGACGGCCTTTGGGCAGATGTAACCGCGGCTGAACGGATCGTCTTTGTCGCCGCGGATATTTAGGTGTTGGTCGCCTGCGCTCGTGATCTCGATTCCACAGATCGCCTCGCAGAGATTACAGCTACGATAATGGACCGAATCATTCATGGCGCGCCTCGGTTTGTTGAGGAGAGCAAAGCTTAACATCCCTGACCCGGCCGCGCCATAAAAACAACAGTACACCGAGCTCTACTCTGCGGCCCTCTGCGTATCTCTGCGTCCTCTGCGTTAAGAGGCTATTTCAACGCAGAGAACGCAGAGATACGCAGAGGGCCGCAGAGATTCATTCTACGGATCGGTACCGCGCGGCCAGGAGGCCGGTGGCCAGGGTGATGTCGATGTCCGTGACCAGCAAACCTTCTTTCCCGTAAGGCTGATGCACGAGTAACGTTCCGTCGGGTTGGACCACGGCGGAGGTCGTCGGCGATCCGGCGCCGGCGTAGTTCACTGTCGCGAAGTAACACGTATTCTCCGCCGCACGACACAACGCCGCTTTCTCATGAAACGAATTGGCTGGATCCGCAAAACTCGTTGGGGCATAACTGCCCGGCTCGGCTTCATGAAAGTGTGGATGGAAGACGACGTGAGCGCCACCTCGCACCGCGACGCGAACCGTCTCCGGATAGCGCCAGCCTTCATGACAGATCGCTACGCCAAACTTCAGCCCGTCGACCTGAAACACCTGCCTGCCGGAACCCGGCGAATAGATCGTGTCTTCAGAAGGATCGACCTGGACCTTGTCCTGAAAACCAGCCACCATTCCATCTCGATTAATCACGAGCGCACTGGCCAACACCGCTTCACCAACCACGCGCTCAGTCCCGAGAATCACCGCCACATTCGCTCTTGCAGCAGCAGATGCAATGCTGGACCACGCACGTTCGAGAAACCCCTGATCGGGCGGCAACACTCCCTTATTAATCCCTCGATAACCCGGAACAAAACACTCGGGAAAACAAATCACATCCGCACGCTCGTTCGACGCTTCAGCGATAGCTTCTTCAGCAAGCGTGACTGACTCTTCACGCGACTTCGGAAAACGGATGTTGGCCAGTGCAATGCGGTAAGTGTTCACGTTAGACCAATTTCGCTGTCATACTAATCGGCGTACTCGCGAGCGCCTTCGACAACGGGCAGTTTTCTTTAGCTCCCTGCGCATACTGTTGAAACGCCGCATCGTCGATACCAGGAACCTCAGCCTCTGTCTGCAGCTCGATCTGTGTGATAGTGAATGCTTCACCAACCTTTTCGAGTTTGACTCTCGCTTCCGTGTGGATTCGTTTCGCCTTGATGCCGGCGCGCGAAAGCGCCGCCGTAATCGCCATCGTGAAACAACCAGCGTGCGCCGCGCCCAGCAATTCCTCCGGATTAGTTGCGGCTTCACCTTCTTCAAATCGTGATTTGAACGAGTACGGGCCTTCGAAGGCGCCGCTTCCTACCTTCAACCTCCCACTACCCTCGGCGAGATTTCCTTCCCATTCAGCTTCTGCTTTTCGTGTTGGCATACTGTCCTTTCATTGTCTGTTGGATTGCGAATTTTATTTTTCAGGATTTGGACCGATCATGCAAACTTTGATTGACACATGTCCCCAAACGCCTCATACTGCATCGTCCCCAGCGCCCAGTTAGCCTCACATCTTTGGTTGTAAAAGCCCAGGCTATGCGAGCTCAGAACAAAGGACTCCCATTCGTGTGCAAGGAGTCGATTGTTGCAGCCACTGAAGCAACTTGCCATCCGGAATCGGATCCTGGGAGCTCTTCCTGACGAAGAGTTCGGCCGTATTGCGCCGCATTTGAGCGCCGTCAAATTCGAGACAGACGAAATCATCTATCTAAGTGAAGACCCGATTGAGTTCGTGTATTTACCCGAGAACGGTTTGATCTCCTTACTCTCGACTACCGAAACAGGCTCCACGATCGAAGTTGCGATGCTGGGCAAAGAAGGCGTCGTAGGGCTTCCAGTCATCTTAAAGAATCGTATCATCCCTTACGACGTTAAGGTCCGCTTACGCACCGACGCGTTAAAGATCAAAGCCGAAGTGTTTCAGGAAGAGTTTGACAAAGGTCAGGCCCTTCATGAATTCATATTGCGTTATCTCAACGTGATGATTACGCAAATCTCGCAGTCGTCCATATGCAATCGCTTTCATACGATTGAAGCGACGCTCAGCCGCTGGTTACTCACAGTGCAGGATCAAACCAACTCGGGCACTCTTTATCTAACACAGCAGGTTATTTCCCAGGCGCTCGGAGTTCCACGAACGGGCGTGACGGTTGCGGCAGGAGCGCTGCAAACGGATGGAGCCATTCGTTACAGTCGCGGAAAAATCGCGATTCTCGATCGCATGCGACTCGAGTCTCACTCATGTGAGTGTTACCGGATCATTCGCGATGAGCTGGACCATTTCCTCAACGAATAATCTATCGATTACCAAACACCAGCACGAGAATCACGACGACGATCAATATAGTCACTACCAGCAGCGCGATTTTCCAGAAGCTGTACGGCCGTTCGCCTTGTATCTCCCCGGTGCGGCCGTTGACCAGAATTTGAAAGAGCTTCGAGTTGTAGCGATAAGCGCCGGCGTACACCGGCAGCAACAAATGCTTGAACGTGATGTCGGAATACTCAGTTGAAAGACTCTCGATCCGCTGCTCGTCACCGCCGATGTCGTTACTTACCGAGTTTTCAATCGCAGGCGCGATGACTTGCTTCATCAGCTCAAAGCCCTGCTCGAGATCGATCTGATAACGCTGCGCCTTGAACCCCGCCAGAAATGCCGGATCGTATGACCGCAACTGCGGAAAGTCCCAGGGCTCCAACGCTGCAAGTCGATTAGACGGCAGAGACGTCGTCGCGGGAATCAACACATCATCGAAAGATCCATTGACCGTGCCTGACGCCGGATACCAGCGCGTATGTCGCACCTGTCTCGTGCGCTGCACCTCTCGACCCTGGGCGTCGCGGTCTTTCCAGCACATTGGGATCCTAAGCTTA
>JADMIO011113632.1_pt1 | contig 13951 bp, 11 predicted proteins | sample 8958161 | NCBI WGS metagenome assembly JADMIO01 (sample SAMN16585339, study PRJNA669376) | soil metagenome | isolation source: Crop rotation soil | place: USA: Cullars Rotation, Alabama | collected 2011 | reverse complement strand
CCCCTACGCCGCGGGCCGCCTGTACCGCACCGGCGATCTTGCGCGCGTGCTTGGCGATGGATCGCTCGAGTTCCTTGGCCGGATCGATCACCAGGTGAAGCTCCGCGGCTACCGGATCGAGCTCGGCGAGATCGAGTCCGCGCTCGGCAAGCACCCCTCGGTGCGCGAGAGCGTCGTCCTCGCGCGCGAGGACGCGCCGGGCGACGTCCGGCTCGTGGCGTACGTCGTGCCGCGCCCGAGCGAGGGCGGCGCGGCGCCCTCGGAGTGGCAGACGATCTGGGACGAGGCCTACAAGCAGACGAAGGGCTCCGAGGTCGACCCGACGTTCGACATCGCGGGCTGGAACAGCAGCTACGACGGCGCGCCGATCCCCGAGGCGGACATGCGCGAGTGGGTCGAGCGGACGACCGAGCGGATCCTCGCGCGGCAGCCGCGGCGGGTCCTCGAGCTCGGGTGCGGGACCGGGATGTTCCTCTTCCGGATCGCGCCGCAGGTCGACCACTACACGGGCGTCGACTTCTCGCCGACCGCGCTGGCGAAGATCGAGGCGCACGTCGCGGCGCGCGCGATGCTCAACGTGAGCCTCCGGCAGAAGGCGGCCGACGACTTCACGGCGTTCGAGCCGGCGAGCTTCGACGCCGTCGTGATCAACTCGGTCATCCAGTACTTCCCCGACGTCGCGTATCTGGTGCGCGTGATCGAAGGCGCGCTCCGCGTGCTCGCGCCGGGCGGCACGCTCTTCGTCGGCGACGTCCGCAGCCTGCCGCTGCTCGAGGCCTTCCACACGGCGATCGAGCTCCACGCGGCGCCCGACGGCACGCCGCGCGGCGAGCTCACGAAGCGCGTCGAGCGGCGCATCGCCCAGGAGAGCGAGCTCGTCGTCGACCCGGCGCTCTTCTACGCCTTGCGCGACGCGTTCCCCGACGTCGGCGAGGTGAAGGTCCTCCTGAAGCGCGGCGCCCACGACAACGAGCTCACGCGCTTCCGCTACGACGTGATCCTTCGCAAAGGCGTGACCCGGATGGCGACGCGCGACGAGCTCGCGCAGTTCGACCTCGAGGCCGAGGACGGGAGCGCGGCGACGCGGGCGTCGATCCTCGCGGCCCTGCGCGGCGAGCCGGCGAGCTTCGCCGTCGCCAACGTGCGAAACCGCCGCCTCGTCCGCGAGCAACGCGCGACCGAGATCCTACGGAGCGGCAGCGCGGCGAACGCCGCCGAGATCCGCGCCGAGCTCGCGGCGATCGACGACCTCGGCATCGCGCCCGAGGAGCTCGTCGGACTGCACCCGAGCTACGACGTCGAGCTCACGTGGGCCGCATCCGGCGCGAACGACCGCTTCGACGCGCGCTTCCGCCACACGAGCAAGGCGCCGCCGCCCTCGATCGCGCCGACGCGCGCGCGGACGCCGCAAGCCAAGCCGTGGAAGGCCTACGCCAACGCCCCCGCGCGCCGCGCGAGCGGTGACGCGCTCGTCCCCGCGCTCCGCGCGCACCTCAAGGCGAAGCTCCCCGACTTCATGGTGCCGAGCGCCTTCGTCGTGCTCGACACGCTGCCGCTCACCCCCAACGGCAAGATCGACCGGAAAAAGCTGCCCGCCCCCGACCGCGCGCGCCACGAGCCCGCGGCGAGCTACACCGCCCCGGCGAGCGAGGCCGAGCGCGTCATCGCCGGCGTCTGGCAGGACCTGTTGAACCTCGACCAGGTCGGCACGGGCGACAACTTCTTCGACCTCGGGGGCAACTCGCTGCTCATGGTCCAAGCGAGCGGCAAGCTGAGCAAGCTGCTCGGGAAGAACCTCTCCCTCGTCGACATGTTCCGCTTCCCGACCATCGCATCCCTCGCCGGCTTCGTGGCGCAAGAGAGCGGCGCCAAGGACGCCGCCGTCGAACAGAGCCAGGACCGCGCCCAGACGCGCAAAGACGCGATGGCCCGCCGAAGAGAGATGCGCCGCGGAGCGACGTGACCGCGAGACCGGAAAAGCGCGGAGCTCCTGCTATGATTTCGACTTGTGGACGAAGCGCGTCGAAAGCGTGCAGAGGCGCGGCGAACGCGCGCCGTGATTCATCGGGCGCGCCTCACGGACAAGGAAGGCGACCTGTCGCCGGTCTTCGGCGCCGAAGCCATCGCGCTCGCCGTTCGCCTGACGCGGGAGAGCTTCGCGCTCGCCGGGATCCCGGTGCCGACGTACACGCGTCAAGCGATCCCCGTCCGGTTCGTTCGGCGGCTCGCGCGTGATTGAGCTCCCGGACGACTTTCGCGATCTGCTGGTCGAGCTGGACGAGGCCGGCGTCGACTTCGTCGTCGTCGGCGGATTCGCCGTGGCATTCCACGGCCATCCGCGCGCGACGAAGGACATCGACATCCTCGTGCGCCCCGAGCGCGAGAACGCCGCCCGAACGTACCGTGCCCTCGCCGCTTTCGGCGCACCGCTCGCAAGCTTCGAGGTCTCCGAGGCGGACTTCGCAACCTACGATGGAGTGCTCCAGATCGGGCTTCCTCCACGGCGCATCGATATCCTGACGAACGTGTCGGGCATCGGATTCGATGAGGCGGCGGCGGACGCCCCGACGCTGGAGGTCGACGGGCGGGCCATCCGAATCATCGGCCTCGCTGCGCTCCTGAAGAACAAGCGCGCAAGCGCCCGCGAGCAGGACCTCGCCGACGTCAAGGCGCTCGAGAACGTTAAGGCGCGCTGACGCCGCGCGCGCGGCCGCGCAGTCCGCGAGCCAGGCCGCACGCGCAGCGCGCAGATTCCGGGTGGGGGGCGTCGGGGGAGCGGCCGCGCAGTCCGCGAGCGATGCCGCACGCGCAGCGCGCAGATTCCGGGTGGGGGGTGTCGGGGGGAGCGTCCGCGCTCCCCCTGACCGAAATCAAGGCGCGTTGGTGCCTTTGCGCCCGTACGCGTCTTCGAGCCGCACGACGTCGTCCAATTCCGGCGTCGACACCTCGAGGACGTCGACGTCGGTGACCGCGATCATCCGGTGCACCGTGAGCGGCACGCAATGGAACGACTCCATGTGCTTCAGGCGGAGCGTCTTCACGTCGTCGCCTTGGCCGATCTCGAGGTCCATCTCGCCGTTCTGGACGAGAAAGGTCTCTTCTTTCTTGTTGTGGTATTGCCGCGAGAGACGCTGGCCTGCATCGATATGCAGGATCTTCCCGACATACCGCGACGTCTCGGCCCAAATGAGCTCGTAGCCCCAAGGCTTTTCGACTCGACGCATCGCTCTCCTACTCGATCTCTACGGAGGTCGTCCCCGTGATGGTCCCGTTCAACGTCAGCCACAGTACCTTGCTCGCGCTGTCGACGCTGGCGAAGTAGCCGCTGTCCGCGGCGAGCGCGGCGCCGCCGACGCGGACCGAAGCCGGGCCCGCAGCGGTGTAGCCGACGACGCGGATCACCGGGTTTTTCAGCGGGCTCGCGCCGGCCGCGAGCTGCGCGGTGACCTTGTTGCCGTCCGCGTTCAGGACCCACGTGCCGTACACCGGGTCGTAGCCGGCGTGGGCGTACGCGACGGCGTCGCTCCGCCCGACGCCGCCGGGGCCGCTGGTCGCGACCGAGCCGCGGGTCGCCGTGAGGCGCGCCGCATACACCGCCTCGATGTCGGCGACGGCGCCGGCGACGGCTTTGCTCGTGTGCGTCCCGAGGACGATCGCGACCGAATAACTCGAATAGGGATAAGCGCTCATCTTGCGCCCGAACTCGGGATACTCGCTCTGCCCGACCGCACCGTAGCTCAGGCCCCAGGCGACCCGCTTCGACTGGCCAGTAAAGGGGAGCTCGTATTGATTGAGCTGGAATGGCCACAGCCAATCTTGCGGCATCGTGTTCCCGCCGGCGGTGCAGTTCGGCCCGGGAGACGCGCTCGTCCGCTTCCAGCAGCCGGCCTCGAGGACGCCCTCGCCGTAGTCGCCGCCGGCCGGGTGGTCCTCGAACGACTGCGTCTGGACGAGGCCCATCTCGGCGTCGGCCTTGTTCGCCCACTCCATCGCGTACGGGATCGTGTTCGGCGCCGTGTAGTCCCACGCCGACTTGAGCGAGACGACGCCCGCGCCCGTCGTCGTGAACTTGTACTTGTCGCCCCAGGCGACGCCGTCGACGTTGCCGTCCCGGCCCGGCGCGTCGTCCCAGCTCAAGTCGCCATACGGCGATCGCGAGTCGCCGCTCGCGACGTTCTGCCCGGCGGGCCGCGCGTCGTAGGTAATCGCGTAAATCGGGTGCGAGCGACCCGTCGCGAAGAACCAGTGGACCGTCACATCGACGGGCCCCTTCTGGTTGATCCGGAGCTTGAACTCGTGAATCGCGTGGTGCCGCCCGACGAAGACCGCGCGCGAGTCCGGGTGCGCGCCCGCCGAGGTCACGGCGCCGGCGCCGTGCGAGACGATGTACCCGAAGCCGTTCCACGCGCCGCTCGCGCCGGTGCCGACGGCGCGCCGCGTGCGGCCGTTCGCCTCGTACGTCATCGTCCGGGCGAAGCCCGACCCGCCGCTGTTCGCCGTGACGAGCGCGGTCGACCGCGGCGTGCACGCGGCGTCGTACCAGGTGACGTTGTCGGCCGCGTAGCCATCGACGTTCGCGTTCGTCGCGCGGACGAGCGCCTTGCACCCGCTCGTCGCGTTGGTCGCGCCGCCGCCGTCGCCGCTCGGGACCGTTCCCGAGTCGGTGTCGCCGGGGACGAAGCCGCCGTCGCTCGCGGAGATCGCGCCGCCGTCGGCCGCCGCGATGACGCCCCCGTCGGGCGCGCGCTCGACCTCCGGGCTCGATGCGGGAGGCTGCTCGCCGTCGCACGCGATGAAGCCGAGCGCCGCGGCCGCGGAGAGCGCGCGCCGTGCCCTGATATTCATTCGGACCTCCCTGCGAAGTGGACGAAGGCGACGTAAGTGCGGGTGCGGAGACCAAGCAGCACCGTCGCTGCTCTTTTCCCATACGCGGACGCGAAAGACACGGGTAAGTTCTCCCGCCATGCGCCTCGTAGCCTTCGGAGTCGGATACGTCGGTTTGGTCACGGGAACTGGGCTGAGCGAGCTCGGTCACGATGTCCTTTGCGTGGACATCGACCCGGAGCGCGTTCGCAAGCTCAAAGAGGGGATCATCCCCATTTACGAGCCGGGCCTCGGCGACCTCGTTCGCCGCAACGTCCGCAACGGGCGGCTCCACTTCGCGACCACCGTCACCCCGCCGTACGACGAGGCGGACATCTACTTCATCGCCGTCGGCACGCCGCCGGCGGAGGACGGGTCGGCCGACCTGCGCCAGGTCTTCGCCGCGGCCGAGCAGATCACGAAGATCGCGAAGAAGCCGGCGCTCGTCGCGATGAAGAGCACCGTGCCGGTCGGCACGTGCGACGCGGTCCAGGAGCGGATCAAGGCCTCGCCGGTGCAGCTCGAGGTGATCTCGAATCCCGAGTTCCTCAAGGAGGGCACGGCGGTCGACGACTTCATGCGCCCCGACCGCATCGTGATGGGCGCGCGGAGCGAGCGTGCCCGCCAGATCCTCCACGACCTCTACGCGCCGCTGCAGCTCCAGGGCGAGCGCATGGTCATGACCGACCCGCGCTCGAGCGAGCTGATCAAGTACGCGTCGAACACGATCCTCGCGATGCGCGTGTCGTTCATGAACGAGCTCTCGCGCCTTTGCCACGCGACCGGCGCCGACATCCACGCCGTCCGCCAGGGCATGGGCTCGGACTCGCGCATCGGTCGTCGCTTCCTCTACGCCGGCCCGGGCTACGGCGGCTCCTGCTTCCCGAAGGACGTCACCGCGCTCTCCGCGCTCGGCAAGTCGCACGGCGTCGAGATGCGCCTCGCCGACGCGACGCACCTCGCGAACGAAGAGCAGGCGCACTTCGTCGCGAAGCTCGTCGAGGACGGCCTCGGCGGCGTGAAGGGCAAGACGATCGCGCTCTGGGGCCTCGCCTTCAAGCCGGAGACGGACGACATCCGCGAGAGCCCGGCGCTCAAGCTCGCCTCGGCGCTCCTCGCCAAGGGCGCCAAGGTCGTCGGCCACGATCCGGAGGCCGGCCCGAACTTCTCGGCCGCGATGGGCGGCAAGGTCGACGTCCTCGAGAAGGACTACGACGTGCTGAACGGCGCCGACGCGCTCGTCCTCCTCACCGAGTGGCGCAGCTACCGCGCGCCGAACTTCCCCGAGATCAAGAAGCGCCTGCGCGGCGACCAGCCGCTCGTCATCGACGCGCGCAACATCTGGAAGCCGGCGGACATCCTCAAGGCCGGCCTGCGCTACCACGGCATCGGCGTGCCGGTGCCGAACGTCCCGCAGCAGCACTGACCTTCGTAACGAAGGCGCGACGCGCGAGCAGCCCACCGGCTGCCCGCGCGTTTCGCATTTCGGCGACTACCAGCCCGCCGCGTGGGCGCCGCCGCGGCGCGGCTCGGGCGCGCCGATCCAGCCTTGGAGGCCGCGCCCGATGGCCGGCGCGTCGGCCAGGTGATCGCGCTTGTCGAGCGTGTGGCCCATCGCCTCGAGCTCCTTCACGAGCTCCGGCGCGAAGCCGTTCTCCTCGTAGACGATCTTGTCCGGCAAGTGCTGGTGGTGGAAGCGCGGCGCGTTGACGGCGGCCGCCACGTCCATCCCGTGGTCGACGACGTTCGAGAGGATCTCGAAGACGCTCGTGATGATCGTCGGCCCGCCGGCGGCGCCGAGGACGAGCTCCACGTTGCCGTCGCCGCCGAGGACGATGCTCGGCGACATCGACGAGAGCATCCGCTTCCGCGGGGCGATCGCGTTCGGCTCGCCCTGGACGAGGCCGAAGCCGTTGGCGACGCCTGGCTTCGACGCGAAGTCGTCCATCTCGTTGTTCATCAGGAAGCCGCCGCCGCTGACCATCACGCCGGAGCCGAACCACCAGTTGATCGTCGTCGTGAGGGCGACGGCGTTGCCGCTCGCGTCGACGACCGAGAAGTGCGTCGTGTGCGGTCCGTTGCCCGAGGCCGCCCCGTCGGCGACGATCTTCGACGACGGCGTCGCGTGCGCCTCGTCGATCGACGCGCGCTGCGCCGCGGCCCAGGCCGGCGAGGTCAGCTCGTCGATCGGGTTCTTCACGAAGTCCGGATCCCCGAGGCGCGCGTTGCGTGCGGCAAAGGCGCGGCGCATCGCCTCGGCGATCAGGTGAACCTCCTTGGCCGAGTGCCACGGCAGCTTGCCGAGCTCGTACGACGAGGCGATGTTGGCGATCATGGCGAGCGTGACCCCGCCCGACGAGGGCGGCGGCATCGCGACGATCGTCCGCCCGCGGTACTTCACCTCGATCGGGTCGCGCCACTTCGCCTGGTACGACGCGAGATCGTCGAGCGTGATGAGCCCGTCGTGCGCGCTCATCTCGCGCGCGATCAGCTCCGCCGTCGGCCCGGTGTAGAAGCCCTTCGGCCCCGCCTCGGCGATCCGCTTCAGGACGGCCGCGAGATCGGGGTTCTTGAACGTGCTCCCGACCGGCGGCGGCGCGCCGTTCGGCAAGAGGAGCGCCGCGGTCGCCGGGTGCTCGCCGAGGCGCTTCTTCATCCGGTCCTCGCCGAGGATCTGGGCGAAGCTCTGGTCGATGACGAAGCCCTCCTCGGCGAGCTTGATCGCCGGCGCGAGGAGCTCGGCCCACGTCTTCTTCTTCGAGCCGAGCGCGGTGAACGCTTCGTAGAGCCCGGCGACGCTCCCGGGGACGCCGCTCGCGCGGTGGCCGGAGCGCGAGGACTCGGTCGGCTTGCCGTCGGCCCCGATGAAGACGTCGCGCGTCGCCTTCGCCGGCGCGGTCTCGCGGAAGTCGAGCGCGCGCGCCTTGCCGTCGATCCGCGCGACCAAGAAGCCGCCGCCGCCGATGTTGCCCGCCGCCGGGTAAACGACGGCGAGGGCGAAGGCCGTCGCGACCGCCGCGTCGACGGCGTTGCCGCCCGCGGCGAGCACCTCTTGCCCGACCTTCGTCGCGAGCGCCGCGTCGGTCGTCACCATCCCCTTCGCGCCGGTCGCGGCGCCGAGCGAGGGCGCGTACGGCCAGCCCGCGGGGAACGCGGGCGCGGGCTGCGCCGCGACGGCAGGGCGGCGCGCCTCCGGCGCGGCGTGCGGCGCGGCGCCGCAGCCGACGACGAGCGCGAGGAACCAAGGCAGAGCTCTGTGTCGCATGGCGCGACACACTAGCGACCTCCGCGCCGGATCGCGATCAGACGTCGAGCATCTTGAGCGCGACGTCGAAGACCGCGGTCTCGACCTTCGCGCGCTGCTCGTCCTTCATGTTCTCGAAGGCGAACGAGACGCGGACGAGCTGCCCGCTCTGCGGCTTCGACTGCACGGGGAGCGCGCGCCCCTCGAGCGCGTCGCCGCCGAGGCGGAGCTTGTAGCGGATCGACTCGCGTGGCACCTCGCCCGCGCTGAGCAGGAGCGAGAACCCGCCGGACGAGAGATCGACCGTCGGCCCGCGGAACCAGCCCGTCGGGAGCTCGAGATCGACCTGAAGAGCGCGCGCCACGCGGAGCGCTTGCCGCGCCGTCTCGCCTGGCTTCAGCGTGAGCTGCTGCGCCTTCAAGAGCGCCCGCGCCAGCTGCTCGCGGCCGCCCTCGTAGGCCTCGAGCTCGTCCGGCGCGAGCTTGTTCTGCTTGTACTTGTCGTGGAGAATCCGAAGCTGCTCGATCCACTCTTTGAGCTGCATCCTTCGTCGAATATAGCGCGCTCACGCCGAGGCGCGCGCGCCTCGCGCGCCGGCGGGCGCCTCTCTCATGCGCTCTTGCCCGACACCGGCGTCGGCAGCCCACCCTTGCGCTCGAGGAGCAGCATGTTCAGCTCCGCGCCGAGAAGCAGGGCTATGGAGAACAAGTAGAGCGCGGTGAGGATCACACCGACGATCGCGAGGCCGGCCGAGTACGCGTCGCCGGTGCCCGCCCAGCTCACGTAGAAGCCGTAGCCGACGCCGAGGAGCCCGTTCAGGACGACGACGAAGAGCGCGCCGGGGACGATCGGCGTGTGCTTCCGGTGGGTGTGCGGGAGGCCGGCCCAGTAGAGGAACGCGACGAGGAAGAACGAGATCGCGGCGCTGATCAGGATCCGGAGGATCGCCGTGCCGACGCCCGGCAGGAAGTTCCGGAGCGCCTCGGGGACCGCCGCGCCGACGACCTTGAAGACCCAGGTCACGCCGGTGCCGAGCAAGGTCAGCGCCGCGATGCCGATCGAGAGCACGATGCAGACGCCGATCGCGATCGCGCGCTTCTTCCACCAGGGCCGCTCGACCTTGGCCTGCACCTCGAGGGCGTCGAAGATCGAGTGCACCCCGCTCGACGCGAGCCAAAGGAACGTCAGGGCCGACACCGGGGCGACGGTGCCGCCGTTCCAGGCGGCCACGTTCCCCATCTCCTTCGTCAGCATGTCGCGCGCGGCGGGCGGCATCGACTGGAGGAGCGGGCTGCCGGAGGCGGCGTCGCCGAGGGCGAAGCGCGCCGCGACCAACCCGCAGACGGCGGCGAGCGGAATGAGCGCCAAGAAGAGCCAGAACGCCATCTCCGAGGCGAGGCCGGTCGTCCGGTCCTTGCCCATGCGCGTGACGAGCTCTTTGACGAGCGTCTTCGTCTTGGTGACGAAGCCTCCCCCTTTGGGTCCGGTCGACGTGCGCGTACCTGCCACGCCGTGGTGGTGCATGATCTGGGTCGCCATGCGCGAGCGTGGTGCATCGGGCGTGCCGGGCCGAAGCGGCGCACCGAGGGCCTCGCCCTGCGAACCCACGCGCCGAGGCTCGCAACACGCTGCCGCCGCGAGATTTCTCGCGGCAGAGGCCACGGTTGCGCTTGTGCGCAAGCGCGGGATGGAGGTTTGCTAGACGCGCTCCAGGGGAGCGCGTGATCGCCGCAGAGCGCACGCGTTGGGGCACATTCGGGGGGAGGGTTCGATGTCCGTGAGTCCGGAGGCACGCGCCGGCATCGGCGATGTCTCGCTGGAGCGAAGGCGCATGGCGCTCGAGCACGCCTTGCTCCAGCTCGCGGCCGAGGCCGCGCGCGCCGAGGACACGAACGCGATGGCGGACGCGCTGGTGCGCGGCCTCGTCTCCCACGCCGGCGCGCTCACGGCGGAGGTGCACCTCGTCGACGACGAGCGCCGCGAGCTCCGTTGCATCGCCCGCTCCGGCGGCGACGGTGCCGGCGTGCGGACTCCGCTCGACGCCACGCGCGCCGAGGCGACCGCGGTGCGCACGCGCGAGCTCCTTCACGCGTCCCTCCCCTCCGGCGCCGACTCGGTGACGATCCCGCTCATCAACGCGACGACCGGGATCGGCGCGATCGCGACGACGTTCCCGCACCGCCTCGCGCCGGACGAGATGGTCGCGCTCCGCGCCCTCGCCGATATCTGCACCGTCGTCGTGGCGCGCGCGGCGATGCGCGCGACGATCACCGAGCACGAGCGGTTCGAGCGCTCGCTCCGGGCGACGGCGCGGCGCTTCCGGGCGAGCTTCGACCAGACCTTCCAGCTCGCGTGGATGCTCACGGCCGACGGGACGGTCGTCGACGTCAACGCCGCGGCGATCGACGTCATCGGCTGGCCCGCGAGCGCGATGCTCGGCCGGCCGATGTGGGAGGCCGCGGCCTGGGTGCGCGCCCCGGGGTTCGACGCCGCGCTCCGCCAGCGCGTCGCGCGCGCCGCGCGCGGCGAGAGCGTTCGCTGCGAGGTCGAGTGCGCGACCGCGAACGGCAGCAAGGCGACGCTCGACCTCTCGGTGAAGCCGGTCACCGACGAGGCGGGGCACCTCGCCTTCCTCCTCGCCGAGGGGCGGGACGTCACCGCGCGGAAGAACGCGGAGGACGCCCGGAAGGCGCTCGCCTCGCAGATCGAGCGCGAGCGCGAGTGGCTCCGCGCCGTCATCGAGCACGCGCCGGTCGGCATCGTCCTCGTCGAGGACGGCACCGGCAACCGCGTGCGGATGAACCCGCGCGCGCGCAGGCTGCTCGGCGTCCGCGGCGACGACGGCGAGCTCGAGGCCGAGGGCGCGCGCCTCGTCTCCGCCGCGCTCGCCGGCGAGCTCACCGAGCCGCGCGAGATCACGGTCACGCTCGCCGAGGCCAAAGAGGCGCAGGCGCTCGTGAGCGGCGAGACCGTCCGTGACCCGGACGGCACCGTCACCGGGGCGGTGGTCCTGTGCGAGGACGTCTCGGCGCTGAAGAAGCTCCAGCGGCTCCGCGAGGAGTGGACGAGCGTGATCGCGCACGACCTCCGGCAGCCGCTCACCGCGATCGAGCTTCAGGCCTCGCGCCTCGTCCGCGGGGCGAACGTGAACCCCGCCTCGTGCGCGAACCACATCCTCGCGGCGACGCGGCTCCTCGACCGGATGATCTCGGAGCTCTGGGACCTCGCCGCGGTCGAGGGCGGGCAGCTCTCGCTGAAGCCGGTCGAGACCGACGTGACGGCGATGACCCGCGCGGTGCTCGATCGCTTCGGCTGGCAGGTCGGCAACCACGCGCTGAAGTTTCACGAGGATCCCGGCACCACCGTCGCCGCGGTCGATCCGCAGCGCTTCGAGCAGATCCTGTGGAACCTCGTCGCGAACGCTGGAAAGTACGGCTACCCCGACACCGAGATCCTCGTCGATCTCGCGCACAAGGAGCGCGAGGTCGAGATCTCGGTCACGAACCGCGGCGACGGCATCGACGCCGAGGCGCAGAAGCGGATCTTCGACCGCTTCCACCGCCTCGAGAGCTCGCGCCGGGGCCGCGAGCGCGGGCTCGGCCTCGGGCTCTACATCAGCAAGCAGCTGACCGAGGCGCAGGGCGGGCGCATCTGGGTCGAGAGCACCAAGGGCGACACGACGACGTTCCATTTCACCGTGCCGCTCCTTCCGTAACGATCTCGGGAATGCGGGCCGCGCCCGCGGGGTCATGGACGAACCTTGGCAGGCGTCGACAGCATCCTCGGCATCGTGATCCAGCAGGGGGCCGACGAGCTCCGCCTCGGCACCGACAAGGCGCCGCGGATGTTCGCGCGCGGGACGCCGAAGAAGCTCGCGCTCCCGCCGACGCCGGACGACATGCTCCGGCACCTCCTCGGCGCGATGCTCACGCCCGAGCGCGAGGCGCAGCTCGCCGGCGCCGGTCGCGTCGATCTCGTCTACAGCGCCGCCGGCGTCGGGGCGTTCGCGGTCACGCTCACCCGCCGTGGGGACGCCGAGCCGCTCGCGTTCGACGCGGTCCTCGTCCGCGCACAATCGGCCTCGCGCCCGCCGCCGCCGCCGCCGCCGCCTGGGATGGAGACGCCGAGCGCGCCGCCGCCGCCGGTGATGCCGGCGGCGCCGCTCGCGGAAGCGCCGCACCGGCCCGAGGCGTCGCTCGCGCTCGTCGGGCTCCTCGGGCACGCGATCTCGCTCCGCGCGAGCGATGTCCACCTCCTCGACGGCGAGCCGCCGACGACGCGCGTCGACGGGCAGCTGACGACGCTCTCGCCCGTCGCCCTCGATGTGTCAACGTTGCTTGACGGCTGCCTCGACGCCGAGGCGCGCGCGCGGATCGCCGGCGGCCGCTCGGCGGACGTCGGCTTCGAGGTGCCGGAGGTCGGGCGCTTCCGGATGAACGTCTACCGCTGCACCCAGGGGCTCGCGGCGGCGATCCGCGTGCTTCCGCGCGCCGCCCCGCCGCTCTCCGAGCTCCGCCTGGCGGTGAACCTGAGCGACCTCGTCGAGCTGCCGCACGGGCTCGTCATCGTCAGCGGGCCGACGGGCTCGGGCAAGAGCACGACCCTCGCGGCGCTCGCCGGCGAGATCCTCCGCCGAAGATCGGCGCTCGTCATCTCGCTCGAGGACCCGATCGAGTACGCCCTCGACCCGCGCGGGACGCGGAGCATCGTCCGCCAGCGCCAGGTCGGGCGCGACGTCCGCGACTTCCCGACCGGCCTCCGCGACGCGCTCCGCGAGGACCCCGATGTCCTGATCATCGGCGAGATGCGGGACATGGAGAGCATCTCGCTCGCGCTCACGGCCGCGGAGACGGGGCACCTCGTGCTCACGAGCTTGCACAGCCGGAGCGCCACGTCGGCGGTCGACCGGATCGTCGACGCCTACCCGCCGGGGATGACGAACCAGATCCGGATCCAGCTCGCCGAGTCGCTCCGCGCGGTCATCGCGCAGCGGCTCGTCCCGCGAGCGCGTGGCGGCGGGCGCGTCGCGCCGATCGAGGTGCTGCGGGGAACCCACAGCGTGGCGACGATGATCCGCGAAGCAAAGACGGCGCAGCTCTCGACGGTCATCCAGTCGAGCCGCAAGGAGGGCATGCTCCCGCTCGAGCGCTGCCTCGCCGACATGGTGAAGAGCGGCGAGATCACCGCCGACGTCGCGCGATCGGTGGCCAACGACACCGGCACGCTCGCGACCTTCCTCCAGTAGCGCGTGCGTGGAACGCACCATGCTTTGCCCCGAGGCATGGACGACCCGAAGCCGAAGCCCGCGCGTGATCCGAAGGCCCCCGAGCCCCCGCGCGAGGACCCGCCGCGCGACAAGCCCGAGCCGGGCGCCCCGCCGCCGGAGCTCAAGGACCCGCCCGCGCCCGACGCGCCGCCGCCGATGATCCCCGACCCGGGCACGCCCGACGCGAACCCGATCGACCCGCGGGTGTTTTAGCTAGCGCTGCATCACTTTGGAGAGCGCCAGCGCGTGGCGCACCTGCGCCAGCGTGAGGCCGGCGCGGGCGGCGATCTCGGCGTGCGTCGGCGTGCGACCGAGCTCGCCGCGGAGCGCGCGCGCCGCGGTGAGGACGCCGCGGAGGTGCTCGCTCGCCTTGCCCGACGTGCCGGCGTCGACGGCGCGACCATTCGCCTCGAGCGCCTCGATGAGCGTGTTGATCTCGTCGGTCGACACGGCGAGCACGCCGATCTCTTCGGCAAGCTCGTCGAGCGTCACGCGGCGCGACGGCTCGCTCTTCGTCAGGAGCGCGTCGAGGATCGTCTGGAGGCTCGGACCAAGGTGCATGGGCTCACTTCCCGCCG
>JADMIO010835462.1_pt1 | contig 13951 bp, 17 predicted proteins | sample 8958161 | NCBI WGS metagenome assembly JADMIO01 (sample SAMN16585339, study PRJNA669376) | soil metagenome | isolation source: Crop rotation soil | place: USA: Cullars Rotation, Alabama | collected 2011 | reverse complement strand
CTTTCCCCCGTTCGTGCCGGCGATGTGCACGGTTCGATACGCGTTTTGCGGATTCCCTAGCGCATCCAGAACCTTGCGGATACGCTCCAGTCCCAGCTTGGCCGTCTTGATTTCATTCCCCAGCGAGTAAAGGAACTGGACCGAGTCCGGATAGTTCATCTGCTAGTACGACGGTACACCAGCCAGGCGGAAACGATCATCGCGACCGTTCCGATCGCGAGCTTCAGTTCGAACAGCCAGACATTGGCGACCTCAGCCGTCGGCACCAGCGAGAACGCAAGCGCCATCACGGTTACGAACCATCCAGCGAGAGCGCTCAGCCGCTTGCCTGCTTTCCAGGTGCTTCCGAAAATGTAGAGGTAAGGAATAAATCCACCGATCACCATCAGCGAAACCAGAGCGTCATAAGCTGCCCGCATGGTGTCGCCGATCTGAATGGCTATCAGAAGGAATGAGCCGACGATACCGAGCAGCAGGATCGATATGTGCGGTGTTCCCCATCGCGGATGAATTCTGCCGAATGACACGGGCAACAAATGATCGACGCCAACGGAGAACGGCAAGCGCGATGCCGCGGATCCTAGCCCCCCAAATTGCCCAATACCGGTCAGGAACACCATTACCGCAATCAGCGGCGAGAGCCACGCCAATCCCAACAACTTGCCCACCTTCTCACCGCCTTGAGCGAGTCCATTCACCTGGCTAATTTGCTCGGGAGGCAACAGCACCAACAGTGCGATTGTCATCAGGGAATAAAAGGTCGCCGCGAATGCGGAAGAGATCCAGCCCGCTCGCGGCAAATTACGAGCCGGATCCCGGATTTCCGCGCCCATGAGCGCCGCCAGTTCCAATCCGGTCATGGCGAAGGCGATGCTCGACCAGAAGCTGGCCGTGCCCCAATTCCATCGCGGCAGCAAATCGATCTGCGTGGCGGATCCATGCGTGCGCCACACGACGGCCGCCAAGGTAACGAAGATCACTCCGATCGTCCACGTGGAAATGGCTCCGATGTTCTCGGTCCATTTGCCGATCTTCATCCCGACAATGTTCGTGCCGAGAGCAATCCAGATCGCGACCAGCGATCCGCCAACCAGGTAGTGCCGATTGTCCGCGAGGTGTGCATACGATGGCCCCATCGCGTATGCGGCGGCGCTCATGTAGAACATCGCCGCGCTGGGGAACCAGAAGGCGATGCCCAGCCAATAGATCCAGAAACAGAGGAATCCATGCCACGGCCCGAAATCGTTCCGGGTCCATAAATAGAGCCCGCCTGCGCCGGGATACTTAATGGAGAGAGTCGCCACCGCAACCGCCAGAGGCGCGACAAAAAGGACGGCAGCCAGCAGCCAGAGAGTGACGGACCCGGGTCCGGCATGCGCCGCCGCCGGAATCCAGCGAACGCCCACGATGCACGCGATTGCGAATAAGGTTAGATCGCGAAGGCCGAGCTCGCGCCGTAGCGCAGGCTCTTCAGGCATGCTTCTCGTGCTTGCATCCGAAGCCGGCGGGTACGCGTCCGCCCTTGTTCAGTTCCTGAAATCCGATTTGAGTGCTGTAGTAAATCCGCGAAGTGAGCGCCTTCGCTTGAACGAAAAACGGATGCTTGGCTTCATCCAGTGTCCGCAGCATGGCTGTCTGCTGCTCCGGACTGCAGCGGACGAACGGATGTCCATGCTGCTTGAGCGCTTGCCCATCCAGCCAGTTCAGTCCGGCGACGAAACGGGCGGCTTGATCGGGAGCCCCATCCTTCAGAAACAAATCGATGTAGCGATTCACCCGCGCGGCCTTCGCCCCGGGAGTATCCGTCGCGGGAATGATCAACTCCGTTACCGCGATCACCGTCTCATTCTGATGAGCATCGAGAATCGACGGCCGCCAATCGGGTTTTGCCGCCTGGGCCGCCCACGCCTGCGGGATCGCCGCCAAGGATGCCCCGAGCTTGAAGAACTCGCGCCGCTGCATACTGAGTCATGATAGTACACAGCAACTTACTGTAAGGAGCACTGATTGAGAACTTTTCTGATCCTGGCCATGGCGGCGATGGCGCTTGCCGCCGAGACGCCCGAGCAAATCATGCAGATGGAGCGCGACCGGCAGGACGCCTTCGTGCGCGGCGACATCGCAGCACTCGATAAAGCCACAGCGGTAGATTACACCACGATTAATGCCAGCGGCAAAATCTCAACCAAGCCGCAGATGATGGCCAATCTGCGTGCCGCAAGAACCAAGGTGTTATCGGTGAAGCTGAGCGACATGAAAGCCCGAGTCTACGGCAATACGGCAGTCCTGACCGGAGTCTACGATGATGTCGGCGTTACCGACGGTGTGAAGAAAGAAGCCCACGCCCAGTTCACCCGCATCTTTGTAAAAGGAAAGAGCGGCTGGCAGGCAGTGGCGTATCAGCAGACGGCCATCCCGGCAAACTAACGAATGCGGCGATGGATTAATGTCCTTTGAACCATTCGATCGCCGCTTTGTGCCGAGCCTCACGATGGCGCGGCAGTACGTGCCCATCCCCTTCGAAGATCATCAGTTGATAGGGTTTTCCCAATTCCTGAAGCTTCGTGGCCATTCGTAACGAATGCAGTGGAGTGAGGCTGTCCATCCCACCGTGCATGATCAAAATGGGAACTTTGATCTTGTCCGCCCAACGAATCGCGGATCTCCGTTCGATCGCCTGATCCCATTTTTCGCCGCTCCACAGCTTCTCCACCACTGGCTTCATCTCGGATTGCAACTCTAAGGTCGCTACCTGATCCGTATAGGCTCCGATGACTGCCGCCGCCCGGGCAGGAAAGCCGTCGCGTAAAGCCTGGTAAACCATCATCCCCCCGCGGGATTCTCCGTATAAGTACATCTTCGAGACATCCCCGCCGAGATTCTGCACGAGTTTTGACGCCGCCATAAGGTCGTTCAAGTCGGCCCCGCCCAATTGATCCACCCCAGGAGCTCCTTCGCTTTGCCGCAGCATCGGAGCCACCACCTTGAACCCTGCCTGCGCCAGCTTGCGAAACTCGACCGCGTATAACGACACGGCAGTGTCCAGGTATCCGCCGCGCACAAAAACCACCACCGGTAGATTGGGTGCAGCGGACCCATAAACATACGCCACCACCTTCAATCCATCGCTCGCGTAGGTCACCCGCTCCAGGTTGTACCGCCGGTCACCCAGCGTCTCTGCGTACTCCTCAGCCGTAGCGTACCGTTGAACGCCTTTCAACTCCCCGAATGGAGTAAACGTGTGCGGCTTGCGCTCGATAATCGTTCCATCCCCCTGTGCATACAGGACTTGGCCGATCGCCAGCGCAAAAACAATTCTCCTGATTCCCATGCCCATAACTACGTATGCCACACCCCCGTCGTACGCACTTTAAGACCTAGCCGTATGCACTTTAAACTAAAAGGACCGGTATTCGACTTTTTCCGCCCTAGTGGCGTCTTTACGAACGGAGCTTAACAGTTGATCTTTCGCGAGGTCGAGGATCGCGACCTGATCGCCAAAGCGCGAAAAGGAGACGTGGAGGCCTACAACCTCCTCGTGTCCCGTTGGGAGAAACGTGTCTTCAATTATCTATTCCGGCTCGTTTCAAATCGCGAGGATGCGCTCGATGTCAGCCAGGAAGTGTTCTTGAAGGCCTACCAGAATCTCTCGAAGCTCGACGACATGGGACGTTTCTCAGCATGGCTGTTCCGGATCGCCCATAACGAGGCCTTCTCGCTTCTTCGCCGCCGCCGTCCGGAAGGGGAGTTTACTCACGAGCCGCGATCGTCCGAGCCTGGCGCAAGAATGCTGCCCATCGAATTGTCGCTCGCGGTCGAAAGCGCGATGAGCCGTCTGAGTGAGGATCACCGCGAAGCTGTGCTGCTCAAGGTCTATCAGGGATTCAAGTTCGAAGAAATGGCCGAAATCCTGAGCTGCCCGGTTTCAACTGTGAAGTCGCGATTGTATACCGCCCTTGAGCTCCTGAAGACAAGCCTGGCTCCGGCCATACTGCGGGGAGAATCATGAATTGCACGAATTACGATTGGAAAGCCTACGCGCTTGCCGAACTGAACGCAGAGGAGCGCCGCCTCGCGGAAGCGCATGCGGCTACCTGCGCCGGCTGCAGGGATGAGCTCGCCGGTATGCGTCTGACGCTCGATGCGCTATCCACGTTGCGGGAAGAAGAGATCCCCAAGCGCATCGCTTTCGTCTCCGATAAAGTGTTCGAGCCGCGGTGGTGGCAGATCTTCCTTCGGCCTTCGTTTGCCGCGGCCTGCGTGATCGCTCTCGCGATCCTGGCGCATGGTTTCATGCGCAGCGGCGCCGCTGACCAGGCGAGCATTGAGCAGGCTGTCTCCAAAGCGGTGGCACGTATCGAACAGCGCCACGCGCAGGAATCTGCCGACATGCTCGCGGCTTACGACTTATTGAACAAACAGATGAATCTGATGTATGCCCGCAATACGGGAATGGTGCGCCAATGAATAAATTTCGTTCTTTCTCTTTTGTTGTAGGATCCTTCGTTCTCCTTCTTGCCGCCGCAGCTTCTGCCACTGCGGCTTATAAGGCGCGCGTGAGCCGGGAAACCCTGTTGGCGATGGAAAAAAGCTTCGATAACCGGGTGAAGCAGTTGTGGGAAGATAACACCCAGTTTGTTCTTCTCGGTCCCACGCGCGGAATTTATCTCGAGGGCTACGGCGCCGTATTCACCGCCGAGGTGAATCTGGTCACCGGCCCCACCATGATGATGAGGACGAGCCTGACTCAGCAGGAGCTCACAAAGCACCGCCAGAAGAAGCTGGAGCGAGTGCCCCAATTGAGATTCGCTCTTCGCCAGGCCTTGGCGGATGCGGCTGCTTCTCTCGATACCGTGCCCGCTGAAGAACAGATTGTTTTAGCCGTCTACCTCTATCGCTACGGATGGGAGCTCGACACCACCGGCATACCTGCAATGATCACCGTACAGGCGCAAAAGAAAAAGCTGCTCGAAGCCAAGCGCACCGGTGTCGGATTCGACGCAGCGATTCAAGTGACCGAAAACTAATGCGCCTGGGCGAGATTCTGATCGAGCGCCGTCTCATTAGCCAGGAGGATCTCGACCGTGCATTGGAGTTGCAGCGCGAGCGCACCAGCGAAAAGCTCGGCAAGATCCTCGTCGATCTGGGCTTTATCGCAATGCGCGATGTACTTGCGGCGCTTGCCGAACAGTTACAAGTCCCTCTGCTGGTAATCGAGGGACCCCCGGCCGTCTCTCCCGAAACCGAAACGCTCTCTCCGAAATTCCTACGCCAGTTCCGTTGCTTGCCTGTCGCCCTGCATGACCATACGGTCACCCTGGCGATGGCCGATCCTCTGGACTTCGAGACGCGTTCCACCGTTTCTTCCTGTACTGGATTGACCGTGCTCGCGGGAATCGCCGCGGAGCAGGAAATCCTGGATGCCATCGATCGCTTCTATGGCCAGAGCGAGAAGAACGACTCGGAGCTGACTCAAACCGCCGGAGAAGCCGCCGAAGACCTGGAACATCTTCGCGACATGGCCAGCGAAGCGCCCGTGATTCGTCTGGTCAATGCGATGATTGCGCAAGCCGTCGAAAAACGGGCCAGCGATATTCACATCGAGCCGTTCGAAAAAGAATTTCGCATCCGCTATCGAATCGACGGCGTTCTGGTCAATCAGGATCCGCCGCCGCGCGAGCTTAAAGCCGCAATCATTTCCCGTGTGAAACTGATGGCGCGGCTCAACATCGCCGAGCGGCGCCTTCCTCAGGACGGCCGTATCAAGGTAAAAACCCTGGGCCGGGAAGTGGATCTTCGCGTCTCCACTCTTCCGACGCTCTACGGCGAAAGCGTCGTCATGCGCCTCCTCGACCGGTCCGCAGGCGATTTTTACGATCTGGAGCGCCTTGGCTTCGACCAGCACATGCTGAGCCGGATGCAATATTACACCTCGCTTCCTCATGGGATCTTCCTGGTGACGGGTCCAACTGGAAGCGGCAAGTCTACGACGCTCTACTCCGCTCTCAAGCGGATCAACCAATCGGATAAGAAGATCATCACGATCGAAGACCCCGTCGAATATCAGATGGACGGAATTAACCAGATCCACGTCAATCCACAAATTGGATTAACGTTCTCCGCCGGTTTGCGGCACATCGTCCGTCAGGATCCGGACGTCATCATGGTCGGCGAAATCCGCGATCGCGAGACGGCCGATATCTCCATCCGCGCGGCGCTGACCGGTCACTTCGTCTATTCCACTCTTCACACCAATGACGCCCCTAGCGCGATCACGCGCCTTACCGATATGGGTGTCGAGAATTACCTGATTACGTCGTCCGTCGTGGGCGTGATGGCGCAGCGCCTCGTCCGCGTCATTTGCAGGGAATGCAAAGGTCCGGGCGGAACCGCGGTCACTCCCGAAGGCGAAACGATCGAAGTATTTCGTGGACGTGGATGCGACCAGTGCTTCCATACCGGCTATCGAGGGCGTCTCGGTATCTTCGAATTGATGGAGCTCAACGAAGAGCTCCGCGCCATCATCATGCGCAATGAGGATGCCAGCAAAATCACCGCCGCCGCGCGCCGTCATGGGATGCGCAACCTGCGCGAGGATGGCTGGCTGAAAGTTCGCGTAGGCATGACTACCTCCGAGGAAGTCATGCGCGTTACGCAGGAGTTCTAGCGCGGCATGGCGACCACTTTCCATTTCCGCGCGGTCGCTTCGGACGGAAAACTCCGCACGGGAACTTTGTCCGCGGATTCGGATAAATCCGTCGCCCAGGAGCTTCGCCGCCAGGGGCTGATCCCCGTATTCGTAGGACTCGAGCAGAAGAGCGGCTTCGAGTTGAAGATGCCATCCTTCAACCGCGGCCGCCGTAAAGACGTCCTGTTTTTCACACAGGAAATGTCCACCCTGCTGAACGCCGGCGTCCCCCTCGATCGAGCCTTGGCGATCACCGCGGAGTTGACGGAGCGAGGTCCGTTCCGCTCCCTGGTGCTCGACGTGGTTCGTGTCCTGAAGGGCGGGAAGTCGCTGGCGGACAGTCTCGCGACGCACCCCTCGCATTTCTCGGATCTGTACATCAACATGGTCCGCGCCGGAGAAGCATCGGGCTCTCTCGCACAAATCTTCGAACGCCTTTCCGAATTCGAGCGCACTCGCGACGACCTGCGATCCTACATTGTCAGTTCGCTGATCTATCCTGCGCTTCTCACTCTGGTGGGTTTCGGATCCATCTTCGTGCTCCTGAATTTCGTGGTTCCCCGAATCGCCGTGATCTTTTCGGATCCACGCATGAAAATCCCCACCGCCACCCAGTTGATGCTCCAAGCCAGCAGCATCGTGCAAAATTACTGGGCCCCCGCCGCCATTGTTCTTCTGGTTTTCGTCTTATCGTTTCAGGCATACATACGATCCGCCGCCGGAGCTTTATGGTGGGATACATTACGTCTCAAAATTCCGCTGCTCGGGGACGCTTTGCGTAAAGCCGAGACTGCGCGATTCGCCCGTGCAATGGGCACTCTGGTCGCCGCCAGTGTCCCGCTCGTGCAGTCGATTGGTATTTCGCGCGGGATTCTGAACAACCGGAAAATCGCGGCGTCGCTTGAGACCGTAGTGCAGGGGGTCAAACGCGGGGAAGGCATCGCCGCTCCGCTGAAGCGCGCCGGCGAATTTCCGCCGCTCGCCAGCCACCTGTTGAGCGTCGGTGAAGAAACCGGTCACCTGGATGCTATGTTCAACCGGATGGCAGATATTTACGAAACCGAGACGCGCTCCGCCATCCGCCGGTTCACCTCTCTTTTCGAGCCCCTGATCATCCTGGTTATGGGCCTCTTGGTAGGAACTTTGATTCTCAGCCTGATGCTCGCGATCACGGGCATTAATGAAGTGGCGATCTAACATGCAAACTCAAAGACGAAAATCCCAACGCGGTATCACGCTGATTGAAATGCTTGTGGTGGTGACCATCATTGCGCTCTTCGCGGCCCTGGTCGCCCCGCGTATGATGGGCCGTGCCGATCAGGCGCGGCGCACTACGGCTCATGCGCAGATCAACTCGTTTATGACGGCGCTCGGCGCGTACAAGCTCGATACGGGAACTTATCCGGCCACCGAACAAGGCCTGCAAGCGCTGCGCGTCCGCCCCGAAAACATGCCTCAGTGGGCCGGACCCTACCTGCCGCAGGACATCCCGCTCGATCCGTGGGGTCGCGCCTATCTATACAAGTATCCCGGCGAGCACGGCGATGAGCCCGAAGTGATTTGTCTGGCCGCCGACGGTGCTCCAGGCGGGGAAGGATTAAATGCCGACATCGTCAGTTGGAGCAACAAATAAACAGCGCGGCGTAACGCTGCTCGAAATGCTGATCGTCGTAACGCTGATCGCTCTGGTCAGCGGACTCAGCTATCCTTCAATCGCCTCCGGCCTTGGCACACTGCGTCTTCGCTCCACCTCCGACGCCATCGTGAGTCTTCTGAACACCGCCATCGAGCGCGCCGATCGCCGCCAGCAAGTCGTCGAGATTTGGATCTCCACCCGCGACAACGTCATGATCGCCCGCTCCGCCGATTCCGGATTCGTACGCCGTCTCGACGTCCAGGATCCCATTCATATCACCGAGATCCTCCCCGCGATTCAGGCGCCTCCGGATGAGCCCCGCCGTTTCCTGCTCTATCCCGGAGGGGCCGTTCCGCGAATTGCCGTTGCTATTTCCAACAAAGAAGGACGCCGCCGCCTGGTTAGTGTCGATCCCATCACGGGAACGCCGGAAGCCCATTGAGACGAATCGTGAGACAACGCAGCCTGCAACAACAACGGCGGAAAGAACAAAGCGGATTCACGCTGCTCGAAGTCCTGGTCGCCACCGCCATCATGGGCATCGCCGTCGCCGGGCTCCTCTCCGGCCTCGCCGGCGCCACTCGCAACGCGGCCCGACTCACGGAATACGATCGCGCCACCATGCTCGCCCACAGCAAAATGGATGAGCTGATCGTCGATCACAATATCCCCCGCAAAGTCCTGGTCGAAGGCGCATTCCCGCCAGCGATGACCGCCGGCGCGTCCTCCGGCTGGCGAGCCCGTGTATTGCCCTTCGAAACGGCCCCCGGCGCCGGTCCCGGGCAATGGGTGCTGGATCGCATCGAACTAGAGATTTGGTGGATGAGCGGACAGACCCGCCGCAGTTTCACGCTGGAAGCCTATCGGCGCAGTGTCTTGAAAGGCGGCGATATTTGAGACCGGTGTCTCAGCGCGGATTCACATTGGTCGAGCTGATGATCTCGATCACGCTGGTCGCCGCCCTCTCCACGGGAATGCTCATGGCCATGCGGACTGGGTTAATCACCCTCGAGCGCACCGACGCGCGCCTTCAATCGAATCGCCGGGCCGTGGGAATCGAGCGGATTCTCGGTCGCCAATTGGGCGGCGTAATGCCGGTCGTCGGCGATTGCATGACTGCAGCGGGAACGGTTCCTGCACGCATCTCCGTGTTTCGCGGCACTCCTGCGACACTCTTGATGGTCTCGTCCTATTCGATGACGGAAGGCGCTCGGGGATTCCCGCGCGTCCTGCTTTTTCAGGTAGTCCCGGCCGAAGGCGGCGGCGTGAGGCTGCTCGTCAACGAATCGCTTTATACCGGTCCCGCCAGCACCGGACCTTTTTGTTTCGAGACGCGGGTCGCCGCCATTCCGCCGGGTCCGCAATCGTTCGTCCTTGCCGATCGTCTGGCGTATTGCCGCATCCTTTATCGTGAGCGCAATCCCGACTCGCCCGTCGACGGGAAATGGGTTCCCGTATGGGACCGGCCAAATCTTCCTTCCGCAGTTCGCATCGAAATGGAACCTCTGAGGCCGGATCCATCGCAGCTGCCGTTATTGCACGTCACCGTTCCTATTCGGATCAATCGCGACGTATCGGGGCACTATGATGATTCGCAATAATTCCGGCGAGCGAGGGGGCGCATTGTTGGCCGTCCTGTGGCTCTCGGCTGCCCTGGCGGCAATTGCCTTCTCGGTCTCGACGTCGGTTCGGTCCGAGACCGATCGTGTGTCTACAGCCGCCGACGGGCTCCGCACCTGGTATCTCGCCACCGGGTCCGTCGAACGAGCCATTCAATGGATGATGTGGGGCCCGGACCATCGTAATTCCGACGGCTCGGCCCGCTTCTGGGAGTTCAATAAGCCCCGCCTGTTCCTTTCTTATCCCAGCGGCGACGCCGTGGTCGAAATGATCCCCGAATCCGCGAAGTTGAACATCAACACCGCCACCCCCGACGATTTGATGCGGGTCGTGGTTGCGGTCACCGGCGATATGGAGCGATCCAGCCGGATCGTGGCCGGAATCCTCGATTGGCGTAATTCGTCCGCCGGCCCTACCACGTTCGATCAATTCTACTTATCCATCGCTCCGACTTTTCGGGCGCGGCACGCGTCTTTTGAAGAGATAGAAGAATTGCTATTGGTGCAGGGCATGACGCCTGAGTTGTTTTATGGCAACTACATCCCGGATTCCAGCGGCCGCTTGTACGCGAGCGGAGGTCTGCGCGATTGCCTCTCGGTTTGGGGCGGCGCCGGTCCCTTCGACGTGAATTCGGCGAGCCCCGCGCTGATGGAAGCCGTTGGTGTGCCGCAACAGGGAGTCGCAGAGATTCTCAGGCGCCGGCAATTCCAGCCTTTCAAAGACATAAACGAGGTTCGGAGCCTGGGGATACCCACTCCCCGTCTCGGCACGGGCGGCAACGTTATCTGGACGCTGCGTGCGAGCGCTCGCCTTCGCCGCCCCGATGGACGTCCCTCCGACGTTGTGCGCACCGCATCCGCCGTCGTAAAACTCGTGGATCGGCGGCAGTATTTTATGATGCCGGTTCACATCCTGCGCTGGTATGACGATGCCTGGTCGCAGTCCGCTGTTGCTCCTCCCATCGCCCCCACGGGAGTCCCCGGCCGATGATTCCAGCGGAATTGAAAAAGTGGCTGGCGTTCGGCAGCGGCGTCGGCATCGAGATTACCGGACCACACGGATCTGAGTCGTTGAGGATCAGCGCCGTTCGTGTGCGTCCTACCGGCGCCCGCGTGATCGGCGGACTAACTTTAGAAGATGTGGCCCACCAGGCCGCTGGTGTGTGGGGAACCGAGTACGGCGCGTTCATCCGGCGGCTGGGGCTGCGCCATGTCGCCGCCACCGTATTGCTGCCGCGTCATGCCGTGATCGTTCGCCAGATCGCCCTTCCCGGGGTCAGCGGGAAAGATCTCTCCTCCGCCATTTCGTTCCAGTTGGACGGTTTGCATCCCTATCCCGAGGATGAGGTTGTCTCGAGTTGGGCCCCCCTTGCCGGAACTTCGACCGTCCTGGTCGCCATCGCCCGCCGCGCCACCATCGAGCGCTACACCACCATGTTCGCCGAGGCGGGAGTCAAGATTGGAGCTTTTACCGCGTCCGCCGCCGCGATTCACTCCGCTTTGCGTCTGTTCACTGCCGCGCCACCCGCTGAAGTCTTCGCGTGCGAAAGCGCCGGCGGAGCGGTCGAATATTACGGCGAAAGTCCCGCACGTCCGATTTTTTCCGCGGCCTTTGAGCTTCCACCCGAGCGAGCCGCAGCGCTCGCCAGCGCCGAGCTCCGGCTCGATCCCGATAGGCAGCCGCAGCCGCTCGAGCAGCTCCTGTCCGCTTCCCCCGCGTTGCCTTATGCCGCCGCGCTCACGTCGGCTTGCCCCCGGCTCTCTCTTCCGTTGAATCTCCTTCCGGAAGAAAACCGGCAGAACAGCTCGCGGGCTCTGTGGATTCCCTCGGCGGCCCTGGGCGCCATCGTACTGACGCTGGCCGGCGCCTTGACGGCGTTCCCTGGATACGAAAACCGCCGCTACCTGAATACGGTGAAAGATCAGATCGCCAAAGTGCAGCCTTCCGCGAACCGGGCCGCGGCGCTCGACAAACAAATCGAGACCACTCGCCAACGCACCGTCATGCTAGACGCCTTTCGCCGCCGCGCGAAGAATGACATGGACGTTTTGGGGGAGATGACTCGGATTCTTCCGCCTCCGACATGGCTGAATCAGTTTGAAGTGACCCGCACGCAGATCACTCTAGGCGGCGAGACGGACCAGGCTGCCCCGCTGCTGCGCGTGATCGATGCGTCGCCCCTATTTGAAGCATCGGAATTCACCATGCCTCCGATGCGCACGCAGGCTGGTGAAATATTCCGGATCCGTGCAAACCGCGAGGCCGGCAAATGAATCTCACCGCGCGAGACCGCCGGGCGCTTTCATTTCTTGCCGTATCGGCAATTCTCTCCCTCATCTATTATTTCTGGCCCTCCGGCGGGACAACGGCCGTAGTCGCCCCCGCTGGAGATTCGATCGCCCTCGAAGAGAAGCGCCTCGCGAAACTCCGTGAAGTTGCCGCGACTGTTCCTTCAAAGGAGGAGATCCTTAAGGGTGTGTCCGCCGAGCTGGCGATTCGCGAAAAAGGTTTGATCAAAGCCGATACCGCTCCGCAGGCTCAAGCGCAGCTCGTCCAATTGGTGCGAACGCTGGGGCGCGCCGAAGCTCCGCCCATCGATATTCGAAACACCGAATTCGGAGGAGTACGGCCGCTCGGCGACGCTTACGGCGAAGCCGTTGTATCGCTGCAAATCGAGTGCCGGATCGACCAGTTGGTGAATCTGCTCGCCGCGATTTCCAATCAGCCCGAATTGATCTCCACCAGCGATCTTCGTGTGAGTGCTTCCAACATGAAAGAGAAAACCGTGAACGTCCGGTTGACGGTCGCGGGCGTGGTTCCTCGGAAGCTCGTTCCCGACAAGAAAGGAGCCGTCGCATTTTGAACCGCAAACTTATCTTGTTAAATCTCGCTTTACTGGCGATCGCCTCGTGGCTGGGATGGATGTTCCGGCAGCGATGGCTCGAAGCCCAGATTCACGAACGGGCTATTTTCGAGCAGGCGGCGCAGCGCAAGGCGTTGCTGCCTCCTCCTCCCGTGCAGCCGCCCAAGGCGGTCACTCCAGCCGAGTACCTTGCGGTGGCGCAGCAGACCTTATTCTCGCCCGATCGCAATCCCAATGTGACCCCTCCGCCGCCGCCTCCTCCTCCGAAGGAAGTGCCGGTCCCGCCGTTGCCCGAATACCACGGACAAATGTCCCTGGGCGATCCGGTGGTCATCCTCAGCGCAACCGCGAATGCGCCGCAGAAGAGCTACAAGGTCGGCGAAAAGGTTGGACCGTTTGAATTGATCTCCTTCGATCGCGACAAAATCACCTTCGGATGGGAAGGCAAGCTGGTCGAACGAAATCTTCGTGAGATCGTCGCCAAGCAGGCGCCGGTGGAGCAGCAGGCGCCCACCGCTCCTCCGCAGGTCACAGCGCCTCCACCGAAAGCATCCGGGTCCTTGGGCGGCCCCAGCGCCAATATCGATAGCGGCGCTCCGGAAGTGGGAGTTGCGATCGGAGGCGGATTCCGTGCCTGCGTGAGTACGGACAAGTCGCCCAATGGAACGGTTTTGAACGGATACCGGAAAGTGATTACCAATAGCCCGATGGGCGCAGGATGCCGTTGGGACCCAATCAAATAATGCGTCAACCCACAATAGTATTCGCGTGTCTGACGACGGTCATGAGCTTGCTTGCGCAGCAGCCTGCGCCGCAGCAGCCCCCTGTAGCTGCTCAACCGCCGGCTCCGGCTCCAGCGCCCGTGCCAATTGGCGATCTGCGCCTCGAGAACGCGTCGCTGACCCAAGTCATCGACCAGTTGGCGCGGCAACTCCGCCTCAATTACATCCTCGATCCGGCCGTTAAGGGGAGCGTCATCCTCAACACCTACGGCGATACGAAAAATTTGGACGCACGCAACCTTCTCGAGCTGATCCTCCGGATCAACGGCGCCGGAATGGTGCAGGTTGGCGACCTCGTACGGATCGTTCTTTCCAGCACAGTGGGATCCGAAGCTTGGAATTCACGTGACTTGAAGTCGCGG
>JADMIO010690518.1_pt1 | contig 13952 bp, 15 predicted proteins | sample 8958161 | NCBI WGS metagenome assembly JADMIO01 (sample SAMN16585339, study PRJNA669376) | soil metagenome | isolation source: Crop rotation soil | place: USA: Cullars Rotation, Alabama | collected 2011 | reverse complement strand
CTTCATTCCCACGGCCTTGTCGACATGCATTTCGATCTGCCGATGGATCTGTATGAAAAGCGGGATCGAAAGGACGTGGTGGAATCGGAGTTTCTTCCACAGTTCGAAGCCGGCGACATCGGCGTGATGGGTGTCGCCATCTTCATCGAAGACCGTTACCTCCCGGATAAAGCGAAAGAGGTAGCAGAAAGCCAGATCGCATTGCTGCAGGCTGAAGTCGATCGCTGTCCGCGATTCGCGATCTGCAAATCCTACAGTGAGATTCAAAAAGCTCGGGAGTCGGGCCGGATTGCGCTCGTCATCACAATGGAAGGAGTCGAGCCGCTGGGAACCAATCTCGACCAGCTTCGCGCGTTTTACGATCTAGGCGTCCGATCGATCGGACTAACGCACGCGCGCAGGAACGCTGCCGCGGCCGGCGCCATCTTCGCCGCCAGTGGATCGCCGCCCGATGGTCTTACTTCGTTTGGCCGCGATGTCGTCCACGAATGCGACGCGCTCGGCATCATCATCGATCTCGCTCACATTAACGCCGCCGGGTTCAAAGACGTTGTCGATCTTGCATCAAAGCCGCCCATCGTCTCCCACACGAATGCGCGAAAGTTCAACGACATCGAACGCAACATCAGCGACGACCAGATCAAGATGATCGGCGAACGCGGCGGGGTGATTGGCATCAACGCCGTCCTGGTTGGTCCCACTCAGAAAGAAAGCACAGTCGACCGCTACATCGATCACATCGAACATGTCGCGGAATTGGTCGGCATCGACGGGGTCGGTATTGGATTCGATTTCTTCGAGTTTATTTACGAGCAGTGGCCCGCGGATAGGAAGCGGAGCCTGGCCGAAAGATTGACCCGGCCGTATTTCATCCCCGATCTGACCAACCATACCCATGCGCGTAATCTAACGCGCCGCCTGATCGAGCGCGGATTCAACGACGATCACATCGAGAAGATTCTCTTTCGGAACTGGATAAGAATTTTTCAGCAACAATTACTCTAATGACGAACGTGCTTGTTCGCCCCACACCGGATTCGAGGTAACACTACGAAGTGGAAACGACCAGCGCGATCCTGTTGCGGCGGCGCAACTTCAGTGACACCAGCCTGATTGTATCCTGGTGCACGGAATCGCTCGGGTGCATCCAAACAATGGCCAAGGGAGCGCGGCGGCCGAAGACACCGTTTGCCGGAAAACTCGATCTGTTTTTCGAAACAGAAATACAGATCGCTCGCAGCCGGAAATCGACTCTGCACACACTGACCGAAGTCGTGATCAGGAATCCGTTTGCCGGAATTCGCCAGAACTATCTGCGGACCCAAACCGCCGCTTATTTTGTCGAATTGATCGAGCTCTGCACCGAGCGCGACCATCATGAGCCGGAATTATTTTCTCTCCTGCGCCGGGCATTCAGCTATCTCGATGCCAACGATCCTACTCTTCGCGCCGTGTCCCATTTTGAGACCGAGCTGGCCCGGATTGCAGGAGTCCACGACACCCGGCAACGAAAACTCGATCCAGCCTTTGCGCTTGGCAATTTGTTTGGGAGATTGCCTCTATCCCGCACACCTTTGTTGAAGGCGCTGGGACAAACCACAAAGCCATCCGAAAAATGAACTCAATTCCCTGGGCGCGCCGATTTATCGCCATCGCCTTCCTATCGACAGCGTTTATTCATGATGCCGCCGCGAGCGAAACTTACAAATTCGACCAAAAAGATTCCACGATCGGTTTCCGAGTCCGTCAATTCTTGGGCGGGACCAATGGGAAGTTTAAACAATTCTCGGGAAGTCTTAATCTTGATCGGGAACATCCGGAGCAGTCGACTGTCACTGCGACCATCCACGTAGCCAGCCTCGATACCGAGATCAAAAAACGCGACGATCATCTGCGCAGCGAAGAATTCTTCAATGTCGCCAAGTATCCGGAGATGACCTTCAAGAGCCGGAGCGCCCGGCAAACGGGGCCGCAATCGGGCGATATCATTGGTGATCTGACCATGCACGGAGTTACCAAACCGGTGACCCTGCACGTAAAACTACTCACGCCAGTGTCGAACGAGCCTGCCGCGAAAACACGGTGGTCGATTAAAGCGGAGTTAAAGCGCGGGGATTTCGATCTCAGATTCGCGAAAGCGGCCGAAGCAGTCTCAGGCATCGCCCAAAACGTGACCATCAACATGGATATCCAAGCGACGCGCACGCAATAACATGATCGACGTGCTCACATGGCTCGGAGTCGGATGCTGGTGCGTCTGTTTTTGGTGGATGCATCGGATTTCGTCGCGCCAGGAAGCGATGTTAAAGGAATTGCACGAAATGACCTCGCGCATCGAACACCTCAGCAAAGCCGAGCATGACTTGATCCAGGACGTGCATCCGAAGGTTCATGCAATCGAGGAGCAAGTCGGAACGGTGGCCGACGTTGTTGAAACTGCGGCAAAGAAAAACAAGCTTTGATGGCGGTTATGGCCGCCAGCGTCCCTGAAATCACTCCACTGGGCGATTCCGCATTAATCGTCCGCGTTCGCGATCAATTTGAGGACGCTCCGGAAGAAACGCTCAGCGAGGTCGCGCGGGCCGTCAGTTGCCTGAACGAGGCGAATATCGCGGGTGTAATCGAAGTCGCTCCCGCCTACACGACAGTCGCAGTCTTCTTCGATCCCATCCAAATCATTAAAGCCGGCGCGGAGCCCGCCAGGGTTATCGATTGGTTACACGAACGCATCCTATCGGCGTTAAATTTCCGCAGCCGTCGCGTTCGTTCGATGCACGAACCGCGCTCAATTGAGATTCCGGTTTGTTATGGTGCTGATTTCGGCCCCGATCTTGAAGCTGTCGCCCAACATGCACAACTCTCGGCAACCGAAGTCGTTGATCTTCACAAGGACGGCAAATACCGCGTCGCCTGTCTCGGATTCACGCCGGGGTTTCCTTTTCTAAGCGGCCTTTCAAAAAAATTGGAGACGCCGCGCCGCGCGACACCGCGAAAAGAAATTCCTCCCGGCGCAGTTGCAATCGGCGGAGCGCAAACCGGGATATATCCACTGCGTTCTCCAGGAGGTTGGAATATCATTGGCCGCACACCGGTGCGTCTGTTCGACCCAGCCAAAGATCCGCCTGCGCTCCTCGCGGCCGGCGATCGAGTATCTTTTCGAAGCATTTCCCGCGAGGAGTTTGATTCAATGTGAAAGCGACCGTCGTCCGCGCTGGCTTTCTCACAACCGTTCAGGACATGGGTCGCACAGGTTATCGCGGCCTTGGCGTTTCGTTAGGCGGAGCCCTGGATACGCATGCGCTGCGTATCGCGAATCTTATTGTCGGCAACAAACAATCGGCGGCTGGTCTTGAAATTACGTTGGGCGGTTTGCATCTCCGTTTCACCGATCAACGGCGTGTTACCTGGTGCGGCGGCGAATTTGACGTTCAGATTGGCTCCACAGTTTTGCCTGCCGGTCATTTGGGCGTGGTGAACCCGGGCGAAGACTTGAAGTTCAGTCATCCACGAACCGGATGTCGATGCTGGCTGGCGATCTCGGGCGGAATTGACGTGCCCGGCATCCTTGGAAGTTTTTCCACAGATTTGCGCGCACGTTTCGGCGGCTTAGACGGCAGGGCGCTGCGCGATGGCGATGAAATATCATTCGGTGAAAGCTCACTGAAAGACCGTGAAGTAAGCGAAAAAGTTTCGACCTGGAGCGGGTCGCACGATTGGGTCAGCTCGGCGAGAAACAAGCCGATGCTTCGCTTCGTGCGCGGTGCCGGTTGGAACTTGTTCAGCGAGTCCGCGCATCGGACTTTCGCGCAAACAGCATTTGGAGTGTCATCTGAGTCCGATCGAATGGGCGTGCGCCTGGAAGGGCCAACGCTAATACGAAACGATCATTTCGATCTCATCTCGGAGGCGGTGATGCCTGGAACCGTTCAGGTTCCGCCGGCCGGCAACCCGATCCTGTTGCTCGGAGATTGCCAAACAATCGGAGGTTATCCGAAGATCGCCCACGTCATTTCGGTCGACCTTGGAATTGCCGCGCAGCTCCGAACCGGCGAACTTGTGCGGTTCTCAGAAATTTCGATGCCGGACGCGCACCGTCTGCTTATGGAGCGTGAGCGCGAAACGGAACTCTTCCGGGTGGGGCTTGCTTTGCGCGCATCATGAGTCTGCATGTCGATCTAAATGCCGACCTCGGCGAAGGGTCCGGACATGACATGGAGTTGTTCGATCTGATCAGCTCCGCCAATATTGCCACCGGTTTTCACGCGGGAGATGCGGACACGATGCACGCCGCAATTATCGGCGCGAAAGATCGGGGCGTTACGGTCGGCGCGCACCCCAGTTTGTTCGATCGCGAGAATTTCGGCCGGAAAGAATTGAGCGTCAGTGCCGAAGAGGTTTTCGACGCGGTTCATTATCAGGTAGGCATTTTCCAGGCAATCGCTACCGCAGCCGGGGTCCAGGTCAATCACGTTAAACCGCACGGCGCTCTATATAATATGGCAGTTCGCGATGAGAAGCTGGCCGATGCGATCGCCCGGGCCGTCAAATCCGTCGATCCGGCGCTGATCCTCTTCGCGCCCGGGAAGAGTATTCTGGCGCGCGCTGGAGAAACACATCAATTGCGCGTGACCTGTGAAGTTTTCGCCGATCGAAATTATCTTGCCGACGGGCGGCTGGTGCCTCGTTCGCGTCCAGATGCAGTGCTGCACGATCCCGGCCAGGCACCTGCACGCGTATTGCGAATGTTAAGAGAGGGCAAGGTGTTAAGCGTCGATGGCACGGATGTCGATGTGCGAGCCGAAACGATTTGCCTGCATGGTGACAATCCCAGCGCCGTAGAATTCGCGCGTACACTGCGCACCAGTCTGGAGAACGCAGGCGTCGTGATTCGCGCGCCGGAACGATGAACGAAAATCTCGCGAAGCCGGAACAAGGCAGCCTCATCCGCACTCTCGGTCCGCTCGACGCCACGATGATCGTCATGGGCTCGATGATCGGGTCGGGAATTTTTATCACCTCAGCAGAGTCGGCGCGCCTGGTTGGCGCACCAGGATGGCTACTTCTGGCCTGGAGCATTGCCGGCCTGATGACAATTACCGGCGCGATTTGCTGCGCCGAGCTGGCGACGATGATGCCGCGCGCTGGCGGCGTCTACGTTTTCCTGCGTGAAGCCTATGGTCCGGCAATCGGTTTTTTGTTTGGCTGGACATTATTCCTGGTTATTCAAACCGGAACAATTGCGGCGGTCGCCATCGCCTTCGCGAAGTTTCTGGGAGTTTTCGTTCCAGCTGTCGGTCCGGAAAATTACATCGTTAAGCCAATTCCGTTAGGCCAGCACTATGCCCTGAGTCTTTCCATTGAACAGCTCGTCGCCGTTGGATTGATTGCTCTCCTTAGTTGGACCAACACCCGCGGGCTGAAGATCGGCAAACTGGTGCAAAATACCTTCACCCTGGCAAAAACCGCCGCGCTCGCTGCCGTGATCGTATTGGGATTGTCACTCGGATGGAATTCAACATGCGCCGCCCGGTCCGCTTTCTGGTGGAAGTCCTGGGGAAATGGCTGGGCCCCGCAAATCGCCCAGCCAGAACTCGCGTTGACCGGCGGATTGGCGATCGCTGTGTTGCTGGGAAGGGCGATGATCGGACCGATATTCGCACAAACGGCATGGACCAACGTCACATTCATAGGGAGCGAGGTTCGCGACCCGGGTCGCAATCTTGTTCGGGCGCTTTTGTATGGCTGCGGAATCGTCACGGTGATGTATGTGCTGGCCAATCTGGCCTACGTCGCGGTCCTGCCGCTGTCGGGTATCCAAAATTCGCCGCAAAATCGCGTCGCTGTCGCCGCCATGAATGCGCTTTTCGGAGGGCCCGGAGCAATGGCCATGGCCGCGGCGATCTTGATCTCGACGTTCGGAGCGAACAACGGCCTGATCCTTTCCGGCGCTCGCGTTTATTATGCCATGGCCCGCGATCGATTATTCTTTCGTCCCATCGGCACAATCAACCGGCAACATGTTCCGGCAACGGCGTTGCTGGCTCAGGGAATCTGGACGGCGCTTCTCACACTGCCGCGCACGGCCACGACCGATGCAACCACTGGCGCAGTCCGGTACGGCAATGTCTACACCCAACTGCTGGAGTACATCGTTTGCGCCGATCTGATTTTCTATCTGCTAATCGCTGCAGCCGTCATGGCGCTTCGAAAAAAATCTCCCGACGCCGAGCGACCTTATCGAACCTGGGGCTACCCGATTGTGCCCATGATCTCGATGGCGCTCGCCGCGGCATTGATTGCCGACCTCGCCTGGCTGGCTCCCACGACATCGGGGATTGGCATCCTCATCGTGTTAACGGGTCTTCCCGTTTACTTCTTCTGGCGGCGACGCGCTGCCGTGCCGACCTAGCGTTCGCGGCCCTTCGCTTCCACGCGGTTGAACTTACCGCTGGTTCGAGCGGCCAGGTTCATCAGCATTTGTCGCTCATCCGCCTTTTCTTTACCGGTCACATAATAGATCACGTGGATCTTGGCCCGCTTGGGCAGTGTTTTTTGACCGGCCTCCATCACCTTGAAAATTTCTTCGGGAGGAATCGGCTGAAGACCACCACCGTCAGGCTGAGACGCGGTGGCATTACCATCCGTGATCATATAAATCGTTTCGGGTTTCAGCGCGAAGGCCTCCTCGATCGCATAATCATGACGAGTTCCGCCCGGGCGTCCTTTGTTAGGCCGCGCTTTTTTGTAATCGACTTCATTCTGAATATGATCGATCGCCGCCTTCTTGTTTTCGTCCGTGGCCGGAACGAGCTGAGGTTTCCACGAATAGGCGCCCCCCGACCAGCGCACGATCCCAAAATTCACGGCCGGACTCAAGCTTTGAATCAGTTTGATCGCTTCATCACGGACAGTTTGGAAATTTTGTTCCTTACCCTGCTTGATCAACTTGCTGGGGTATTCCGCGTCGCCGGTCCTGGTAAACATGGAATCGGAAACGTCGATCATGATGACGATGTTGCTGCTTACATCACGAATCCCAAAAAAATTGATCGACGCGCCGCTTCCGGTGCCACCGGCCGAACCCATCGCTCCGGCGCCGGTAAATCCTGGATTTTGCCCCGCCGCCGCCATCACCGGTGCCTGCGATGCGGGATCAACCGGAATGGCAGGCAGCGGGGGTAATTGCACTTTTGCCTGGCCGGTTGTGAGGACCCGCTTGGGGACGGCGGGAGGCGCATTGGTGCTTTGCAGCTTTTGTTGGACCTGCACCTTGTGCTCCAGCGCGCGCTCAGCCGGATTGGGTGATTTGGGTCCAGCGGCAAAAGTTAATTTCCGTCCGGTGACATATTTCGAAACAACCCAAAATGTCGCTCCGAGCCCAAACAGCAGGTGAATGCCGACACTGATCATGAAGACGCGACGACTCATTTTCATCAGCGGCTTGGCGGGTCGCGTCGGAGGAGGTTCCAGATCAACAGGCACGGTCACATTAAAGCGGCACGATTCAGTTTACGCTAGTCCGCAATTATTTGAGTCAAAACCGCGAGACGAGCGAGAAGCGAAATATTCATATGCCTGCGAAATCCAAGAAACAGCAAATGGCCGCCGGCGCGGCGCTCGCCGCCAAGCGCGGAAAGAAATCCAAATCTTCTCTCAGAGGCGCATCCAGGGGAATGTACAAGTCCATGAGCAAGACCGAGCTGCGTAAGATGGCCAAGACAAAGCGCAAAGGAAAACCGACTCGTGTGCGCAGAAAAAAATAATTAGCTTTTGCTCCGCCATCCGATAAAACGGCGGCATGGGTGATCAACCTCCTCCACTGCTCGCGCCGCCGTCCGCCCCGCAAGCGATGACGGTTATCTTCAGATCCTGGACTACGAAATCGCGCTGGGACAAAAACCAGGGTAAGCTACAGAAGGCCCCCCGCTCATTTCGAAGAGAAGAATGAGCGGACGTGACAGCGCGAAATTGAGACCCACAGGACAGTGTTAAGCAGACTGAATTCTATGAAAGAGGAAAAAATGACCCGCAAACGAATGGTTGAGCTTCTCAACGAGGATCTCGCCCGCGAATACCAGGCCATCATCGCCTATGTGATCTACAGCCAGACGATGAAAGGCGCGGAATACAATCATATCGCTCAGGAACTCGAGAAACACGCCGCGGAAGAATTGCAGCACGCGATCAAGATCGCCAAGCAGATCGACTATTTTAACGGCAGCCCCACCAATAAGCCGAAAGAAGTGAAGATGTCCGAAAGGCCCAGGGACATGCTCAAGTTCGATCTGGAAAATGAACGCCAGACTCTCATCAATTACCGGCAGCGGGTCCGGCAAGCCGATGAAATGGGCGAATACGCACTCGGCGAAGTGCTCCGTGAGATTATCGCCCAGGAACAGGAACATCTGCAGGACCTGGCCGACGCCCTCGGCATCGACACTCCCAAAATTGAGTGACAATCGCCGAAATCCGGATCGGGCACGCCGCTTGACTTTGATGCCAGACTTCTGATTTCTGGTTAATGCATCGTTTCTATATTCCGCCGGAACAATGGAATCCTGATGCGTTGGTTCTGAGCGAAACGGAAACACATCACGCCCGCGATGTTCTCCGGCTCGAAACGGGCGACAAGATTGTGGTGTTCAATGGGCGCGGCCGCGAAATCACGGCCGTGATAGATAAGGTCGCGAAGAGTGAAATTTTTCTCCGTAAACTGGGAGAAACCGAAACTCCTCGACTGCGTTGTCGCATATCGCTCGGACAAGCCATCCCAAAAGGCAAAAATATGGATCTCATCGTGCAAAAGGCGGTCGAGATCGGGGCCGCAGAGATCTTCCCCATCATTTCCGAGCGGACGATCGTCGACCTCGATCCTGAATCCGCACAACAAAAACGCTCGAAGTGGCAGACCATTGCGATTGAAGCGGCAAAGCAGTGCGGTCAAAACTGGCTGCCGCAAGTTCACCTGCCGGCAAAGCTCAAAGAATACTTCGCCCACCAGCAGTCATTCGACCTGCGACTGGTGGGTTCGCTTCAGCCGGGCGCGTTACATCTTAAAAAAATCCTGGCCGATTATTCCGCCGAGCACGGGCATCTTCCCACAACTGTTCTCATGCTGATCGGACCGGAAGGAGATTTCACTCCTGCTGAAATAGCGATGGCTCGGAGCAATAGTTGCCTGCCGCTCACACTTGGCCCGATCGTTCTCCGCGTGGAAACCGCGTCTATCTATTGTTTGAGCGTGCTTTCGCACGAATTATTCTGATGGAGCACAACTGTCACCCGGAGCAAAAGGCCAGTCCGGCTCGGACCGAAGGATCTCTGATTATTTCGGTACCAGGAATCTGGGGACTCGCGCCTGCTCGCCGGGGCTCACAATATGTGCAGATTGGATCGGCAATAATGGATGCAACGTCACATTGCCGCTCAACGCCACAACAAGAAAAGCTCGCATTTGCATGATTTAGAGCCGTGGCTCCGCCGACATTCATGAAGACAGTGCTGTTCCCTTTAATTTGCTTTCTCGCCGGATGTCACCCGCCGGGCAGCACCGTCGTCGAGCAAACCATCGAGCAAGTTTATCCACTGACCCACGATGGAACGGTCAGGATTCACAATCTGGATGGATCGATTCACATTTATGGCTCGGATATCAACGAGGTGAAATTGGAGGCCCTGAAGAAGGCTTACACCCAGGAGCGTCTCGACAAAATATCGGTAAGCGCTTCCGCCGACCCCGGCACCGTCTCGATCGAAAGCATTTTCCCGCCTACATCGCGCTGGGACTTTTCCGACCGCTCCGGCACGATCGATTACACTCTGCTGGTGCCACAACATGCCACCATCGAACAGGCCGAAACGGCTAACGGAGAAATTATTATTGAAGGGATGCGTGGAGCAAAAGCCAACGCCCGGCTTGGCAACGGCCGGCTGTTCGTTCGCGATAGTTTTTGCAATCTTGGCCTAACGATCGGCCACGGGAGTCTGAGTCTGACTTACACGTGGTGGGAGCGAGGCAGGCTCTCCGTGGATGCGAATCTCCAGCAGGGAAACACAACCGTGTTTATGCCCGGCAACGCCACCTTCCATCTAAAGGCCGAAACCAAGACCGGAAAAATTGGGGCCGATTTTACTCCCTACAACGAACGTAATGGCGAAGAGCCCCGCAAGATCGATAAGGTCGTAGGCCCCGATCCCACCGTCACCTTTCAGATTCACACGATTGATGGCAATATTCAGGTCTCGGAGCAGAACCCTTGAGGGCTTGCAAACCAACCGATAACTGATAACCGCTAACTTCGTATGCCATCGTTCGACATCGTTTCTGAAGTAGACAAGCAGGAAGTAGATAATGCCCTGAACCAGGCCCGCAAAGAGTTGGCCACGCGTTTCGATTTCAAAGGCGCGCAGACCGAAATCATTCACGAGAAAGACAAGATTGTGCTGACGGCAGACGACGGCTCGCATTTGAAAGGATTGCGCGAGATCGTTGTCGGGAAGCTGTCCAAGCGCGGGATCGATCTACGCAACATCGATCAGGGCGAGGCGGCAATTTCATCCATGGGCCATGCCCGCCAGGAAATGAAAATCCAGCAGGGGCTGGAGGGAAACAAAGCCAAGGAAATTGTTCAGGCAATCAAAGCGCAGGGATTCAAGGTGCAATGCCAGATGCAGGACATGCAAATTCGTGTCAGCGGCAAGAAGAAAGACGATTTGCAGGAAGTGATTCAGTTCGTCAAAAGCCGCGACTTCGGTGTGGCCACTTACTTCAAGAATTTCAGGGATTGAAGTTCTGAAAAAAGCGCCAAGCACCAACCTCCAGGGAAATTCCCAGATCCCAATCATCAACTCGCTTTCTCTGCCGCATGGGCTCGTTCCCGTCGTAGCCAAGTAACTGATTAGAGATGTGACGGCAAGCACCCGTTTGGTGTTTGAAGATTGGTGCTTCCCTGGAGCTTGGAGCTTCAGCCGGGCTCATCCGCCCTGCACTGGCGGCATGATCGCAATTTCTTCTTGGGGCCTGAGTTTGTAATTACGATCGACGAATTCTACGCCGGAGCCGATTAGAATATTCTTGTCGTGGGCGCGGAGAGCCGGCGTATCTCCGTAAAGCTTCTCCAATAGTTCAGCGACAGAAGAACCTTCCCCTACATCGACCTCGCGTTCGTGAGCACCTGCCACGTCGCGTAACTGCGCGTAAAACTGCACCCGAACCTTCATAGACACGAATTACACGAATTAAACCGAAAAGAACTTCCTTTTGCCCGCTGGGGACAGCGGATTCTACTGCCACTCCCGACGTTATTAGCGGCCATTGGCGGTTACGAAAACACTGCAGAACAGATTGCAGGAAAAGCCCACGAAGTCCTCTTTGTGAAAATTTGTCGAATTAGTGTCTCATCCAAGCGCTTTTTCGATGAGGTCTTTCCGCAGCACTCCGATGTAAGGGAGATTGCGATACTGCTCCATGAAATCGAGCCCGTAACCGACGACAAATTCATCTTCGATCTCAAATCCGATGTAATCCGCATCGACATGGCGCTGGCGCTGTTTCTTTTTGCTCAGCAAAACGCAAACGCGAATACTCTGCGGCCCAATCGTCTCCAACTTCTCGCGAATCGCCGCAAGGGTATGCCCGCTGTCGAGAATGTCGTCCAGAATCAGAATGTGCCGATCCTTCACGTCCGGAAGCGCTACCTGCTTGAAGATGACTTCTCCGCTGGTCTCGGTTTTGCCGTGATAACTCGCCACCGCGAGGAAATCGAGTTTCAAAGGCAGCGGAATTCGCCTAAGAAGATCGGCCATGAACATCAAACTGCCGGTCAGCACCGCGATGACCGTCAATTCGCGGCCGCGATATTCCTTGGAGATTTCGGCGGCAATTTCGTCCAGCCGGCTCAGAATTGTCGTCTCGTGAAATAAAATCCGATCGAGATCGTCCTGCATCTCTCTATTAGGACATCGCTCCGTCGAAAGATCAACGCGCGATCCGAAGCAATCGGCGGCGCTACAGCTTCAGTGCGGCTTCACAGGCCGCCAGGTTGTGCGCCACCTGGTCAGCCTGATTCGCATCCATCGGAAGCAGCTTCCCGCTCTCGCGCAATTCCTGCCAGATCGAGAGGCTGCGTGTGAAACAATCCCGGGCATGCCGCCATTGCCCTTTGTGGTCGCGAGAGATCCGGGCGAATTGGGTGTGAACTTCGCCCAGCTCGAAATATCTTTGCGCGAGACGGGCCCGCGATCTCGCATTCGTCTTCGCGATTTCTTCGGCCAGCGGCAAGGCCTTGTTGAACGCTCCAATCGCGCCTTCGAAATTCCCCGTTGCCGCCAAAGCCATCCCAATTTCCGCCTGAATACAGGAAACATCCTCCTTGGCCCGGCCGTCCGACGGATTCGCAAGCAGTGCCGGCTCTCTCAATCCAAGCGCCTTCCGATAATTTTGCATCGCCGCCTTGAATTCCTGATGAGCCACCTGGGCCTGCGCCAGCATCTCTAGCGTAAACGAATAATCCGACTTGTTATCCTCGGATTTAGGCTCCGACGCCAGAATCTCCTGGGTCACGGCCAGCGCTTTCTGATGACTGTCGAGCGAGTTACGAACATCGCCGGCTTTCAACAGATTCTTGCCGAGCGAATTGTAGGCAATGGCCAGGTTGCGTTTTGCCGGCATATTGTTTGGTTCCGCGGCCACCGCTTTCTGCAGGCTGGTGGCGAGACGCCGCGCCTGTTCTACCGCCTCGGAAGTCTGATTTGTGTCGTCGAGCGCATTCCGCAGCGTGTTGCGAGCGGCAATCAATTCTTTGCCGTAAGCCTGATTGCTGGGATTCGCTGTAACAACCTCTTCGTGCATTTCCACGGCCTTGCGATCGATGGTCAATGCCTTGGTGAAATTACCTGCCGCGCGATAGTGCGTTCCGAGATGGCTCAACACGGATGCCAACTTCACCTTGGCCTGCTGATTCTCGGGTCTAGCTTGAGCTAACGGTTCCAAAATCTCCTGCGCGTGTTGCCAATCCGTCAACGCGTCCGAGCCGTCGGCATTACTCCCATAACTTTCCTTGCTCTTAATATCTCCCAGCTTCACGTAGACATCGGCCAGAGCCATTTCGTACATCACATTTCCCGGAGCGGTGGCGATCATCGAACGGCGAAGCTCCAGTGCCTGTTCGTAATTTTTCACAGCGCCGGCCAGATCTCCGCTGGCGTAAAGCAGATCGGCGAGACCTTCATGACCGATCGCGGCTTCGTCCTGGAGATTCCGACTATCGGGATCAGCGGCAAGCAGCTTTTGCCGAATTTCGATGGACTTCGAGTAACTGTCGATTCCTCGGGCGCTTCCGAGAGTTGCGTATGAGCTTCCCTGGATCTGACCGAGCTTTTGATAGGCCGCCGCCAGCTCCAGCAGCAGATCGCGATCGTCTCCGGCTTCGCGAGCCATGTTATCGAGATATTCAAGCGAGTCCCTGATCAATCGTTCGCGCAGGACTGTCGAACCGGGAAGCGAGGCGAGAGAATCATGATAATCGAACAGAACATTATGCGCCAGCTGACGCACTTCACCGAACCGCCTCTCCGCGCTAGCTTTTTCAATACCCGCCTGACGCAACTGCCAGATCGTTGCTCCAACCGCTGAAACCAGTGCCAACACAATCGCCAATGCGGCGGCAAATCCAAGTTTGTTGCGGCGGACAAACTTCGAAAACAGGTATGGCAGAGTGTCGCGACGCGCGCGAATCGGTCGCCGGTCCAGATACCGATGCAGATCATCACTGAATGCAATAACGCCCGAGTATCGTCGCTCCGTCTCTTTGCGCAGAGCGGTCTTCAATATGTTGTCGAGATCGCCCCTCAGCTTGCGCCTGATTCCCGAAGCTTGAACGACGGCGCTGGCCCGCCGGGGTTCATCTTCTACAATGACTCGAACCAGGTCTGCCGCCGAAGGTTGAGGCACC
>JADMIO011478740.1_pt1 | contig 13953 bp, 13 predicted proteins | sample 8958161 | NCBI WGS metagenome assembly JADMIO01 (sample SAMN16585339, study PRJNA669376) | soil metagenome | isolation source: Crop rotation soil | place: USA: Cullars Rotation, Alabama | collected 2011 | reverse complement strand
CACCATCTTGCGGCGCGTGCGGTCGGCGAGCGCCCCGAACAGATGATCGAGCCGATCCTCGGTTGATCTCATGCCCGATCAATGTAAACCATCTGGTTAACTGTTTCCAGGAGCCGAAATGTCGATCCATCAAGAAATCATCCTCCCGGCCTCGCCGGCGCGCGTGTTCGCGGCGCTCACGACCGGCGCGCAGTTCACCGACGCCACCGGCGGTCGCGTCGCGGAGATCGCCGCGGCCGACGGCGGCGAGTTCTCGCTGTTCGGCGGCGCCATCCACGGTCGCCAGATCGAGCTGGTCCCCGGCGCGCGCATCGTGCAGGCGTGGCGCGTGAAGATGTGGGAGCCCGGGCTCTACTCGGTCGTGCGGTTCACGCTGACCGCCGAGGGCACCGGGACCAAGGTCGTCCTCGATCACGCGGGCTTCCCCGACGCGCAAGCCGAGCACCTGGCCGCCGGCTGGGGCGCGAACTACTGGGAGCCGCTGACCCGATATTTCGACTCCTGATACCGTCGCGGCCGTGGACGATGACGACCCGACGGCGCGGCTTCGCGCCGCCGAGACCCTCGGCGAGCTCCGCGCGAGCGCGTCGCCGCCGATCGCGGATCCGGCGTGGAGCGCGCTGCCGCTCCGTCCGGACGTCCCGCCGTCGCCCGAGGTGCGCGCGGCCCGGGTCCGGCGCCTGCTGGCGTGGGCCGAGGCCGAGGGTGCGTCGTGGGACGGCATCGAGTTTCACGTCGACGCCGCCGGCCACGCGTCGGTGCGCGCCCGGCGCGCGATCGCGCCCGGCGAGGTGATCCTGACGCTGCCGCGACACCTGATGATCTTCGAGCGCGAGCTCGGCCTCGCTCCGCGCGACGCGCTCGCCGTGTGGTTGGCCCTCGAGGTTCGCGATCCGACGTCGCGATGGCGTCCCTACCTCGACGTGTTGCCGGTCGCGCTCCCCGAGCTCCCGATGTTTCACGATCGTGGGGCGCTCGCGGCGCTCGCCGGCACCAGCGCGTACGCGCTCGTGGCGGATGGCCACCGCGAGCTGCGGGACGCGCACGATCGTCTCCGGGCGCGCGTGTCGCTGGCGGACTTCGCGTGGGGCCGCGCGATCGTGATGTCGCGCGCGTATCACGCGCCGGGCGCGCTCGACCATCGGCTCGCGCTGCTGCCGCTCGTCGATCTGCTCGATCACCGGCTCGGCGACACCACCTGGAGCTACGACCCGCGCGACGGCAAGTTCGCGGTCGCCACCGAGCGCGGCTTCGCGCCCGGCGACCCGGTGCACTTCCCGTACGGCGATCGCGGCAACACGTCGCTGTTCGTGCACTTCGGCTTCGCGGTGCCGGGCAATCCCGCCGACGAGGCCGGCCTGCGGTTCGAGCGCGCGGTCGATCCGGTCAACGCCGCCGCGGCGCACCTGCTGTGGGGGCTGCCGCTCGACGGGCCGATCCGGTTGCCGATCGCGAACGTCCTCGACCATCGCTTCGTCCGCGCGCTGTCGGTCGCGCGCCTGTTCGCGTCGGGCCCGGTCGAGCGCGCCCGCGCGGTCGAGGTCGGGCTGTGGGACGACGGCGACCTGCCGTGGCTCGGCGGCGAGCTCGAGGAGGCCGCGCTCGCGCTGATGGCCGCCGCGGCCCGGCGCGCCGTCGACGAGATCGACGCGCGCCCGCTCGCGAATCCGCTCTACGCGATCGTGCGCGACTCGGAGCGCGCGGTGCTCGCGCAGCTGATCGAGATCGCGACGACCGCGCGCGCACTCGTCGCCACGCGAGATCCGGCGCGGCTGCGCGCCGTCGATGCGCGCGGCCTCTTGCGCGACTACCTGCAGGCCGTCGCGGACGCGCTCGTCACGGACTCGGCGAGCGCGCGAGCGGCGCCGTGAACAGGTCGTCCATCGGCGCGACCGCTGCCGGATCCTCGGCGCACGGCACCGGATCGAGCCCGAACATCGTCTGCACGGTCGCGAGGAACGAGCTGGTGTCGTAGTCGACCGTCGAGACGAAGCCCGGCTTCGCGAGCGGCGAGATCACCAGGAACGGCGGATCGTCGGCGGCGCCGCCGAACGTGCCGCTCTTGCCTTCGTCCCACAGGAGGAAGATCGCGCCGCCGTTGCGGTACGCGTCGGTCGCCATGATCTTCGGCAGCTCGCGCGACAGCCAGGCGTCGCCTTCGCGGATCGACCCGTCGTGCATGTCGTCGATCAAGTTCGGCGTGATGAACGCGTAGCGCGGCAGGGCGCCGGCCGCGATGTCGGCATCGAGCTGCGAGTAGTCGACGACGTGCTCGTTGCAGCGCGGGTCGGGGTTGTACTGCTTGCCGTCCCAGCCGTTGATGTCGTCGAAGTAGACGAACGGGTTGTGCTTCGCCGCGTAGTGGCCGTGCGAGTGGAGCCCGCACGGCGCGCCCATGCTCTCCTGATACGACTTCCACGACAGGCCCGCGAGCTCGAGCTGATCGGCGAGGTGGGAGGTCGAGTCGAGGTGGTGCGAGCCCGGATCGTCGTCGTCGAGGATCCCGAAGTTCTCGCCCGCGACCATCCAGAAGTAGTTGGGCTCGCTCGGGTGCACGAACGGATCGTGATAGCCGTTCGCGACCGCGCCGAGCTTCGCGAGCGAGTTGATGTACGGCGCGTCCGGGCTGCCGAAGATCTGGCGGCGGCTGTGGTTCTCCATGACGACCGTGAACACCGATCCGGTGGCCACGCCGTGCGGTTCGGTGACGGTGAGATCGGCGCAGCTTCGCGACGTGTTGCCCGACGTGTTGCCCGTGCAGCCGGCCGTCACGACGAGCGCTGCGAGAATCCCCTGGTTGGTGCTGGCCATGTTCGTCGCAAGCTGCCGCCCGCGATCCGACGTGGCAACGCAATCTTGATCTCAGGGATGTGGTGCCGTGACGCAGCCCTTGTCGTGCTTGGGCCCGGGTCCCTCGCAGTCGCGCAGACTCGCGTCGGCCGGTGCATCGATCGGCGTGGACGCACTCGAGTCGCTCGCGAGCTCGGCGTCCGGTGTCACGGCCTTGTCATCTGGGACCTGCGCGGTGAATCCGCATCCGACGAGCAAGGCGAGCGCGACGATCCGGATCATCCGAGGCGGTGGTGCAGGGGGCAGACCACCTCGCAATGTCGTGGCGATCGCGTGCGATCGACCCAACGCCGCGGAACCACGCGGGCGGGTCGGAGGCGTGCCTACCTCGACCTCCACCGGCCCCGGGTGTGTCTTCTCCAGGCCGAGCCCCGCGATCGCGCGCACCGATCAGGGTTAGATCTAGGAATGTCCTGGAAAACCATCCTCGTGCCACACGACTTCTCGGCTGCCGCGAATCACGCCGCGGCGATCGCGCGCGACGAAGCCAAGCTCCACGGGGGCGCCCTGGTCCTGCTTCATGTCCTCGAGCTGCCGCACCAGATGGGCGATGCCATGGTCGTCGGCGAGGGCAGCTCGACCCCGATCAGCATGCGCGAGTACGCGACCGAGCGCGCCGAAGCTCACCTCCAGGATCTGGTCGCGCGCCTCGGCAAGGATGGCGTCACCGCGACGACGCTGCTCAAGGTCGGCGTGCCGGTCGACGAGATCAACCAGGCGGTCGACGACCACAAGGTCGATCTCGTCGTCATGGGCACCCACGGTCGCACCGGCCTGCGGCACCTCGTCGCCGGCAGCGTCACCGAGCGCGTCGTTCGCTCGAGTCGCGTACCGGTGCTCACGATCCGCCACGTTGAATAACCCGCCGCGTCACAAAAAGTTGCCCGCGATCGTGCGCTCCCTAGAGTGCAAGGCATGCATGTCATCGCGATCGCGAATCGGAAGGGGGGCGTGGGCAAGAGCTCGCTCGCAACCAACCTCGCGGCGGGTCTCGCCGAGTCCGAGCGACGTGTCCTCGTCATCGACATGGACTCGCAGGCGAGCGCGACCGCCGTGCTCGACGACGAGCTCCCCGACGACGCGCCGACCACGACCCAGTTGCTCCTCGGTACCGCGACACTCGAGCAGGTCGTGCGACCGTCGAACCGCGCCGGCGTGTGGCTCGCGCCCGCCACCAGCGATCTGACCCAGGCCCAGCTCGCGATCGCGGGCCGGACCGGGCGCGAGACCATCCTGCGCCGCGCGCTCCGCAGCGCGCATGACTTCGACGTCGCGATCATCGACACCGCACCCGAGCTCCAGCTCGCGACGATCAACAGCCTGGTCGCCGCGACCCACGTCCTCATGCCATTCACGCCGGATCCCAAGGCGCTCGAGGGCCTCGCGACCACGATCTCGGCGATCGCGGAGATCGCCGCGGCCGAGCTCGGCGTCGCGGTCCCGCTCGGCTGCGTGCAGATCGGCTACGACCGTCGCCTCGCGGTGACCAAGCAGTCGCGCGATCAGGTCCGCGCCGCCTACGGCGAGCTGCTGTTCGAAAGCTGCATCCGCACCAACAGCAGCTTCATCGTGTGCCCGGCCTGGCATCGCGACATCTTCGCGATCGAGCGCGGCGAACGCGCCCCGCGCCGCGGCTCCGACGACTTCCGCGCGCTCGCCGCCGAGGTCGCCCTCCGTCTCGAGCTCACCGACACCGCACGCGCGGCCGCCTGATCACGTTTCTCGAAGGACTTCACCATGGCCAAGCTCCCCGACAACTTCGTCAAGGCGCCCGCGACCTCGCGCCTCACCGTCTCCAAGCCCGCCGCGCCCAAGGAGTCCCGCCGCGGCAAGCGCGCGAGCCTGCCCACCGCCGCGGAGGTCGCCGCGGAGGCGAACAGCGTGCTCGTGCGGCTCTCGCCCGAGGAGCTCGCGGCGCTCGAGGGCGCGTGCGCGGCGCTCGCCGCCGTCGGCGAGACCGTGACGATCGAGGACATGATCAAGCAGGTCGTCGGGCGCTGGATGATCGCGACCCGCGCGAACCACGAGCCTGCCGCGCAGGCGACCACGCCGGCGCGCGCGACCATCGTCGAGCAGCTTCGCCGCCTCGCCGAGGAGCCGCTCCGCCGCTGGCGCGCGATCGGGCAGACCATGTGGTCTCGCGTGCGCGCGAAGCCAACCCGCTGAACCGCGGCCGTGGGAGAGTATCGCTCCCATGCGCGCCCGGAACTTCGTCGTCGCCCTCGTCCTCTCGGCATGTAGCAACAGCAGCGGCAGCAGCGGCAACGCGATCGACGCCAGCAGCCACGCCGATGACGGCGCGCTCCTGCCCGACGCGCCGAGCGTGCCCGCGATGCTGACCCTGTCGGGCACGACGAGCGAGATCAGCGCGCAGGGCCAGACCCCGACCCCGGGCGTCGTGATCACGGCCTACAACGTCGCCGACGACAGCGTGCTCGGCACCGCGACGAGCGCCGGCGCGACCGCGACGTTCTCGATCTCCGTGGCAACCCACGGACATCCGATCGACGGCTACCTGAAGGCCGTCGCGCCGGGCGCGTTCAAGCAGACGTTCCTGTATCCACCGTTCAGCCTGACCAAGGACTACGCGAACGTCCCGGTCTACGTGATGAAGTCCAGCACGTACGATCTCGTCAACCAGCTCCTCGGCAACAACCAGGCGAAGACCCAGGGTTGGATCGCGATGCTCGCGCTCGACGCCGCGCAGGCCGCGGTCGCGGGCGCCACGATCAGCAGCACGCCGTCGGGCCAGATCGCCTACAACAGCGGCGGGCTGCCGAGCACGTCCGCGACGAGCACCGCGGCCGACGGCATCGGCTACGACACCGCGATCGCGGCGGGGCAGGTCACGGTCGCCGCCGCGAAGCCAGGCGCCACGTTCCACAGCCACGCGATCAAGGTCCGCGCCGACGTCGTCACGCTCACGATCGTCTCGGAGTGATCGCCCACGGGCGTCATCACCCACGCTCGCGCGGGCAGTGGTGTGCACTTCTCCGTGTGCGATCGGGGATCGCGCACCACAGGGTCGCGATGACCCACCCGCGCTCGCGCGCCCTCGAAGGCGCATGACGATCATTCGTCGGCGATCCGCGTGCGTGGCACGGGTCTGGTAATGGCGCGGCGCTCAACCACAGGAGCCACGCATGAACCTGCATCTCTGTCGTACGGGCCTCGCGATCACGATCTTCACGTCGGCCTGGTTCGGCTGCGTCGATGACGCCGACGACACGGACGACACGTCGAGCGACGAGGCGGCGCTCGTCACCCATCCCGACGACGACACCGCGGGATCGCAGATCCTGCTGCACGAGGGCGCCGATCCGGTCGGCTACGAGCTCGCGGTCACGCAGACGCCGGGCATGGACGTCAGCGGCTACCAGGGCACCGTGAACTGGAGCGCCGCGCACGCGAACGGCGCGCGGTTCGCGTACATCAAGGCGACCGAGAGCACGACATACCGCAACCCGTCGTTCAGCTCGCAGTACACCGGCTCGTACAACGCCGGCGTCATCCGCGGCGCGTATCACTTCGCGACGCCGAACACGTCGAGCGGCGCGACGCAGGCAAACTACTTCGTGAGCCACGGCGGTGGCTGGTCCGCCGACGGCAAGACGCTGCCGCCGGCGGTCGACCTCGAGTACAACCCGTACGGCTCGTCGTGCTACGGCAAGAGCCACGCGTCGATGGTCGCGTGGATCCGCGACTTCGTGAACACGGTGAAGGCGCGCACCGGCCGCGACGCCGTGATCTACACGAGCACCAGCTGGTGGACGCTGTGCACCGGCAACAACGCGTCGTTCGGGAACAACCCGCTGTGGGTCGCGCGCTACAGCTCGAGCGCGGGCACGCTCCCCGCGAGCTGGGGCTACTACACGATCTGGCAGAACGCCGATCACGGCGTGTTCCCCGGCGACCACGACTACTTCAACGGCTCGGCGGATCGCGTCCGGGCCTTCGCGCTGTAGCGAGGGGGCGTCGACAAGCGGTGATGCGACGCACTCGAGCATCGCTGGCAATCACAGCCGCTGACCTTCTGGTGACGCGGCCCCGGCTGTCTCGCACGACCGCGGTGCGGGCCATGATGGCCACGCCTGGGTGCAACGTGGAACATCGCTGACACGGGGCGTCGCTGGGAGCTCAACCGGCGGATTAGCCGCGCGCGATCGGACGCGCGGGATCCGTGATCCAGCCGCTCCAGCTGCCGGGATACAGCTTCGCGCGCACGCCGGCGACTTCGAGCGCGAGGACGTCGTGCGCGGCCGTCACGCCCGAGCCGCAGTACACCGCGACGTCCGCGCCGGCGACCGCGCCGACCTGCGCGTACGTCGCGGCGAGCTCGGTTGCCGGACGAAACCGGCCTTCGCCGTCGAGGTTCTCGGTGGTCGGCACGTTGACCGCGGTGGGGATGTGGCCGGCGACCGGATCGATCGGCTCGACGTCGCCGCGGAAGCGCTCCGCGGCGCGCGCGTCGATCAGCACGCCGATCGCGGGGACGTCCGGTGCCTCGACGACCGGCATGCCGCCGGCCGCGGCTTCGAACGTGCCCGGCGTCGCGGGTTCGTGCGCGCCGGTCTCGATCGGCTGCGCAGCGCGTTGCCACGCCGCCCATCCGCCGTCGAGCACGCGGACGTTCGCGTGGCCGAAGTAGCGCAACACCCACCACGCGCGCGCCGCCGCTCGCGCGCCCCAGTCGTCGTACACGACGACCGGTCGCGAGGCCGACACGCCCGCACGCTGCATCGCGCGCGCGAACGTCGCCGCGTCGGGCAGCGGGTGTCGCCCGCCGCGACCGGGCACCGCGGCGAGATCCGCGTCGAGATCGACGTACGCCGCGCCGGGCACGTGGCCCGCCGCGAACGCCACCGGGCCGGGTGGGCCACCCATCTTGTAGCGCACGTCGAGGATCGTGACGGCGTCGCGCGTCGCGGCGAGCTCGTCGACGGAGATCAGCGGATTCGTGGTCACGATGGGGCGAGCATACGCTACGACTTGCGCGGCGCGAGGATGTCGTCGAGCAGCGCGGGGCGCGACGGATCGCGCTCGAGGTGCGGGTAGCGCAGCCCGCCGTGATAGTTGATGCGGACCGTGAAGAAGCGGTCCGCGTTCTGGAGCAGCAGCTCGATCGCGGCGCTGCCGCCCTTGGCGCGCTGGATCGCGCTCTTCAGCCGGCCGGGCTCGAACGCCAGGCCGTCGACCGCGACGAGCTTCGCGCCGATCACCGCGCCGGCCTTCGCCGCCGGGCTGTCCCACACGACCGAGGCCAGGGTCGCGTCCTTGTCGACGACGATCCCGATCGAGTACGACTGATCGACGCCCTTCAGGCGCGTGTCCTCGACCGAGGTCCAGTACTCGCTCGGCTGGTCCGTGAACACCAGGCGATAGCCGCCGCGGCGGAGGCCGTCGAGCGGAGCGCCGGGGCCGTGGCCGTCGAGCCGCGCGCGCAGGAACGCGGCCCAGTCCTGGGGATAGACCGCGTTCAGTGCCTTCACGACATCGTCGAACGTGTAGACCACCGGCACGTAGCTGCCGTTCTCGATCCCGAAGAAGGCACGGGCGAAGTCGTCGAGCGACTTCGCGCCCTTGGTCTTCTCGCGGATCAGCGTGTCGGCGTCGAGCCAGATCAGGCTGCCCTCGGTGTAGTACTCCTCGAACCGCTGCCAGCTCGGCCACGACATCGGCCGCCGCGGATTGATGATCTCGTCGTTCGTCGTGTCCTGGAGCGCGCGCCAGGTCCGCCCGAGCTGGCCGTCGAGCGCCGCGACCTTCATCGCGAACGCGTCGAGCGCTTGCTGCTTGGTCCACAGCCCGGCGCGTGCCGTGACGACCTCGCCCCAGTACTGCGTCCCGCCCTCGTAGACCCACAGCAGCGAGTCGCGCATCGGATCGTTGTACGTCGGCGTCCACAGGTCGGCGGGGCGGCGAAACTTGCCGTCCCACGAGTGCACGTACTCGTGCGCGAGGACGTCGCGGTATGCGGACGTCTTGTCCCACTCGACGAAGTCGGCCACCGGCTCGCCGTACTCGGCGGAGCGATGGTGCTCGAGCGTGGTGTTCCAGCCGACATCGTCGCTGAGCGCGAGCAAGAAGTTGTAGTGATCGTAGTGGTGGCTGCCGAACAGCCGATAGATCTGCTGGACGAGCCCGCGATGCAGATCGATCACCGCCGGCTTGAGCTCGACGAGGTCGGCGCGATCCGCCATGAGATCGAGTGCGACCGGCGTCTTGTCGCCGGGCGCGAGATCGTAGCGCTTGTAGTAGCGCCCGGCGTGCACCGGCGAATCGGCGAGCGTCTCGAGCGGCACGGTCTCGAACGTGGTCACCGCGCCTTTCGTCGACGCGACGTCGAGCGCGGTCGCGACCCGCCAGCCGTCGGGAACCCGGACGCTCGCGTCGACGCGGATCTGCCGCGTGAAGTAGCCGGCCGGGTAGAGCATCGTCGAGACCCAGTCGAGCACGAGCAGGCTCTGGCCGATCTCCTGCGGCCCGACGCCGCGGCTGACCGCCGAGAGATACTGGAAATCGACGCTGATCGTCTTCGCGCCGACCGGCACCGGCACGTGAAACGCGAACACGTCGACGGTGTCGCGCACCCACGCGAGGCGCGCGCCGTTGGCCTGGATCACGAGGCCGGCGAACCGATCGATCGTGCCTTCGGGCGCGTGGGTCCCCGGCAACCAGCGCGGATACAGGAGCACGAGGTCACCGGCACCGCTCACCGGGATGTCCTCGTGGACCTTGTAGACGCGCCGATCGACATCCGCGGTGTCGACCACCAGCTTCAGCGTGCCCGGATAGGCGACGTCGCGCGCCGCCGGGATTGCCGGCGGCAGCGGGAGCGGTTGTGGGCCCGGGCTGCCGTCGGCGATCCGGGTGAGCGCGACGACGATGGCGACGAGCGAGACGGCAGGTTTCACGCGGCGATACTACGCGGTTCGGCGCGGGCGATCGTCCTGATACCGTGGGGCCAATGGTGAGACTCCCACTCGTGCTGATCGTGGTCGCGGCGTGTTCGAAGACCGATCCGACCGTCGCGCCGCCGACCCCAACCCCGTCACCACCGCCGACCCCGGTCGCCGTCGATGCGGCCGTGCCGGCCGACGCGCCGCCCGCGGCGGCAACCCCGAGCGTCGAGATGATCGATCCCGGACACGAACCGCGCGCGATCCGGACCTACGCGCCGGTCGCGAAGGCCTGGGAGATCACGGTCGTCGTCGACGTGCAGACCAAGATGGCGGTCGATGGCGCGGACAAGGGGCTGTCGCCCAAGCCGGCCACCCGCGCGAAGCTCGCCGTCGCACCGAAGGCCGACGGCTGGGAGCTGAGCTGGAAGTCGGGCGAGGTCGTCGACGTGCCCGGCGCGAAGCCCGAGATCGTCGCGAAGCGCAAGGCCGAGCTCGCCGCGATGACCGGCCCGCTCGGCACGTTCGCGATCGACGCGCATGGAGCCGTGACGCGCGTCGATCTCGCGACGACGCCGGACCAAACCGGAGGTCGCGCGCAATTCCTCGAGGTGCTCTCGAGCGGTGGGGTGATGGTCCCGCCGTTCCCGGTCGAGCCGGTCGGCGCCGGGGCGCGCTGGCGAACCCGCCGCGCGACCGACGAGCACGGCGTCAAGGGCACCGAGACGCGCGAGTACCATCTGATCGCGGTCGATGCCGGGACGGCGACCATCGAGTGGACGGAGGACAGCGCCGCCGATCCGGGACAGAGTTTTCACCCGCCGGGACTCCCGCCGGAGACCAAGGCGACGATCGACACCGCCACCGCCAAGGCCTCCGGTCACACGAAGGTCCGCTTCGATCGCAGTCTCCCGACCGAGGTGCGGTACACGAACACGAGCGCGACGAAGACCACGATCGAGACGCACGTCGTGACGAACGCCGGGACCATCAACCTCACGGTGACGAGCGAGAAGTGAGGCCGCGGCCGGTCGCCGACCCCGGCCACCGGTCGGGATCGACCGCGCGGCCGCGGCCTGACGACGAATTCGGATGTTTTCACGTGCGAGCTCGTCTATGACCCCAGCTTCATGTCGGGGTTGAAGGCCGTCGTGGTCGCCGCCGTCGCGATCGCCGTGATCGCGCCGCGCGTCGCGCACGCCGATCGCGTCGTGGTCGGCACCGTCGTCGACAGCGTCACGAACGAGCCGGTCGCGGGGGCGCTCGTGACGGTCGGCAGCGGCGAGACCGCGACCGACGATGCCGGACACTTCCGGGTCGCGGATGTTCCGTTCGGCCGCATCGACGTGCTCGTGATCGCCGACGGCTATCGCGCGTACTTCGGATCCGCGCGCATCGGCGCCGACCTCACGATCCGGCTCGACGTCGAGACCGGCGGCGAGCTCATCCGGGTCAGCGGGCGCGCGCCGTACAGCCCGCCGCTCCACCTCGACACGACCCAGATCCGCACGCAGCCGGGCGCGGGCAACGACGTGTTGCGCGCGCTCCAGAGCCTGCCCGGGGTCGCGCGCACGCCGTTCGGGCTCGGCGGGCTCGCGTTGCGCGGCACCGCGCCGCGCGACACCAAGGTCTACCTCGACGATATCGAGGTCCCGCTCCTGTATCACTTCGGCGGCATCGCCTCGTTCTTGCCGACCGGCGCGGTCGACGAGGTCACGCTCGAGCCGGGCGGGGCGAGCGTGCGATACGGCCGCGGGCTCGGCGGCGTCGCGGTCGTGACCTCGCGGACCGGCGAGAAGGATCACTGGCGCGTCGGCGGCGAGCTGAGCCTCATCCACGCGGCCGCGCTCGCCGAGGGCCCGGGACCGCTCGGCGGCAGCTGGCTGATCGGCGCACGGCGCAGCTACTTCGACGCGATCATCAGCGCCGCGGGCATCGACTTCGCGCTCCTGCCCCGCTACGGCGACGCGCAGCTGCGCTGGGAGTCCGGCGATGGTCGCTGGATGGCGATCCTGTTCGGCTCCGACGATCGCCTGACGCTGGCGCACGATCCGGACCAGACGAGCACGGGCGGCATCAGCACGAGCAAGGTCAAGTCGTTCCTCTACACGTCGCGGTTCGCGCGCCTCGGGGTGCGCTATCGCGCCGTGCACGGCGCGACCTCGTTTTCGATCATGCCCGCGGTCGGCATCGACGACCTCAACGCGCGCGCCGATCAGGACGATCTCGACAAGGGCATGCATCGCACTACGATCCCGATCTCGGTGCGCGCGCACGTCTCGACGCCGGTCGCGTCCGGCACGCTCTCGGTCGGCTTCGACGGCGGCTGGCAGCGCCACAGCTACGACATGGTCAACACGCCGCCGCCGTCGCGGCTCGATCCCTCGCCCGACATGGTCGTGCATCGCAGCCTGACGCGCTGGGCGGCCGACGTCGGGGCCTGGGCCGAGCAGTCGTGGTTCGTCGCCGGTGACGCGATCGAGCTGCGGCCCGGGCTCCGCGGCGACCACTTCGGGCTCTCCGATCAATGGACGCTGGATCCGCGGCTCGTCGTGAGCGCGAAGCTCCAGCGCGACCTCACGCTGATCGGATCGATCGGCCGCTACCACGAGCCCCCGCTCGTCACCGACCTCGATCCGATCTTCGGCAAGCGCGTGATGCTCGGATCGTCGGCGACGCAGGTCGCGACCACGCTCAAGTCGATCCTCGGCGACGACAAGGAGGTCTCGGCGACGGTGTACTACCAGGATCTCCGGCAGCTCCCGGTCGACGCGATCAGCTCGGCGACGCCGACGTCCGCGAACGGCAGCGAGGAGGCCGGCGGCCTGCTCGGGATCAGCCGAGAGCTCGTCGACGCGCAGTTCGGCTCGTACAGCTATCGCGAGGCGATCGGTCGCGGTCACTCGTACGGGCTCGAGCTCATCGCGCGCCGCAACGTCGGCGTGTGGACCGGATGGTTCGCGTACACCTACGCGCGCTCGTATCGCACCAACCCGGCGCGCGACGATGGCGAGCTGCCCTACGTGCTCGACCAGCCGCACTCGCTGACCATCGTCGGCACCCGCGCGTTCGGGACGCACTGGCGATTCGGCGGCCGGCTCCGGTACACGACCGGCAATCCGTACACGCCGGTCGCGGGCGCCTATCGCGACCCGAGCGGGGACTGGGTCGCCGTCGACGCTCCGATCCTGTCGCAACGGCTGCCCGACTTCGTCCAGCTCGATCTGCGCGTCGACCGGATCTGGCGGCGGTCGTGGGGCGTCCTGAATCTCTATCTCGATCTCCAGAACATCACGAATCGTCACAATCCAGAGGGCGTGACCTACAACGAGGATTACACCCGCGTCCGGTACACCAACGGACTGCCGCTGTTCCCGTCGATCGGCGTGGAGTACCTGCCGTGAGGGCGATCGCGATCGCGTTGCTCCTGGCCGCGTGCGGCGACGGCCGGACCGTCGACGAGGTGTTCGTGGCCACCGGCGGCTCGCGGCTCGCGCTCCAGCGCTATCGCTTCGCCGACGGCACCGAGCAGGACGACCCGACCGAGCTCTACGACACCGCGCTCCACGTGCGCTGCGCTCCGGACCACTGGATCGACGGCGCGCTGCGCTGCGTGCCGATCGCCGACGCGGCGGTGTTCCGCGACGCGACGTGCACCGAGCTCGTCGGGCGCGCCGACCTGATCGAGAAGCCCACGCACTTCCTCGCCTACGAGTGGCGCGGCGACGAGCGCTTGCCGGCGCGAGTGGTGCGCGCGGGCGCGGCGACCGATCCGATCACGATGGGCTTCGAGCTTCGCGACGGTGTCTGCGTGGGCCCGTTCGCCACGGACGGCGACGCGATGTACTTCGCGACGATCGATGACGTCGCGGACCTCGAGCCCGTCGGGTTGACCGAGACCGAGACCGGCGATGGCCGGCTCGGGATCCGCGTCCGCGCGAGCGACGACGGCGCGCAGGTCCCGTTCGGCTTTCGCGACCGCGAGCTCGACGTGCCGTGCACGCCGGCGGTGGATCCCGACGGCGACACCACCCGCTGCGAACCGACCGACGTGACGCCGACCAGCACCTACCTCGACGACACGTGCACCGAGCCGGTCGTCGTCGTCGCGGCGGGCGATCCGGTCCCGGCGATCGCGACACTCGCGGACGCGCGCGGTTGCTCGGGATACTTCCGGATCGGCGAGGCGGTGAGCGGCCCGATC
>JADMIO011618485.1_pt1 | contig 13955 bp, 10 predicted proteins | sample 8958161 | NCBI WGS metagenome assembly JADMIO01 (sample SAMN16585339, study PRJNA669376) | soil metagenome | isolation source: Crop rotation soil | place: USA: Cullars Rotation, Alabama | collected 2011 | reverse complement strand
GCCGCGACTTCAAGTCACGTGAATTCCAAGCTTCGGATCCCACTGTGCTGGAAAGTTAGCGGGTGTTGGCATGACCGGAAGATTCTAGGCAAACAAGAGCGGGGATGACAACCCGAACGACAGAATAATTGAGGGTAGAACAATGGGAATTTGAGCAGCGATTCTCCGGGAATTGGCAACCTGAATTGACCGCCAAGCAATCCATTCAATCGGCAACTTCCAAAAAGGAAATGCTCCCCGCAACCGGCTCGAGGTGCATCTTGACACCACCACCATTGTTGGCCTCTTAGAAGCGTGCCGCGTGAGGGCACGCGGCCACACGTTGCGATTTCGCTTGTAGGCGGGCTGCCCTCAGCCGGCGTCGCGAGGGTGTCAGATGCGCCCACCGGCTCGTGCGGTGATGGGGATTGATCGCAGCCCGTGTTCTTGCAACTCTACGCTTATGCTACGCCCGCGAAAGAAATACACCGTCCACGATCTTCAGCAGCTCAAGGGCAAACGCACCCTCACTCACATTCACGTGAAGTCGCCCGAAGAAGCCGCCGCCGCCGAGGCCGCGGGCGTGGATTTGATGAGTTGCAGCTTTGATTCACCCGAAGCCCAGGCGCGCCTGCCCCGGCTCGTGGCCGCGGCCCCGAACAGTTTTCTCTCCGCCGCCACGCCCCATGGCCTGGCCTCGCCGGAGGAGGCGATCCGCGTCGGATTCCGCGCCCTCGAATTGGGCGCCAGCTCGGTGTATTGCTCCGCCAGTCCGTTCCTCATCGAGGCCATGGCGCGCGAGCGGATTCCGGTGGTCGGACATCTCGGGATGGTCCCGCGTCATGTTACGTGGACCGGTTATCGCGCCATCGGCCGGACGGTTGAGGAAGCGAAGCAACTCTACCAACGCACGAAAGACCTCGAGAACGCCGGCGCTTACGCGGCGGAACTGGAACTCGTGCCCCACAACCTTGCGCACTTTCTGTGTTCGCAGACAAAGCTGATCCTGATGTCGCTGGGTTCCGGCAACGGGTGCGACACGCAGTTTCTTTTCTCGGACGACATCCTGGGGGACTATGAGGAGCGCCTCCCGCGCCACGCCAAGGCCTACCGCAACTTCCTGGAAGAACACCGCCGCCTGCAACGCGAACGCATTGCTGCCTTCAGCGAATACATCGCCGACGTGAAGGAAGGCCGCTTCCCGGAGCGCTGTCACCTCGTGGAATTGGATGAGAAGCTTTTACGAGAGGTCGCCGACCTGGTGGGCCGGCCAGTGAATTGACGGGGTCGAATCACGCAAATCGGGTCCGTTGCGTCGGCAGTTTGTGAGATGACATTTGGTGTGCGATGTAATAGAGGTTAAGCGGTCGTGACCCAACCCTGTTGACATCCGCCATGAGAGCCCATGTGGAACCGATGACAGACGCCATCGAGAGAGCCGAATCGCCCGGCCCGACCTGGAGCGGGGCCAGTGCGGACTGGAGGAAGCCCGGCGGCGGCTGGGAGAACGGGAGCAGGCGGAGGCATTGCTCGCCGCAGAGAATCGGCTTCTCGAAATGGTCGCATAGGGTCATCACAGGCGAGCCGCAAAACCAGGAGTCTATCGAAATCAAATCACACCAAATCAAACCCAATGCAAAACTCAGAAACTAAAACCATGATCACACAACACTCGAGGCTCGCGGGCAAAGTCGCCGTCGTCACCGGGGCCTCCAAAGGTATCGGCGCCGCCATCGCCAAACGCCTGGCGGACGAAGGCGCTTCGGTGGTCGTCAATTACGCCTCGAGCAAAACTGGCGCGGACAAGGTCGTCGCGGAAATTAGCAGCGCCGGAGGAACGGCCGTCGCGATTCAAGCCGATGTTGCCAGGAAGGCGGACATTGAGCGCCTGTTCGCGGAGACGAAGAACGCGTTCGGACCGCTCGACATCCTAGTAAACAATGCCGGCATTTATGAGTTCTCGCCGCTCGGAGACATCACCGAGGAGCATTTCCACAAGCAATTCAATTTGAATGTGCTCGGCCTCCTCCTCGTTTCGCAGGCTGCGGTCAAGATATTCAACTCCGCCGGGGGCAGCATCATCAACACGAGTTCTGTGGTGAGCTCTCTGGGCCTTCCGAATGCCGCGGTTTATAGCGGAACGAAGGCAGCGGTGGACGCCATCACCCGTTCGCTGGCGGCGGAACTCGGTCCGCGCGGAATTCGCGTCAATGCCATTCGACCCGGCATGGTGGAGACGGAGGGAACGCACACGGCTGGCATCGCGGGGAGCGACATGCAAGCGCAGGTCCAGGCACAGACACCGCTTGGCCGCACGGGGCAGCCGCAGGATATCGCCGGCGCGGCGGTTTTTCTGGCCTCGGCTGACTCATCATGGATCACCGGTGAAACCCTCCTCATCTCTGGAGGCTACCGTTGATTGAAACTCGAAACCCAAACCCCCGACCCACTACCGCCATGCTGAAGATCAACTCCCATACGTTGCCCGAAGAACCGTGGTCCTCGCCGAAAGGAAAATTTGCCGGCGCGGGCAAGAGTGTTTCCGAAGCTCTCGGCCGCCAGCCGCAGTCCACTGATTTGAACGAGCGGCATCCATTCGATGTGGAAATCCTGCGCATTCCGGCGGGAAAGGTTCCCTATCCCTATCATTCCCATAGCGCGCAATGGGAGTTTTACCACGTCATTTCCGGCCAGGGCAGCGTGCGACATCAGGACGGAACTACCCCAATCAAACCGGGCGACGCCTTTGTCTTCAAGCCCGGCGAACCGCATCAACTCATCAACGACAGCACCGAGGACATGGTGCTATATGTGGTGGCGGACAATCCCATCGGTGAGTCGGTTTTTTATCACGACAGCAAGAAATGGGCTGTGCGCCTGCCTGAACGTCGGGTTTTCCGCGGTGAACCGCTGGACCCTTATGACGGTGAAGAGTGAATTCTTTCAATGCCGCCGCGGCTAACCAAAGCCGCGAACGCGGTCACGCCCAATCACGGGCGGTCGGATGGTAATCCCGGTCAACAACAAAAAACACAAAGAGAGGAAGAGATTGAATGCCAAGGGTCACTCGCAACACGCCAGTAAATTTATGAACCTAAAATTAGCTGACAAGACCGCCCTCGTCTCGGGCTCCACGAAGGGCATTGGATTTGCCATCGCCACCGGGCTGGCCCGCGAAGGCGCACGAGTCATCGTGAATGGCCGTTCGGAGAAAGCAGTCGCCAAGACGAAGGAGCAAATTGACCGGACCGTGCCGGATGCCAGGATTGAAAGCTTCGCGGGCGATCTGTCCACCGCGGCGGTGGCCGAGGCGCTGGTCCAGCGCTTCCCGTTCGTGGACATTCTCGTGAACAACCTCGGCATTTTCGAGCCGAAGCCATTTGAGACCATTCCCGATGAGGATTGGCGGCGGTTCTTCGAGGTCAACGTGCTCAGCGGCGTGCGCTTAAGCCGGGCGTATCTGCCCGGTATGAAGCAGCGGAACTGGGGACGCATCGTTTTTATCAGCAGCGAAAGCGCGATCAATATCCCGTCCGAGATGATCCATTACGGCATGACGAAAACCGCGCAGCTGGCCGTTTCGCGCGGCCTGGCTCAATTGTGTGCCGGCACCGGGGTCACCGTGAACGCGGTGCTGCCTGGTCCAACCCATTCCGCCGGGGTGGAAGAATTTGCGGGACAGTTGAGCGGTGGGAAACCTTTTGCCGAATTTGAACAGGAGTTTTTCAAGACCGTCCGTCCATCTTCACTCCTGAAGCGGTTCGCGATGCCTGAAGAGGTGGCCAATCTGGTGACTTACGTGTGCAGCCCGCTCTCCGTCGCGACCAATGGGGCCGCCCTCCGCGTGGACGGGGGAGTGGTTCAGGCGTGCTTTTGACGATGACCGCAACCCCGCCCATTCCGGTAAACGCCAAGCTATTATGAAAACCAACCCCTCCGCAAATCCGTCCCAACCCATCCTGACCATCCGGTTTCATCTTACGGATGGGTCGGCTCATTCATTTGTCCAAGCCAATGACGAAGCAGCCCGAAAGCTTTGGGAGGAAATTGACCCGGCCCGGCTCTTTGCGCGCCCGCGCATCGTCATTGGCAGCCAACATTCCAAAACCGTTTTCGTTTCCGCGGAAATTGTCCGGGTGGACTTCCTCCACAATTCGCTCCAGTGCTGGGATTTTCCGGGAGGATACTCCGACATCGTTGAGATATCCGCGGAGGAATTTCGCGAACACGTGCATTTCGATCAGCCCGCGCTCATGGTCAAACGGGAGCAACGGACCCCGGCCGGTGATTTGCTCGTTTCGTTCGTCAAACTTCAGATGAAGGGAAGCCGTCCGCAGTTTGTGATGGTTGAGGTCCCGGTAAAACTGCCAATTGACAATCAGTCCTTTATGCAATTCATGCTGTCCAAAGCCTCCGTTCACATGCGGCTGCGTGGAGGCGGGATTGGCGTTTTGAATCTCGCCAACCTCGCAGCCTACACAGTGTATCCCGGAGTCGCACAAATTCCCGCGGACTCATGGCTCGCCGAACCACTCCCGAACCAATCCTAGCAAACGTGTTCGAGCCTTTTTCATCACGAAACCCGTCGGCCCCGGCACTAGGTGTCCGTGCAGAAGTTCTTCAACATTTCTTGGTCATCCGGTCGGTGAAGCGGCATGAAGGCCGCCCCGGAGCGCGGGCTTCAGCCCGCTTCAACGTCCCCAGTCATGCAGGATGTCGAATTTATGATGCGCCTCCATCTAGCCTTGGGTTGGTTATCAGCAATCGTCCCGGAGGTGAAATTGAATTTGAACCCCGTCCCGGTGAAACCAGCTTCAAACTCCGCTTCGCATCAACCGCAAGCAATGAACGCATGTTCGCACTTCTACCACCATTCTGAATTGTCCAACCATGAACGATAGCTTTGCGTTTCCTGTTCGGCACTTCGCCACCGTTGGGTTGGGTCTGGCGCAACCGCGGGCCCGATGGCTGCTGTTGGTAGCAGCCGCAACGCTGTTCTGCGCGGGCTGCAAGAAGAAGCCCCCACCCCCCCCGCCACCGCCCGTGGTTGAGGTCATTGAGGTGAAAGGGCAGGACGTGCCGATTTACCATGAGTGGATTGGCACCCTGGACGGCCTCGTGAACGCGCAAATCCGGGCCCAGGTCAGCGGCTATCTTCTGGCGCAGAATTACCGAGAGGGTGATTTGGTAAAGAAGGGTGATTTAATGTTCCAAATTGATCAGCGCCCCTTCCAGGCCCTGCTCGACCAGGCCAAGGGACAACTCGCGCAAGCCGAGGCGCGCTTCGGCAAAACGGAACTCGATGTCAACCGCCTCACGCCGCTCGCCAGGTTAAAAGCCATCAGCAAGCAGGAACTCGATGACGCCGTGCAGGCTAATCTGGCGGATCAGGCGGCCGTCACGTCGGCCAAGGCAGCCGTCGAGCAGGCCCAATTAAATCTGGAATTCACCAGGATTCTCTCACCGATTGAAGGCATTGCCGGCATCGCCAAAGCGCAGATTGGCGATCTGGTGGGTCCTGCCAGTGGCGAGCTGACGACGGTTTCGACGATTGACCCAATCAAGGCCTACTACAGCGTCACCGAACAGGCTTACATCAATTTCACGAGATTGTTCACGGATCCTACCGCGCGCACCGAGCGAACCCGGCAACTGGAGCTGCAACTGATTTTCGCGGACGGCTCCACTTACCCGCGCGAAGGCCGTATCTTTGCCGTGGATCGCCAAATCAGCCCCACCACTGGCGCGCTCCGGGTGGAAGCATTGTTTCCAAACCCGGACCACGCCCTGCGCCCCGGACAATTCGCCAGGGTGCGGGTCAAGTTCGCTACGAAGAAAGACGCTCTGCTCGTCCCGCAGCGCGCCGTGTCCGAGTTGCAAGGCAGCTACCAGGTTGTGGTGGTGGGCAGCGATGACAAGGGCCATATCCAGCCCGTGAAAGTGGGTGAACGCTCCGGGGCCATGTGGATCATTGAAGAAGGTCTCAAACCCGGAGAACGCGTCGTGGTTGAGGGGATTCAAAAGGTCAAGGAAGGCACCGCGGTGAACCCTAAACCATTCGAACCGGCGGCCAAACCGGAAACCCCCGGCACCAAAACGCCCTGACCGAAAAAGCTTCCGGTCCCTGCCATGTATAAATTCTTCATTAACCGGCCCATCGTGGCCATGGTGGTCGCGATCATCACGGTCATCGTCGGTCTGGTCACCCTTTTAGGCCTGCCGGTCGCTCAGTTCCCAAAAATCATCCCACCCGAAATCTTTATTCAGGCCAATTATGTCGGGGCCGACGCCCAAACAATCGAACAGGCGGTCGCCACTCCCATTGAGCAGCAGATGAGCGGCGTGGATAACATGAACTACATGTACTCCCTCAACGCCAACAACGGGTTGATGCGCCTATACGTTAACTTCGATGTCAAAACCGACCCCAATATTGACCACATGCTCACCCAGTTGCGCTTTGCCACGGCCGAGTCCCAACTGCCGGCCGACGTGCGGAACTTTGGGGTGACGGTTCAGAAATCTCTCTCCGCGCCCTTCCTGTTCGTCGCGCTCTTCTCGCCGAACGGCACGCACGACTCTCAGTTCCTGGCCAATTATGCCTACATCAACCTCAACGACGCGCTCACCCGCGTGCCCGGCATTGCCCAGGTGACCGTCTTCGGCGCCGGCCAGTACGCCATGCGGCTCTGGGTCAAGCCCGCCCAACTGGCCACCCTCAATATCACCGTGCCGGAAATCATCACCGCGGTGAACAACCAGAATACGGTGAATCCCGCAGGGCGCATCGGCGGCCGGCCCGTGCCGCCAGGACAGGAATTCACTTACTCCGTCCGCGCGCAGGGCCGCCTGCAAACGGAGCAGGAGTTTGGTGAAATCGTCCTGCGCGCCAATTCGGATGGCTCCATGGTGCGTCTCCGGGACGTCGCCCGGATGGAACTCGCGACCCAGGATTATGACATCATCGGCCGGCTGAATGGAAAACCCTCGGCGGTTCTCGCATTGTATCAATTGCCCGGTTCAAATGCCCTCGAAGCTCAGAAGGGCGTGAGGCGACGCATGGCCGAGTTGAAGGAACGCTTTCCGGCGGACCTGGACTATGTCTTCTCGCTCGATACTACGCAGGCGGTCACCGAAGGCATTGGCGAAATCGTAAAGACGCTCGTCGCGGCGCTCGTGCTGGTCATGCTCGTGGTCTTCATCTTTCTCCAGGGCTGGCGCGCGACGCTTATTCCGATGCTCGCCGTTCCCGTCTCACTGATCGGGACCTTCGCGGTTTTCCCGCTCCTGGGCTTTTCCATCAACACCCTCTCGCTCTTTGGCCTGGTCCTGGCGGTCGGTCTGGTGGTGGACGACGCCATCGTCGTCGTCGAAGCGGTCGAACATCACATCGAAGAAGGCCTGTCACCTAAAGACGCGACCTTCAAAGCGATGGAGGAAGTTTCCGGTCCGGTCATTGCCATCGCGATAATTCTCGCGGCGGTTTTCCTGCCGACCGTGTTCATTCCCGGCATCACTGGCCGGCTCTATCAGCAGTTCGCAATCACCATTGCGATCTCTGTCCTCATCTCCGCGTTCAACGCGCTTACCCTCAGCCCCGCCCTCTCTGCCTTGCTGCTCCGACCCAAGCAGCCATCCGCGGGCCCGCTCCGCCGTTTTTTTGACGGGTTCAATCGGGTCTATGGCCGCGTCAGCGAGCGCTATGTCCGCCTGTGCGGCGGCCTCATCCGAAGGGCGGGCTTTAGTTTGATATTCCTGGTCCTTATCGCGGTGGCGGCGGGGTGGCTTGGGCAGAAACTGCCGGGCGGATTTTTGCCCGAGGAAGACCAGGGCTATTTGTTCGTCCAGGTTCAGCTTCCTTTCGCCGCGTCCATGGAGCGCACTGATGCCGTTTGCCGAAAGGTCGAGGAGATTCTGAAGCAGGCCCCAGGCGTAAAGTATTTCACTACGGTGGCGGGTTTCAGCCTGCTCAGCGGCATCCGCAACACCTATAGCGCTTTCTTCTGGGTGACCCTCAAAGATTGGAGCGAGCGGCACCAATCCCGGGAACAATTCGACGCCATCAAAACCCACTTGAACCGCGAACTTTCGGGGCTGCCGGACGCCAGCGCCTTCGCGTTCTCTCCCCCGGCCATTCAAGGCGTTGGCGCGGCGGGCGGCTTCACTTTCATTCTGGAGGATCGCGCGGGCAAGGACATCGAGTTCCTCAATGCGAACTTGAACAAGTTCCTCGAGGCCGCGCGCAAACGCCCCGAACTGGCCGGCCTGAGCACCACGTTTCTACCGGTCGTGCCCCAGGTCTTCGTTAATGTGGACCGGGACAAAGCCCTTAAACAAGGCGTGGAACTAAGCGAAGTCTATAAGACGCTCCAAACCTTTATGGGTGGTTCTTTCATAAACTATTTCAACCGCTTTGGCCGCCAGTGGCAGGTTTATGTTCAAGCGGAGGGCGAATTTCGCACCAAAGCCGAAAACCTGGGCTTGTTCTACGTGCGCAACCGGAATGGCGAGCCGGTGCCCCTGTCCTCTCTGACTACGGTCAAACCCCTGTCTGGCCCCGAATACACCCTGCGCTACAACCTCTATCGCAGTGCTCAAATCAACGGCTCGGCCGCGCCGGGGTATAGTTCCGCGCAGGCCATGAAAGTGCTCGAAGAGGTCTTCGCTCAAACTATGCCCGTGGAGATGGGTTACGACTATCTGGGAATTTCGTTCCAGGAAAAGAAAGCGCAGGAAGGCGTGTCGGCGTCCGCCATCTTCGGGCTCTCGCTGTTGTTCGTGTTCCTGATCCTGGCGGCCCTCTACGAAAGCTGGTCATTGCCCTTCAGCGTCCTGCTCAGCACGCCGATCGCGATCTTCGGCGCCTTCGCCGCGTTGCTCATGCGAAATATGGTCAACAACGTGTTTGCGCAGATTGGCCTGGTGATGCTCATCGGCCTGGCGGCCAAGAACGCCATCCTCATTGTGGAGTTTGCCAGGATTGAATATGAGAAAGGCAAACCTCTTATTGACGCTGCGCTCACGGGGGCGCGGATTCGTTTGCGGCCTATTTTGATGACTTCCTTCGCGTTCATCCTGGGCTGCGTCCCGCTTTGGATCGCCTCCGGCGCCGGTGCGGTCGCGCGCCGCATCCTGGGCACCGTCGTCGTCGGAGGCATGTTGGCCGCCACCGGCATCGCCATCTTCCTCATTCCCGTCACTTTCTATGTCGTCGAGAAACTGGCTTCTCGTTCCAAAAAGGTGGAACCGACCACAAAAATATGAGCAAGCTCCAAAGAAGCCCCAGCGCTCGAGCCGCCCACCAAGCCGCGGCCCGTAGCCACCTTTGGAATTTGGGATTTGGATTCTCTCTAATGCTTGGATGTTGCTGCCTGATGGTTTTTCCAATCGGCTGCGCCGTCGGTCCGAACTACCGGCGCCCCGCCATCGAAACCCCCACCACTTTCCGCTTCACCACGAATTCGGCCCTCAACTCCCTCGGCGACCTTCCGTGGTGGGAGGTCTTCCAAGACCCGGTTCTGGCGGACCTTATCCGCGCCGCCCTCACCAACAACTACGATCTCAAGCAAGCCGTGGCGCGCGTCGAGCAGGCGCGCAATGAGGCCGTTGCCGCTCGCGCCCCGTTGTTCCCGCAAATCGGCTACGGTGGCGACGTCGGAAACGGTCGCAATGCGGCTTTCAACTCGCCCGCTCCATTGAATGGCCGCACCGCAAGCTCGGCCCAGGTCAACCTTAACGCTGCCTGGGAGATTGACCTCTGGGGGCGCATTCGCCGCTTGAGCGAGTCGGCGCGCGCCCAATACCTCGCTACGGACGAAGCCCGGCGTGGGGTCATCATCACGCTCGTGAGCGGCGTCGCCACCGCTTATTTCCAGCTTCTGCAATACGATCAGGAACTGGCCATCCAGCAGAACGCCACCAATGACTACGCGGCCAGCTTCCGGATTTTCAACGATCGGTTGGAAAATGGCATCGCGTCAAAACTTGAAACCGACCGCGCCGCCGCTGCTCTGGCCAACGCCGCCGCCATTATCCCGCAATTGGAACTGAACATCGCTGCCACGGAAAATCAACTCAGCGTCCTGCTGGGCCGCCACCCCGGTCCGATTGTGCGCAACTCCCTCACCAACGAGCCGCCACTGGCGCCCGAGATTCCAACCGGCTTGCCGAGCGCCCTGCTGCAACGGCGACCCGATGTGCTCGCCAGTGAGCAGTTGCTCGTCGCTGCGAACGCCAGCATTGGCGCCAATCTCGCGAACTTCTTTCCGCAGATTGGCCTGACTACCTTCATCGGCAAAGTGAGTCCGGAACTCTCCGCCTTTACCTCCGGTTCGGCCAATGCGTGGAATGTGGGCGCGACGCTGGCCGGTCCCGTTTTCCAAGGCGGGCAGCTTCGCGCGCAGTACCGCGCCGCGCAGGCCAGGTTCGCAGAGGCCAAAGCCGCTTATGAACAGCGCATACTGACCGCGTTTCAGGAAGTATCCAACGCGCTGATCACCCGGGAAAAACTCGGCGAGGTTCGTGTCCATACCGAGCAAGCCGCAACGGCGTTGACGTCGGCCGTCGGGCTGGCTACCGAACGTTATCTAAACGGCCGATCCAGCTACTACGAGGTGCTGCAGGCCCAGCAGGAGCTTTATCCTACTCAACGCGCCCAGGTCCAGGCGCAGGTGGGCGAGTTGATGGCCGTCATTCAACTCTACAAGGCGCTGGGCGGAGGCTGGCAACCGGCGCCAGATCAGGAAGAGCGTTTATCCAAATGAATACGGAAGCGCTCGCAGCAACTGCCAAAAAAAGGGTGAGCGAGCATGAATGCCCTTCTGTCACCGGTTGGAAATCGCGGCCGTAGATTCGCGCTTGGCCTCCCGCGACTTGCTCCGTTACGCTGCGGATTGTCAATTTTGCATGAAAATTCCTTCCATCCGCGTCCACAAACTTCTGCTCCCCGGCCTCTGTTTCTTCGTCGGCTGCCAGTCCAACCAGGTTGAATCTGTAGATAACGTCGGTCCGTTGCCGGCGGGCGGCCACCTGATGCCCACGCACCAATTGATTCATCCAGCCGGGCAATCAATCGAGTACGGCGGCCGGCCCGTGGACCTCGCGCTCGCACCCGATGGCCGCACGATTTATGTGAAGGACAACCACGGTTTGTTGGTCATGGACGTGGCAACCTGGACAATTCGGCACGAGCTGAAGTTCAACTCCGGCGGAGGTTCAGTGCATGGCCTCGCGGTGACGCGAGATGGCGCACACATTTACGCCACGACGTCCCAAAACTTGATTTGGGAAATCAACGCCGGCCCCGACGGCAAGGTTGAGGCGAGCCGCAAACTGATTTTACCCGGGCCAGGCGGCAGCGGAAATCCGGCCCCGGCCGGACTTGTGCTGTCACCGGACGAGCAGACGATTTATGTGTGCCTTTCGCGGAACAACAGCCTCGGCGTGGTGGATTTAAAATCGGGCAAGTTGGTCAAGGAAGTGCCGGTAGGCGTAGCCCCATTTGACGTGGTGCTGATGGCCAATGGCCAACAGGCTTTCGTTTCCAATTGGGGAGGCCGCCCTCCACGCGCAGGCGAAAAGACCGCCAAGTCCTCGGGCACCGACGCGTTGGTGGACGAACGCGGCGTGGGGTCGAGCGGGACGGTGTCGGTGGTGGACCTCGACCAAGGGAAGGAGGTCGCGCAGATTGTCACGGGCTTGCATCCGTCAGATCTGGAGTTGAGCACCGACGAGCGCACGCTTTACGTCGCCAATGCGAACTCCGATACGGTCTCGGTGATTAACACTGGGACCCGGAACGAGGAGGAAACCATCGCGGTGCGACCGGACCCGGCTTTGATGTTTGGCAGCGCGCCGAACGCGCTCTCGTTGAGCCGGGACGGCCGGAGGTTGTTCGTCGCCAATGGTGGCAACAACGCGATCGCGGTGGTCCGGTTGAGACAACTGCCGGCAGGCAAGAGCGAGGTTGAAGGGTTCATTCCCACCGCGTGGTATCCGGGCGCGGTGATCAACGACGGCAGGCATCTTTATATTGCGAATGTCAAGGGCCTCGGCTCGCGCGATCCGCACCCGGACAAACACGGCTGGAACAGTCATTTTCATCTCGGCTCGCTCGGCAAGATCGAAATCCCGCCGCCACCCGCGCTCGCGGTGTTCACGCTGCAAGTCCAGACGGATGCGCGGGTGCCCCAAATGCTGCGCGCCTGGGACAAATCCCGCAGCCGCCGCAAGCCGGTGCCCGTACCGGCGCGCCTCGGCGAAGCGTCCGTGTTCGACCACGTCGTTTACATCGTCAAGGAAAACCGCACCTACGACCAAATCTTTGGGGATTTGCCGCAGGGCAACGCAGATTCCGCGCTCTGCGTCTTTGGCCGTGAAGTGACGCCGAATCATCACGCGCTGGCCGAGGAATTCGCGCTGCTCGATAACTACTACTGCAACGGCGTGCTCTCGGCCGACGGCCATGCGTGGGCCATGGAAGGTTACGTGACCGATTATCTGGAGAAGTCGTTTGGCGGCTGGCCGCGCAGTTATCCGTTCGCGGGCGATGACCCGCTCAGTTTTGCGCCCACCGGCTTCATTTGGGATCATGTATTGCTCCACGGATTGTCGTTTCGGAATTACGGCGAGATGAGCAAGACAGAAACCCGGCCGCGGGAGGCGAAATTCACGGAAATTTTTGCGGACTACAAAAATAAGGGCGGAACGATCACCTTCGAGCACGATATGCAGATTGAAAACCTGCGCCGCTACAGTTGTCCGGACTCGCCCGGCTGGCAGTTGCGCATCCCCGACGCCATCCGCGCCGATGTGTTCTTGAAGGAATTCACAGATTTCGAAAAGCGTGGCGACTGGCCCAATCTGGTCATCATCTATCTGCCCAGCGACCACACCTCGGGCACCCGCCCCGGCGGACCGACGCCGCGCGCACAGGTCGCGGATAACGATCTCGCCGTGGGCCGGATCGTCGAGCGGGTCTCCCAAAGCCGCTACTGGCCGAAGACCTGCATCTTCGCCCTTGAGGACGATCCCCAGGCCGGCTTCGATCACGTGGACGGCCACCGCTCGCTTTGCCTCGTGGCGAGTCCCTACACGAAGCGCGGCGCCGTCGTGAGCAAGTTCTATAACCAAACCTCCGTGCTGCACACGATGTCACGAATGTTCGGAATTCCGCCGATGAACCAGATGGTGGCGCTCTCGCCGCTGATGACCGACTGCTTCACGTCGAGTCCGAATTTGAAACCCTACCAGTGCCGGCCCAACCAGATTCCCCTCGACGAGTTGAACCAACCCACCGCCCAACTCTCCGTTGAAGAATTGCACTGGGCCGTCAAGAGCATGGAACTGCCGCTCGACGAACCCGACCGCGCGGACGAAGACACGCTCAATCGCATCATCTGGCATTCGCTCAAGGGCGTGAACGCGCCTTACCCGGTCGAACTGGCCGGTGCGCATGGGAAGGGTCTGCGAAAGCTGGGTCTGACCCTGGGTGGGAAAGATGACGATGACTAGCGCCCCTCGCTTGCTTCCGGTTACGCCCTGATGACCTCCGAAATCAACGGCGGCCGCCGCGGGGGTCTGGCAGAAATCTTGAACGCGGCGTTGAGCCGGACGCGCGCGGCGTCTGCCCGGACTCGATCGGTGGTGTGAATGCGGACCAGAGTTGAGCCCGCTTTCACCGGTTCGCCCAGTTTGGCGAGTTGATCCACCCCGACGTCGTAGTTGATCACAGCTTCCTTCGTGAGCCGGCCTCCGCCCAGATCGCGAATGACTTCGCCAATCAATCGCGCGTCGCAACGGGCAACGAAACCTGCGCGTGGCGATTTCAATTCAACGACGACGTTCGCCGTGGAATCGAGCGCGAGTTTTTTGTTGAAAGCGGCGAGGTCCGCGCCTTGAGCGAGAAGCATGTCATCCCACTTGCGGCGAGGAGCGCCGGAGTTCAAACAGTTTTCCGCCTGCTGGCGGGCGGTTTT
>JADMIO011246962.1_pt1 | contig 13955 bp, 7 predicted proteins | sample 8958161 | NCBI WGS metagenome assembly JADMIO01 (sample SAMN16585339, study PRJNA669376) | soil metagenome | isolation source: Crop rotation soil | place: USA: Cullars Rotation, Alabama | collected 2011 | reverse complement strand
CCGACCGCCGGCGGCGGCGGCTTCCAGCCCGACGGTCCGGCGATCGGCCTTTCGTTCGAGCGCGACACCGAGGGCGGCACGCTGTTCGGCACCGACTCGAACCAGGGCGTGCGCGGCGCGCCGGGCGACGCGAACAACACCTCGCGCATCGTGCGGATCAACATCAGCAGCGGCGCAGTGACCCCGGTCATCACCGGCCTGCCGACCGGCGACCATCCGACCGAGCAGATCGTGGTGAAGGACGGCTGGCTGTACTGGTCGCAGGGCTCCGCGACCAACGCCGGCGTCACCGGCCACGACAACGGCGGCGGCGGCAACCAGCACGAGATCCCGTGCGAGACCATCAAGCTCTCCGACAACACCTGGGACTCGGGCGACGGCCACCGCACCAGCGGCTTCTCGAACCACGGCGTGGCGCGCCCCGGCGCGGTCGTGCCGGCGTTCGAGGGCGCGACGCGGCGCGGCATGTGCACCGGCGCGATCCTGCGGGCGAAGATCTCCCACCCGATGACGACGATTGAGCCGGTGGCGTGGGGCTTCCGCAACCCGTTCGGGCTGCGCTTCTCGCCGAAGGACCATCCGCTGAAGGGCGAGCTGCTCGTCTCGGAGAACGGCGAGGACGAGCGCGGCGCGCGGCCGGTCAACAACGCGCCCGACCGGCTGGCGATCGCGCGGCAGAACCCCGACGGCTCGCCTTCGTTCCACGGCTGGCCGGACCGCTTCGGCTTCCTCGAGTCGACGCAGGCGGTCTTCAACCCGATCGGCGGCCCGGGCGACGATCTCTTCCCCGACGTCGCGCGCATCCGCGCCGAGAACGCCCCGGTGAAGCCGGTGCTCGCGTTCCCGCCGCGGCCGCCGGTCGCGCCGCTGGCGCTCGAGCCGGCCGACGTCGCGGCGGTGGGCCTCGACTTCGTGCCGAGGTCCTTCGTGCACGGCGTGGTGAAGAAGAACGCGGTGCTGCTCTCGCGCGAAGGCGACTTCGGCTTCTCGCCCGAGAACGGCGACCCGAGCGCCGGCCACGACGTCGAGCTGATCAACTTCACCAGCGACGACAACCCGGCCGAGCTCAGCCTGTCGAAGTTCGCGTTCAACTGCGCCAGGGGCGACCAGCGCCACGACCCGGACGGCACGCCGCGCTGCAACGGCGACTCCGACCAGGCGTTCACGCAGATGCTGCGCGGCATCAACCGGCCGGTGACCATCCGCTTCGGGCCCGACGGCGCCGCGTATCTGGTGGACTACGGCGCGGTGCGCGACCCCGGCGGCGCCGACCCGCGCTCGCAGTTCCGCAACCCCGCCAACGCACCGCTCGTGCAGATTCCCGGCACCGGCGTGATCTGGAGGATCTCGCGCGACAACGACTAAGGGCGGGAGAAGCCAGGGGACGGGCGCAACGCCCGTCCCTTTTTCATTTTTTTGTTGACAACGTGCAAGTGCGCGAGCAGACTGCGCGCCCTTGCAAATGAACACTACGCATACGCAACGACTTTTTGAAGGCGCCGATCCGGAGACGAGGATCGCGTAAGCGCTTTGCGCCCATCCGAAACCCGGACCGCGCGAGCGCTCCGGGTTTTTTGTTTCCGGCGCGTCAACGCCGATGCAAGGACGGCGTTAGGAGAACGGAGATATGGATTCGATTCATAGAAATTTGATGCGGCAAACGAAACCAAGCGCGCTTTGCGAGGACGGCGCTCGCACGCCCGAACTGGAGGCGGCCTTCTAGCGATTCGATCTCGCTGGCAGTGCCCTCGAGCCCGGGTGAGCCGCAAGGTCCCCGGGCTTTTTGTTTTTGCAGCACCCCGCTGGCGGAATCGGCATACGCGCCTGCCTCAGGAGCAGGTTTGTCCGGGTTCGAATCCCGGGTGGGGTACCAGATTTTTCGTGGCAGCCAGGTGCCGCCACCGCTCTTTTACAACTTGGATGTGGCAAAGCAGCAGCCCCGCCGCGCGCAAGGAGTCCGCAGTTTGTACTGCGGCCGCGCGGCGGGGCGGCGTGTTCCCGTCGTCTAACGGTCAGGACCGCGGCCCTTCAAGCCGCGTATGCCGGTTCGAATCCGGCCGGGAACGCCAGTTTTCCCTCGCTGTAGCGCAGCTGGCCAGCGCGCGTGGTCCGGGACCACGAGGCCGCAGGTTCGAGTCCTGCCGGCGAGACCAATCGATTCCCCTGTAGCTCAGTGGACGCAAGAGCGCGCGGCTACGACCCGCGAGGCCGAGGGTTCGAATCCCTCCTGGGGTGCCAACAAGGCGCCGTAACTCAGAAGAAAGAGTGCCCGCTTGTCGAGCGGGAGGTCGCGGGTTCAAGTCCCGCCGGTGCCGCCAGACGAACGGCGCGTAGCTCAACTGCGCAGAGCAGCCGGCTCTTAACCGGCAGGTTGCAGGTTCAATCCCTGCCGCGCCGACCATTTGCTTCTCAAGCTGATCTGGTGACAGCGCCGGCCTGAAAAGCCGGAGAGCTCCGATCGAAACGGAGGGGAAGCGCCATTTGTAGCGCGTGTCGCACAACAGGGAAAGTGCACACCCAAAACGATTCAGCGAAGGGTGCCGTTAGCAGCGCTGCCAGGCGCGCCATTCCAGCCGGGGCGTAGTTCAGCGGAAGAACGCCGGCCTCTGAAGCCGGATGTCCCTGGTTCGATCCCAGGCGCCCCTGCCAGCAACGCAGGTCTAGCTCATGCGGCAGAGCACCCGCCCGATAAGCGGGAGGTGCGTGGTTCGAGACCACGGACCGGTACCAATCAATTGTCCAGTAGCTCAACCGGTGGAGCGGCGCCCTGTTAAGGCGAGGGCTGCAGGTTCGAAGCCTGCCTGGACAGCCAACCAAGCGATCGGTGCCTGACACCGGTCGTCGATGGTGATCTTGGTGTAGCGGAATGCATGGCGGAATGTGAGTCCGCAGGCACCGGTTCGACCCCGGTAGATCACCCCAGCTTTGCCACATCTGTTTGAGGAATTCTTCGTGAACGCGATCGCAGCGGGCGAGGCTCGTGAGTCCTCCCTGGCGCGCTTGCCTGAAATATCGGCGTGGCGCGTGCCGCGGCGCGGGAGCGATGAATGTTGGGCGAGATAGCTCAGCGGTAGAGCAACGCTCTCATAAGGCGGAGGTCGTGAGTTCGACTCTCACTCTCGCCACCATCTGGATAGCTCAGTTGGCAAGAGCAATCGGCTAAGAACCGATCTGTCGCGGGTTCGACTCCCGCTCCAACCTGTAACGTTGGCTGCAGTAACGCAGTACGGGGCCGGCTTCAGTTTGCGTGGCGGAGCATCGCGCGCAGGCACCGGGCGCCAGGCCGAGTGCGCCGTGCGGCGCATGCGGGCGAGGCGGCACAGCGGTCGCGGGAAGTTTCCGCGAACGCGCTGCCGCTTTCCCCTGCATGCGCGGCGGAGCCCGCCGGGCGTCCGGGAGGCCGGATTCCCATTTTTTTAAAGCGAAGTGTTTTTTGGCAGGGAGAAAAGAAAAGGAGAAAACGATGATGCTGTTCCGCAAGTTTCATGTGAAGAAGGACGAGCGCGCGCTGCTGTTCGAGCGCGGCGATTTCGTCGACATCCTGCGCCCGGGCGAGCACCTGCGCTTCGACCCGCTGCGCCGCCTGACCGTCGAGAAGTTCGGTCTGGGGCAGCCGCGCTTCGAGCACCGCCTGGGTGAGTTCCTGATCAAGGCCGAGCCGCAACTGGTGGAGCGCGAGTTCCACCTGATCGAGCTGGGTCCGACCGAGGTCGGCCTGCGCTTCGAGAACGGAGTCCTGGCCGAAGTGCTGGCGCCGAACACCCGCCGCCTGTACTTCAAGGGCTACCTGGAGCAGGCGTTCGAGCGCGTGGACATCGCGACCGACTTCACCGTCGACGCGAAGCTGGTGCCGCAGCTGATCACTCTGACTGCGAACGGCTTCAAGGCGAAGGTGGCGGGAGCCGACGGCGTGTACGGCGTGCAGGTGCCGCAGTTCAACGTGGCGGCGCTGTACGTCGACGGCAAGCTGGCGTACTTGCTGGAGCCGGGCCTGCGCGCGTTCTACCGCTTCGGCCGCGACATGCGCGTGGAGTTCGTGGATCTGCGCCTGCAGGTGATCGAGGTGGCGGGCCAGGAAATCCTGACCAAGGACAAGGTCCCGCTGCGCGTGAACCTGAACGCGGGCTACCGCGTAACTGACGTGCTGGTCGCCTTCGGCAAGCAGGCGAAGCCGGTGGACTACCTGTACAAGGAGCTCCAGTTCGGCCTGCGCGCCGCGGTCGGCACCCGCACCCTGGACGAGCTGCTCGAGAACAAGGGGCAGATCGACCAGGCGGTGGCCGAGCACATCAAGCGCCGCGTCGAAGGCTTCGGCCTGGAGGTCGACTCGGTCGGCGTGAAGGACATCATCCTGCCGGGTGAAATGAAGGTGATCCTGGCGAAGGTGGTGGAGGCCGAGAAGGCCGCGCTGGCGAACGTGATCCGCCGCCGTGAGGAAACCTCGGCGACCCGTTCGCTGCTGAACACCGCCCGGGTGATGGAAGACAACCCGACCGCGCTGCGCCTGAAGGAGCTGGAGACTCTGGAAAAGGTCACCGAGAAGATCGACAAGATCTCGGTGTTTGGCGGCCTGGATGCAGTGCTGAAGGATCTGGTGAAGATCAACCGTTAGACCCCCGGCCGGCAAGGACGGCCGGGGCTTTTTTGAAGAGAACGAAAATGAAGAGCAACGAACAATTCAGCGGAGTGAGCCGGGAGGTCTACACCCTGTGGAACCTGGTTCTGGACAATCGCATGGCGCGCGGGCTGAGCGAGGGCGTGGCGCGCTACCCGATCTATCGCGTGGCGCACTTCGCCGCGCGCATCGAGCTCGACGTGCTGTTCGACGCGATCGGACTGGACCCGGCCTGGCGCACCGAGCGCTTCGCCTATGAAGCCCTTCTGGCGGACGGCGACGGCGTGTTCATCGTCGGCCAGGGCAGCCGCAAGGTCGACTACTGCTCTTGCAGCTTCTTCATCTGGGCTGCGGACGTCGCGCGCGCCGAAGCAGCCAAGGAGCGCCTGCTGGCGAAGGCCGGCTCGACCCGCATCACCGAGCCGATGTTCAGCGTCGAGTGGACTTTCCTGACCTCGCACGGCCTGGAGAGCGCGTGGATGGAGGAAATGGCGGACGACGTGCTGCGCGACCGGGCCTACCCGGAGATCGCGGGCGGCGTGCGCAGCTTCGTCGACCGCTACCTCGCCGCGCCGGAAGCGGTGCTGGTGCTGCAGGGCCCGCCGGGAACCGGCAAGAGCCGCCTGATCCGGGGAATCCTGGGCGAGATGTCGCGGCGCAAGGGCGAGAACGCGGTGGCGCTCTACACCGGCGACATGAAGGCGCTCGCCGGCGACGAGATGTTCGTCAAGTTCATCACCGGCCGCCAGGACGCGTTCGTGATCGAGGATGCCGACCACCTGCTCAAGCCGCGCGCGGACGGCAACGACCACCTGCACCGCTTCCTGACCATCGCGGATGGCGTGGTGCGCTCGCAGGGCCGCAAGATCATCTTCTCGACCAACCTGCCGAACGTCGGCGACCTGGACGAGGCGCTGATCCGGCCGGGGCGCTGCTTCGCCCGCCTCAACGTCCGCAACCTGAACGGGGCGGAGGCGCGGGCGCTGGCCGAGGAGCTCGCGGCCGGCGATGCCGGCAAGCAGGCGCGCGCCGTGCTCGCTCTTGCGGCGAGCGGGGACAACAAGCGCTCGCTAGCCGAGGTTTATCAGGCGCTGCAGTGAGTTCGGGGCCCGACCCAGAAGGTCGGGCCCTTTTTTTTGCGCCGCGCGTAGACGAAGAGGCCCCGATTTCATTCGCCTTTCCACCAGAGCGACCACACGACCGCGAGGCTGGTCCCGAGGCCGAAGGCCGCGACCACCGCCTGGAATACCTCGCTCAGCAGGTTGATCGTTCCGCTCGGCCATATCCACACGACCATCGCCACGCCGCCCAGCAGCACGAAGACGGACGCGAGCAGTTTCCTCAGCATCACGCATCATATGCGGTGCGCGCGGACATTCCGTACGCTGACAAACGTTTTCAATGGCGATCAGGCGCCGCCATGCTTTGGCTATCGCCTTATTTCTTTTCCCATTCGCGCCAGCGGGTGAGCGCCGGGAAGTACAGGCCGAGGCGGGTGGCGCCGAGCGCGGCGGCGTAGCGCTCGAGCTGCGGCGAGTGGCGCGCCTGCTCGCTGTCGAGGAATTCTTCCAGTCCCTTGCCTTCGTGGCGGCTGGTCTTCCAGTCGACGATCCAGCGGTTGCCCCCGGCGTCGCGGAAGGCGCGATCCACTATATAGGTAGCACCGGCGGCGGTGCGCAGGCGGTACTCGGTGCGGCCGTCGGCCTGCGGCCCGAGCAGCCAGCGGCCGCGCTCGTCGGCTAGCGTCGCGCTGAGCGCGTCGGCGACGCGCGCCGTCGCCATCTCGAGCTCGTCCTTCGGCACGCCGAGGTATTCGAGCTGCAAGGCAAAGCGCTTGCCGAGCGCGGCGACGCGCGCCGCATCCCAGCCCTTCGCCTCGTCCTGCGCGATGCGCTGCAGCCAGCGATGGACGACGGTGCCGACGTGGCGCGCGGTCTCGCCGACCCAGGAGAACTCGATCGGCGGCTCGGCCGCGCCTTCGGCGGGCGGCGTCCAGCGCGCCGGCGGCGCGATCACGGCGGCGGTCGGCTTCAGGCGGCGCAGCAGCAGCGGATCGGCGGCGGCAGCGGCGGCGGGCACGGCCGGTTCCACCGCGCTCATCCGCTCGGCCGCGACCTCCCAGCAGCGCTCGAGCAGCGAGCGGGCGCGCGGCTTCTTGATCTCGCCGTGCTCGTCGCACTCCAGGCAGGCGACGAGGTGGAGGTTGCGCCTCGCGCGGGTGGCGGCGACGTAGAGCAGGCGCGAGGACTCCGTGTCCTCGGCCTCGGTCTCCAGGCGCGCGAGGTACGAGTAGGCCGCGTCGCGCTCGGCGCCCGCCTCCTTGATCGGCGCGAGGAGCAGCCCGCTCGCCGCGCTCTCCTTCCACAGGAACAGCGGCGGGTCGCCGCGCCCGGGCCCGCCGTCTAGGCCCGGCACGATCACCGTGTCGAACTCGAGGCCCTTCGCCTTGTGGATGGTCATGATCTGCAGGTCGTCCTCGCCGGCGGCGACGTCGGGCAGGGCGAACAGCCGCTCGAGGCGCTCCGCCAGCGCGGCGAAGTCGACGCCGCCGGCGCCCTCCAGCTCGTCCAGGGCGTCGAGGAAGATCTCGGCGTCCTCGAGGTCGGTGCGGTCCTGCACGCAGGCCGGGCCGCCGAGCGCGAGCCACGCGCCCTCGACTGCGTCGCGCAGCGTGCCGCGGCCGCGGTTGGCGATCGCCGGGCCGAGGGCGCTGCGCAGCTTTTCCAGCCCGGCGGCGTCCTGGATCAGCTCCCAGATCGTAGCGAATCGATTCTCGGCGGCGATGCGATGCAGCGCCTCCAGCGGCAGCGCGCACCACGGCGCGCGCAGCACCGCGAGCCACGCCACCCGATCTCCAAGATGGGTCAGCGCCCGCGTAAGCGCGTAGAGATCCTGCACGACCTGGCGTTCGCCGAGCGGCTCGATCTCGATCGCGCGGTAACGGATGCCCGCCTTGCGCAGCGCCGGCACGATCTCGGCGAGCGCGGCGCGGCTGCGCACCAGAATCGCGGTGCGGCCCTGCGAGGCCTTCACGAGCTCGACGACCCGGGCCGCTTCGCTCCTCCTGTCGGGCAGCGCATGCCAGGCCACCGGCCGCGGCTCCGCCTTGCGCTCCGGATGCTCGGTCGCCGCCGAATACGGCACCGCGCCGCTCGCCTCGTCGGCCGCGGCCGGGAAGATGCGCGGGAACGCCTGGTTGTAGAACGCGACCAGGCCGGGCTGCGAGCGGAAGTTGGTGCTGAGCGTCAGGCGCTCGAGCGGCACGCCGCCGAGGCCTTCGCGCTGCGCCTTGAGGAACAGCGCCACCTCCGCCTCGCGGAAGCGGTAGATCGACTGCATCGGGTCGCCGACCAGGAAGAGCGAGCGGCCGTCGCCGGGCTGCCAGCCGGCGACCAGGCGCTCGAGCAGCTCCCACTGCGACCACGAGGTGTCCTGGAACTCGTCGACCAGGATGTGGCGGATGCGGTGGTCGAGCGCCAGCAGGAGATCGGTCGGCGCCTCGGCCGTGCCGAGCGCGCGCACCGCGCCCTGCGCGATCTCGGTGAAGTCGCAGACGTTGCGCTCGGCGAAAACCACCTTCAGCTGCGCGGCGGCGAGCGGCAGGAGCTGCAGCATCGCGCCCAGCGTCTCCCACTGCGCGTCGCTGTAGCCCTCGGGCGGCAGCTTGCGCAGCTTGACGAGCGCCTTTCTCAGCGGCTCGTTGTCGGAGAGCGCCTGCGCCTCGGCGTTGTTCTTGAACCAGGTGCCGGCCTGGGTCAGCATGGCGTCCGCGAACTCGGGCGACGCCTTCGGATGCAGCGTCCTTGCCCACGCGAGCAGCCGCTTCCTCTCCAGCCCCAGGTTCTTCTCCAGCTCGCGGCGCGTCGGAGCGGCGCCGGTCTTGCGCAGCCACTGGTCGCGGCGCGCGAGCATCGAGGCGATCAGCTCGGCGCACTGCTCGACGTTGTTGTCGAGGTGGCGCAGCAGCCGCTCGGCGGGCGGCGACGGCTCCCTGAGGACGAGGTACGCCGCGCGCGCGTAGTGCTCGGAGGCGTCCTCGACGATGTCGGGCTGCGCGCCGAAGGTGGACAGCACCGGCATGCGGCGCACCAGCGAGCCGCAGAAAGCGTCGATGGTCTGCACGCGCAGCCGCGGGCCGGCTTCCGCCGCGTCCGGCACGCTGTCGAGCACGCGCTTCCTCATCTCGGCGGCGGCCTTGATGGTGAAGGTAATGGCGAGGATCTCCTCGGGCTGCTTGACCGTCTTCAGCAGCCCCAGGTAGCGCTTGACCAGCAGATCCGTCTTGCCCGAGCCCGCCGGCGCCTGCACGATGAACGAGCGGCGCGGATCGAGCGCCGCTTCGCGCGCGGCCTGGTCGGCGATCGGCGCAGCGGCGAAGAGGTCGCCCTGCCGGCTCATTCGCCGCCCTCCAGCAGCTCGGGCTTCTCCTGCACGCGGCAGAGCGTGCGCAGGTGGCACAGGCGGCAGGTGTCGCGGCCGTATTTCGGCTCGACGCGCGCCTCCCCGGCGGCGAACTCGGCGCCCAGCGCCTCGGTGCTGCGCTTCCATTCGCGCAGCAGCGCCGGCCAGCCCTTCTTCGGCGGCTCGACGTTCGGCAGCAGGTGCCGGGCCTCGGCATAGCCCTTGAACTTCATGTCGCCGGTGCGCAGCTGGGCGAACGACACCGCGGTGACGTTCTCCTTCGAGTTCAGCACGTACAGCGGCAGCTGCGGATCGTCGGGGCGCTCGCCCAGCCAGGCATCGATGCGGCTCTGGCCGGTCTTGTAGTCGAGCAAGGCATGGCCGCCGCCGCGCAGCGCGTCGATGCGGTCGATGCGCGTCGCGAATTCGAGGCCGGCGGCGACGACCGGGCGCTTCTCTTCGACCGCCTTCACCTCGAACGGCTCGCGCCTCGCCTCCACCTGCAGCCACTCGCGGCCCAGGCGCACCAGCCGCTCGCGCTCGAGCTCGGCGAAGCGGCCTTCGATTCCGACTTCCCGCACCGCCTGCTCCGCCGCGCCCGCGAGCGCCGGCTCGGGATCCTTCAGCAGCGCTTCGCTCGCCCTGGTCGTCTCCCATACGAATTTCATGAAGGCATGGAGCAGCGATCCGCGCGTGCGCGCATCGGGCACGTCGGTCGTTTCCTCGAGCTCGTCCGCCGCGAGGCGCCACTTCGCGAAGGCGCGGAACGGGCAGGCGGCCTGGTCGGCGAGGACGCGCGTGCCGCCGCGCACCTCGCGGCCGGCGAAGGCCGGGCCTTTCACGTCGGCGAAGCTCTCGAGCTGGCGGCCGGCGAACAGCAGGTCGCGGTAGCGCGGATAGTCCGGAACGGCGGGCTCGCCTTTCTCGACGTCGAGGATCAGCGCGCTCGGCGCGACGTCGCGGTCCTTGTCCTTCGAATAGGCGGACAGCACGACTTCGTCGGCGGCGCGCTTCCACTCGGTGGTGAGCCGCCGGTCGAGCTCGAGCGCGCCCTCGGCGCTCGCCTCGGGGATGCCGGCCTTCTTCTGCAGCGCGACCGGCAGGAACGGATTGGGCCGCGCCGGCAGCGGCCAGGCCTCGTCGGTCAGCCCGCTCACCCACAGGCAGTCGAAGCGCAGTCCGGCCGACTCGAGGATGCCGAGCACCTGCACCGGCGCGCCGAGCGACTCGGGCTGGAACAGCCGCTCGGCGCAGAGCCGGCGCAGCACGCCGAGCGCCTCGCGGCCCGACATCGCGCGCGAGACGCGCTCGAGGCGCGACACCTCGGCGAGCGCCTGGTGCCACTTGGCGAGCGTCTGGTACTCGTCGGAGTCGAGCACCCGCTCCCCCGGAAAGCCGGCCGCCTCGAGCAGGGCCGAAAAATGCCGCGCCCATTCGGACGGCGTCCTGGCCTTCGCGTTCTTCGCCGTTTCGTACGTTACCTCGAGGCAGGCGCGCAGCTGAGGGCAGCGATCGGCCACCGCCGCCACCAGCTTGGGCAGCGAAACCGTGGCGTCGAGCTCGCGCCGCAGGCGCACGTCGAGCGCCGCGCGCTTCGCCCGCTCGCCCTCGGCGCCGAACAGGAACGGCGAGCGCAGCAGCCGGCTGGTGCGCTCGAACTCGAGCGCGCCGAGCGAGAGCTCGAGCAGGTCGAGCGCCGCGCCGACGAGCGGGTACTCCTCGAGCGGCAAGCCGAGCGAGACGTTGAACGGCAGCGACGCCCTCTCCGCGCCCGGCAGGTTCCAGGCGGGCTGCATGACGCGCGCAAAGATACGCGCCACCTCGCGTCGCTTCTGGGCGAGCGCCGGCACCACCACGCCGATGCGGCCCTTGCCTTCCTCCAGCCGGGCGCGCGCCCAGCGCGCCGCCGCCTCGATCTCCTCCTTCGCCGAGCCGTAGCCGGCGCGCACCGGCTTCGCCTTGCGCGGCTCCGGCAGGCATTCCTCGAGCGCGAAGCGCTCGAAGAACGCGCGCGTCTGCGGCGGAACGATGTCGAATGCGTAGGCGACGAGAAGCTTCGGGCGTGCCACGCCTTGCCAGTGGTCGGGCAGGACATCCGGCAGCCGCGCCGAATCGACCAGGCCGCGCGTTCGCCGCTGATACTCCTTCGACCAGGCCGCGAAGGCGGCCGCGTCCTCGTTGCCCGGACCATTGCCGACGCGCCAGAGGTGCAGCTTGCGCCAGGCGTCGCGGCACTGCGCCGCGGCCTGCGGCACGGCGAGCAGGTCGCTCGCGGCGAGGATCTCCTCCCAGAGCTGCTGCTCCTGCGCCATGCCGAGAAGCGGCGGCAGGCCCTGCGCATGCTCGGCGACCGCGGCGTCCTGCCACAGGCGCTCGACGAAAGTGTCGAACGCCAGGATGTCCGGCGCGTCCCACAGCGCGAGGCCGGCGGCGGCCTGGAAGCGGTCGAACTCGTGGCCGAGCTCGCGCGCCAGCCGCGCATTGGGCGTGACGACGGTGATGGCGGCCGCGTGGCCCTGGGCGAGCCGCGCGAAGAGCTCCTGCTTGGGAAGCATTGCTCCCGCAGTTTAGACTACCGCTCCATGAAGATTCTCCTGGCCGCGCTGTCGATCGTTGCGTCGCAGCTGGCGCTCGCCCAGGACTACCCTTCCCGCGAAATCCGCTCGGTCTGCAACTTCGCCGCCGGCTCGGGCGCCGACATCGTGGTGCGCTACTACAGCGACGCGCTGGCGAAGCTGGCCGGCAAGCCGGTGGTGGTGGAGAACAAGCCCGGCGCCCAGGGGCTGGTCGCCAGCGATTTCGTCGCCAAGTCGAAGCCCGACGGCTACACGCTGATGATCACGCCGGCGAGCTCCACCCTGGCGAGCGCGCCGCACCTCTTCCGCAAGCTGCCGTTCGACCCGCTCAAGGATTTCGACTCGGTCACCACCCTCCTCACGCTGTCGTTCACCATCGCGGTGGACGCGGCCGGGCCGCTGCGCACGGTCGACGACCTGGTGGCGCGCCTCAGGTCGAAGCCGGGCGACGGCTTCTACGGCACGCAGTCGAACAGCGGCCAGATCGCGGCCGAGCTGTTCAAGGCGAAGCTCGGCCTGAAGACCACCTACGTGCCGTTCAAGGTCACCGGCGACGCCTACTCGAACCTGCTCGGCGGCAACATCGACTTCATGTCGGTCGACTCGACCTGGTCGGCGACCATGCATCCGGCGAAGGTGCGCATCCTCGCGGTCACCTCGGCCAGGCGCAACGGCAGCCTGCCCGACGTGCCGACGCTCGCCGAGCTCGGCCTGAAGGACTTCGACATCTCGCCCTGGTGGGGCGTGGTGGTGCCCGCCGGCACGCCGCGCCCGGTGATCGAGCGCCTGGCCGGCTGGTTCAACCAGATCAACGCCCTGCCCGAGACCCGGCAATTCCTCGTGCGCCAGGCCGCCGATGCCTTCCCCGGCACGCCCGAGTCGATGGCCGCCCTGATGAAAGCCGACGTCGAGCGCTGGGGCGGCTACGTCAAGACCGCAAAGATCGAACCGCAGTAGAGATCGGTGTCAGACACCGATCTCTATACCAACAGGCCTTCGATGCGCGCGATGATGTCCTCGATCGGCGCGCTCTTGGAGATGGCGGGCCGGCCGCCGACCTCGCCGCGCTTGCTGTCCTTGGCGGGAACCAGCGCGCTCAGGAATAGGACCGGGATGTAGCGGGTGCGGTCGTCGCCGTACAGCGCGGCGGAGATGTCGCCGCCGTCGACCTTGGGCATGTCGATGTCGCAGACGATGAGGTCGGGCGTTTCCTTCAGCGCGAGGCGGATCACCGCGTCGCCCTCGGTGGTGGTCAGCAGGTTGTAGCGCGCGCCGAGCTTGGCCCGCAGGAACTCGAGCACCGCTTCGTCGTCGTCGACTACCAGGATCCGCTTCTTCATTTGGCCGCTCCGGCCCGCAAGCGTACCTCGACCGAGTCGAGGTGTGCGCGCACCTTCTCGGTGCCTTTCGCCAGCTCGGCGGGCTCGCCGGCCGGGGCGGCCTTCTCCAGGGCGCGGCACTCGGCCGCCGCCCAGCGAAAGCCGTACAGGCCGAGGCTGCCCGCCAGCTTGTGGGCCAGCTTCCTGAAGCCGGCGCGGTCGCCGGCGCCGAGCAGGCGCGCCATTTCGTCGAGCGCCTCGCGGCGCGAGGCGAGGAAGCCGGGCAGCGCCGCCTCGAGGTCGGCGTCGATCTCGACCGCGTCGCGCGCCCCGGGCTCGCCCTGCGCGGGCCGCGCCACCGCCCGCGCGTCCCCCGCGATCATGCGCAGCAGCGTGTCGCGCGGCGCCGGCTTCACCTGGTAGTAGTCGCAGCCGGCGGCGATTGCGCGGCGCACGATCGCATCCTCGTCGTTCGACGAGATGGCGACGATGGTGCAGCGCTTGCGGCCTTCCTCTTTTTCCATCTCGCGCAGGCGCTGCGCCGTCTCGTAGCCGTCCATCACCGGCATCTCGAGGTCGAGCAGCACCGCGTCGGGCCAGTTCTTGCGCGCCGCGTCGATCGCCGCGCGGCCGTTCACGGCCAGCTCCACCTCGAAAGGCGGCGTCGGCAGGAAGCGGCGCATCACCATGCGGTTGAAGTCGTCGTCGTCGACGATGAGCACCTTGCGCTTGCCGGCCGGCAGGGCCAATGCCTCGCGCTTTTTCGCGATGGCAGGCGAAGCGGGCTGCGACGCGGCATTGGGCGCGAGCGCAAGCTTCACCGTGAGCGTGGTGCCCTCGGCTTGCGAGGTGCGCAGCACGATGTCGCCCTGCTGCACGCGCGCAAGCAGGCGCGCCGAATAGGTTCCGAGGCCGAAGCCGCCGCTCTTGCCGGCGGTGGCGTATTTCTGGAAAAAGCGCGGCCGCACATCCTCGCGCACCGCGCCGTCGTTGTGCACGCTCACGGCGAGGATCGCGCCGGCCATCGGCTCGACCGTCACCGTC
>JADMIO010664052.1_pt1 | contig 13956 bp, 13 predicted proteins | sample 8958161 | NCBI WGS metagenome assembly JADMIO01 (sample SAMN16585339, study PRJNA669376) | soil metagenome | isolation source: Crop rotation soil | place: USA: Cullars Rotation, Alabama | collected 2011 | reverse complement strand
CGCGACAACTTGTCCACGTGGAATTCTAAGCTTAGGATCCCAATGTGCTGGAAAGTCCTCGAACCGGCGCTCATGGAAAAGTTGATACGGCAGATACGTCGCATCATCGAGGTCGTGAACGCGGAATACAAAGAAATTTCCTAATGGCACTTCAAAGCACCACAGGATTTTGGCCAGTCACGCTCGCACTGCTCGGAAACACATTCGTTACGATCATCAAGTTTGCGGCAGCATTCGTCTCCGGCTCTGCCGTACTTTTCTCGGAAGCGATCCACAGCGTTGCGGACACGTTCAATCAAGCTCTCTTACTTATCGGTTTACAGCGCTCCCAGAAAGCGCCCGATGATTCCTTTGAGTATGGCTACGGCAACGAGCGATTTTTCTGGGCGCTTATTTCCGCATGCGGCGTTTTCTTCATTGGCGCTGGCATTACCGCATACAAGGGCATTACTACTCTGCTCCATCCAGAACCTATCGAGTTCTCGCCGCTCATCATCATCGTGCTTGCGACCGCACTCGTGGTTGAGTTTTACACATTTAGGCGTGCGGCTGTGGAATTGAAGAAAATATCGCCACGCGGCTCATGGCGCACGCGCATCGAACGCGCCGACCCTTCGACCTTGGCCGTATACCTTGAAGATGCGGTTGCGGTGTTTGGTGTTTTGGTGGCAGCTGCTTCTATTGGGATCTCATACGTAAGCGGTACTTCGACCGCTGATGCCGTCGGCTCCATCGTCATCGCCATGCTCTTGGCTGGCGTAGCCGTCGTGCTCATCAGCAAAAACTACTCTTACCTCATCGGCAAGGCTATGCCGGAGGAGATGCAGGATCGAGTCGTACGGCTCGTCGCGAGCGATCCGGTGATAGAGCGTGTGATAGATTTCAAATCGTCAGTCGTCGGTTTCGGTCGCTACCGCATTAAATTTGAGCTCGATCTTCGCGGAGAAGCACTGCTGAAAGAAGCTCGCAGTAGTCAAAATGCCGATGCGGAATATGAACTCATCAAGAACGATCCGCTCGAATTCGAGAAGTTACTCGCGTCGTACTCCGAGCGTATCCCGCGCCTTATCGGCAAGAAGATCGACGAACTTGAGAATCGCATCAAAATACTGTGCCCCGAAATTAAGCACATCGACATCGAGATAAATTGACGTTGAAAATTCTGTCTGCTGCTCTATACTTGCCGTATGCATTACCTCGGCGTTGGTTCTCTCCTTCTTCCCGACGTGGCGGGCATCATAGTGCTTCTCCTCATCTGGAATCTCTTTTGGAAGGGTTTCGCGCTCTGGCACGCCGCAAAACGCGGCGACAAGTGGTGGTTCATCGCGATGCTCATCATCAATACCGCCGGCATCCTTGAGATCGTGTACCTCTTTTTCTTCGCGAAAATCCCCGAATTCCGCAGCAAAGTAGGTCTTAGCAACTAGGGGCTCGGCATGCGCAGCTTTCTGCAACGGCTCTTCCGCACTTTGCGGAAGAGCCGTTTCTCGTATACGCACCTCATCGAAATACGCATTTTTCGCGACGCGATCCTTCACAACCTGCGCACATACCAAAAAGCTTGCGCAGTCGCTCCCGTATTGAAGAGCAACGCCTACGGCCACGGACTCGCAGAAGTCGCGCATATTCTTGATGGACAGACGCTTCCCTTTCTCTGTGTCGATTCGTATTTCGAAGCGCTTATTCTGCGTAATGAAGGTATCGGAACACCGCTCCTCATTCTCGGCTATACACCGCTTGAGACCTTACTCAAAAATGGCCTTGAGGATGTTGCATTCGGGATTATCAGCATCGAAGGATTGCGCGACGTCGCCGCAAGCACAAGCGAGGTGAAGATCCACCTCAAGCTCGATACCGGTATGCATCGACATGGGATCCCGCTCGAACATATAGACGAAGCCGTGCGACTTATTCGCGGCAACGCACGCATCACGCTTGAGGGCTTGTATTCGCATTTTGCCGACGCGGATACTCCCGATTCAGCACATGCAGGGATGCAAATAAAACGCTGGAATGACGCAGTGAAGAGATTCCGGAGCGCATTTCCCTCGCTGCGCTACTATCATCTCTCCGCGTCTTCGGGCATCTCGCGTATACAAGAATTCGAAGCCAATGTGCTGCGGCTCGGCATTGGACTCTACGGGATCAACGTGTCACCCACGCCGCTTCCCCTTATGCCCGCGCTTGAGATGATGACCCGCATTACCTCGGTCCGCACGCTTTCGAAGGGCGAATCGATCGGCTACAACGCGACTTTCACGGCGCCGCGCGATATGAGGGTTGCCTCAATTCCTGCCGGCTACTTCGAGGGCGTGGACCGCCGTCTCTCAAATAAAGGCTCTCTCGTTGTAGCCGAAAGACCGTGCCCTATTGTAGGCCGCGTCAGCATGAACATCACCTCCCTCGACGTATCGAAACTGCCCAACGCGCGTATCGGCGAGAAGGTCATCGTCATAAGTGATGACGCGGCCGCTCCGAATTCGGTTGAGGGAATAGCAAAAACGTGTGGCACGATTCCCTACGAAATCCTAGTGCACATTCCCACGCACTTGCGACGCACCGTCGTTTAGAGCACTTTGTGAATGAGCCACGAGATGATGGAAAGCACGAGCGCGCCTAAAAGTGCCGGAATAAGACCGGCGACGGCAAAACCAGGTACGAGCGCAGCCATTACGTAAAAAAGAATAGCATTCAAAAGCAGTGAAAACAGACCGAACGTGACGATAGTGATAGGCAGGGTAAGGATAGTCAGTACGGGCTTCACTACCATTGTGAGCACCGACCATACAAGCGCCGCAAGCAAGATGCTTTCCCAGCCGCCGGTGACTGTTAGACCGGGAACGAGATTGACCGTTAGGATGACGGCGGCAACGGTCCCGAGGTACCGCAGCACGAGTTTCATGCGATCATTGTAGCAAATCCGTCACTCGTATTCCTCTTCTCCGGTCGCTATACCGAGGTCCTCATCCTCGTCGGATTCATCGAGCGCTTCTTCAACAACTTCGGGGATATCCTCCTCTTCGCCGGGTTTTTTATCTTCATCAAATGCCATAGATAGTTTGAAAAGTGAAAGTCTAGTAACGCGAACACGACTATAGTACTTGCGCGCTTTTATCTTGCAAGATAGGTGCGGCGCGGATGTGTATAACTTCGAGGCTCGGCGGATACACGAAGGCCCGGCCTCTATCGCTTCTCTTGCCTCGCTTGACTATACTGGCGCTATGCGCCCCGAGGATGCGATAACCAAACACTTCAGGTTGGATAAAAACCAAATAGCAGCCTTAAAACGCCTCGGGCTAGCGACCATACTCGATCTTTTACGCCATTTTCCTTCCCGCTACGAATCCGGCGGCGCGTCTGTGCGCGTGGAAGGGCTGTCTCCCGGAACCAAAGTGACGCTCGTGGGCACAATGAAGGGTTTGAAAGCAAAAAAATTATGGAAAAGCCGCCGCAACATCACGGAGGGCTGGTTTGAAGATGGCTCGGGGCGCGTGAAGATCATGTGGTTCAATCAGCCATACATTGCTTCGTACATCAAAGAAGGAAGCATGGTGAAAGTCACAGGCACCGTTGGCGGCAAAGAAGGCAACCCGTATATCGCAAACCCGGAAGTCGAGTACCTTCCGCCCGGCGTCATTCCCGAAGGTCTTTTTGATGCTGAAAAGGAAGCGGGCGCGCCGGGAATTTTTCCTATCTATCCCGAAAGCCGCGGCATTACGTCGCTGTGGTTTTTTCATGCCCTGAAGAGGATCTTTGAAAGCAGTGTGCTCGCGGCGCTGGAAGACCCGATTCCGAGCAGCGTGCGCGAGCGCTACCACTTGCCCGATATAGCGACCGCGATCCAATGGGTGCACAAACCGGAAAAAGAAGACCACGCGACGGTCGCGCGTAAGCGATTTTCTTTTGAGGAAATATTCACGATACAGGTGGCGCGCGCTCTCGATAGAAAGGAGAATGATTCGCAAGTTTCTTTTCCCATGCCCGAGGCGGTGTCCCTTTCCGAGCGCTTCCTTGCGTCCCTCGACGTGAAGCCGACCAATGCGCAGAAGCGTGCTATTGACGATATTCTCGTGGACTTTCAGAAGCCTCATCCGATGGCTCGCCTTCTCGAGGGCGACGTCGGGAGCGGCAAGACGCTTGTCGCCGCCGCAACGGCCTACGCGGTCGTGAATTCAAGGCCGCCGGAGCGCAAAAGCGGCACGCTCCAGGCAGCCTACATGGCACCGACGGAAATACTCGCACAACAGCACTTCCAGTCGTTCATTCGGTATTTCAAGCATCTCCCCATCAATATTGCCCTTATTACGGGAAGCGGCTGCAAAAAGTTCCCCTCGAAACTAAAGAAGGGCGAGGCGACCGATATATCACGCACGCAACTCCTCAAGTGGGTCGCTGGCGGTGAGATAGCTATGGTAGTGGGTACACACGCGCTCATCCAAAAGTCGCTGAAATTCCAGCACCTCGCGTACGCTATCGTGGACGAGCAACACCGCTTCGGCACGCGCCAGCGCCGCGCCCTTGCGCATAAAGGAGACGCGGCGCCGCATTTTCTCTCTATGACAGCAACACCTATACCGCGTACGCTCGCGCTCACGTTATACGGCGACCTCGACATCTCCGTTCTCGATGAGCTTCCGCCGGGGCGAGCGAAAATATCTACGATGCTGCTGAAGCCTCAGGACCGTGCCGAGGCGTACGAGAAGGTGCGTGACGAGATACGCAAAGGACACCAAGCGTATGTCATTTGTCCGCGCATCAATGAGCCAGATCCGGCGAAGATAAACGCGTTGCAAGCGAAGTCCGCAAAAGCAGAGGCCAAACGCCTCAAAGAAGAGGTATTCCCTGAATTTGAAATAGGTCTCCTCCATGGCGCCATGAAAGCTGATGAAAAGGATGCAGTGATGACGCGCTTTGCAGCCGGTGAAATCCAGATACTGGTCGCGACATCGGTCATCGAAGTGGGTATCAACGTGCCGAATGCGACGGTCATCCTCATTGAGGGCGCGGAGCGTTTCGGCCTTTCACAGCTCCATCAGCTCCGCGGCCGGGTGCAGCGTTCTTCCTACCCGCCATCCTGTTTTCTTCTCCCAGAAACGAAGAGCGAGGTATCCATGAAGCGGCTGAAAACACTCTCAGAGAGCGACGACGGCTTCAAGCTTGCAGAAGCTGACCTCGAAGCGCGAGGCGCGGGCGACCTCTTTGGGAAACAGCAGTGGGGTGTCTCGGACCTTGGCATGGAAGCGCTGAAGAATGTGAAGCTCATCCGTGCCGCTCGCGACGAAGCAGAGCATATCGTAAGAAGTGACGGTGTAACAAAATATCCAGCGCTTCTGTCTCGCATCTCAAAGATCGCAACAGAATTACACACTGAATGAATTAGAGTGCGGTGTTGGAATCGCAAGTACCGCAGCTCTGCCCGCTTGGGCCGGCGCCCTTGAGGCATTGCCCGACAGGGCACGAGATCGTAGAGGCGTTGCTGTTGGGATTTACGCCATCGGCACACGGTATCTCGGACGAATACGTGATGCCGCCGTACCCAGTGCATGTATAGCCACCTTGCCCGCCTAAACTAGAGCCCGCGCTCGGTATCCAACCGCCGCCGGCGCACATGAGCAGTTTTCCATTTTGCGTAATGGTCGCGCCGTACGGATAGCTCGCCGTATTGTAAAAACATGTGGCACTGGTATCGACTGGCAAGTCATGCGTCAAGAGAGAACTACTCGAGCTGGTCGCGTTCGCACACGGCGTCACCGACCAGTAGCCGATGAGGCCGACGGCACACCAATACGTCGCCGGCGCCGTGCTCGAAAGTGGCGTGCTCGAGATAGTCTGTGCCGGTGCGAACACTGATACCGAAAATGGTGTAACAACGCTGTTGCCCGCGGCATCGCTGACGGTCGCACTCGCAGTATAGACACCGGGTGTCGTGTAGGTATGCGAGAAGTCCGAGCTGGTGACGAATACTTTCGCGATAGCGATGAGTTGTGCGAATGCCGAGTCGGAATCACCCCACGACATGCTGTACGAAAGCGCGTCGCCCTCATGGTCGCTCGCTGCAATGCTCCACGTGGCGCTTGAGCCGGCAGTCACACTCGACGGTCCTGAGACGCGCTCGATAAGAGGCGATTTATTCTGCGGCACAATCGCGTTCGTCGCGGTCGAAACGTTGCACTGCCACGAAGTGATGCATGTGCCTGATTTCACCGCCAGCCATGTATTCGCACAAGAGGCTGTCGGCGGCGGCGTATCGGAGCAAGTCGTCATTACTTGGCCCACAGTTGCAGCGGGCAGTGGTTGCGATGTTTTCGCGGGAGTCGCGGGCTTTGGCGGCGGACCGTTCGTAGCCCACGAACCAGGATTGGAATCGGCGGCGCACATTTTCTCCATCGCGGCGCGTGTTTTTGGACCCACGGCTCCCCATCCTGTAGATGTCGCGCTCCCGGTGGAGACTATCTTGTATGCGGCTTGCCAGTCTCTTACGCCCTGTTCCGTTGCCGGTCCAAAAAAGCTGGTCGCATTATCTGAAAGCAGATAACCGTCGTTGATGAGGAATTTCTGTAACAGCAATACATCCGCGCCTTTGTCCCCTACTTTCAGTGCGCGACTCGGCGCGCACATAGGAGTTGGTTTTGCTTCTTCTGTCTTCTGCGCGGCGACAGCTAGCGGCGTCGTGGTCGGCTGCTGCAACTGCGTTTTCAGGAATTGTATCTTAGCGAGTATGTTCTGAAGCTGTTGTTGCAGATCGCTCGTGCTCGCGGCACTCACTAAAAGCGGCAAGAGTAACGTGCACAAAAAAATTGCCGCTTTCCTCATGGCGCTAGTTCGGTACGCACTGCCCTCGCACCTGACAGCCGTTCGTATCGGTGGTATCTCCTGTGTAGTGATAGCCAATGGCGCAATCGACGTTCACTCGCGGTGCGCAGGAAGTAGTTGTGTCGGCAACGCATATCGGCATTGCACTGCAGGAAGTGCCCGACGGACGGTAATCTACATGGTAGCCCGTGGCACAGGTCGGATACGTGTAATTCGGACAGATCGCCGATTGCGTCTGCGTAGGCGCACCGACCGGGAGTGTGATATTCGCGGTCGCGGAGCCACAGTTGTTGGAGGCAGAGATCGTCAGCGGATAATTTCCGATGGACGGCGCGTAACCGGCAATGCTCCACGAGTGGACGGTCTGTGCGCTAGAGGTCGAGAGCGATGTTTGATCGGTAAGTTTCAAACCCTGTGGCAACCCTGTCGCCGAAACGCTCGTCGGGTTTGAGGCATCATTCATATAAGAGAGCAGCGGTAGCGTGAACGGATAGTTGGGTAGCGGCGTCTCGATCGAGGGAATGGTAAATACGGGCGGCTTGCAGGAAACTATGTTCGTTCCAGCAAGCGTGATGGGAACTTCAACTCGCAATTTCCCGCTAGTGATAACCACAGAGTAGGTGCCGGTCGTTTTATAGGTGTGCGGCAAGCGTTGTGTGAACGAGTTACAGACAGTATTCGGCAATTGGATGGTATCGGATAAGCCGTCGCCGTATTCGATCAGATAACTGCCGCCGCAAGCGTTGGCAGTGTTCACGGTGGCGTCAACGAGTATGACTTTCGCGTCGCTCCCGCTTGGCGTGACGCGAAGCGTGGCTCCCGCGATGCCTGTTTCGCTGCCGCTGCAATTTTGCACGATGGCGGCTTTCGTACGAGCGCCGAGGTAACCGAAGCCGGTGGTGTCGGGAGTGCCGCTCGTTACTACACCATGCTCCGCCTGCCAGCCCTGCAGAGCTTTTTCGGTCAATTCCCCAAAGTAGCCCGTTACCGAACTGCTATTCAAAAAACCGGCCGCGATCAAAAAACGCTGGAGCGCGGCGACCTCGCTGCCGCTGACGCCACGGCCGAAAGAATGTATGAGAGACGGGCAGTACGGCAATGAGCCAGGGATCGGCGTAGACGGCATTTGCACCGGAGCGGGCGCCGGCTGCGCCACCGGTATGACCGGCACTGGATTCGACTGCTGCAATTGAAGTTGCGCCTGTATCGAAGTGAGTTCTCCCAAAAGTTCGGCTATCTGCGCGCGTATCTCGTCGTCGGTAAGCGCAAAGGTCGCGGACGGTATAAGCATCGCAAGAAGAGCGCCGGTAAAAAATCGCATCGAGATCAAACGCGTCATGCTATTGGATGGTGATACCCGCGGTGTCGACGCGAGAGCCACGCGTAAGCGTGACGGTATATGAGCCATTCAGCGAATACGTGTGCCCCACCGTCATTGCACCCGTGCCGCATGTGCCCGTTGCCGGTGTCGCGCCGTCTCCCCAATCGATAGTGTAGGAGGAGCAGCCGCCGTCGAACTGTGCCTGCGCAGCGAGCGGATTGCCGCCGATGCCGGGTACGACCGTCATCGGTGTCGTGGCAGTTCCACCGCTTACGTCAATGAAAACTTCGTTTGCCGCAAGCGCGGAGGTGCTAGTGCCTTTATAGAGTTTTGCGGAAAATCGAGCCGCGCTTTGGTATTGATGGCTGACGGAGAACGAGCGTGCCGAGCATGTGGCGGAATCGAAGGTCAGCGGTACCGACTGACCGTCCCCGAATTGGAGATTGTAACTTCCCCCACCACACGCCTGCGCACCGTTGATGACGCCGGAGAACGTGACGCTGAGCGGTGCAGTGCCGGATGTCGGTGAGGCGGAGAGCGAATCGTTTTGGCTCGGCGTCGTTACGCCAGGCACGCCTTGCGAAGGACCAGGGCCATACGCAATAACACTTGCGGATGTGCGATGCGAACCTGCCGAGAGTGTTATCTGATAGTTGCCACCATACAAATAGCTGTGACCAAGCGTTTGCACCTGCTGCTGACAATTGCCTGCGGGCACGGTAATGGTGTTGGGCAGCGTGCCGTCGCCGTAATCAAGTTGGTACGAACCGCCGGTGCAGGAATTGACCGTGTTGACGGTCACGATGACTTTGACCGCGAGCGGTACCGGGCCGGAGATCGGCGTGACCTGAATATAACCGCCGACATTTGCGCCGCTTTGCGTGCCTGGCGCTGCTCCTCCGCCATTCAGAGTCGAGCACACAAGCGCAATGGCCGCGGCCGTGCGCGGACCGACGACGCCGTAGCCGGTCGTCGCGGCGTCTCCGGTCGAAACGATGTTGTACTTCACCTGCCAGCGCTTTACGGCAGCTTCCGTAAGCGCGCCGTAGTAGCCGCTGACCTGCGCTTCGGGATAGATAGCTGTATCGCGCGCGAGGAATTGTTGGAGACGCGACACGTCGTCACCGGACGAACCTTTCTTAAGACTGCGTCCGATCAGCGGGCACGCGCTTGAGTCGAGCGTGACGCCCGAAGGCGCGGTGGTGCTGCCGCCAAGCTGCGCCTGAAGGGCGGTGATGCGATTGAGGAGCGCTTGGGCCTGCGCTTTGAGGTCGGCGGCGTTACCGGAATTTCCGGCGGCAGCCGAGGCGGCAATGGAAACGGTACCGGTCATGCTTGGATGCAGCGCGCAGTGGTACGAGACGGCCCCCGATGACGTGAATAGGTGCGTGTATGTTTGCCCGGGTTGGACGGTGCCACTGTTGAAGGAACCGTCATCGGCAGTTACCGTGTGAGCAACGGAATCATTGTTGGTCCACGCCACCGTATCCCCCGCATTCACCGTGAGCGCGCTCGGCGAGAAGGCCATGTTGGCGATAGAAATGTTGATCTGTGCCGCGTGTGTGGTGTGCGGCAAAAATGCGAGCGAGGCGAAAAGTATTGCGACGGGAACAGTAATGCGAAGGGTGCGTGCCATAGGAGTATTGTCGCACGCCACACAACGCCACGTCTTCGATGTCCACAACTATGAACTCGCCCATCAGAACTCCCAAGTTGTCTTATCGTCAGGGATATTTTGCTCTGTCTTGGGTCGGCAGACGACGCTCGTAAAATTCCACGACCCTGCCTCGCCTGTTTCGCCTACTGACGAAACATGGCTCCGGCTCGGACCTGTAAAGAAAAACAGCACGCAGGTGCCGTTTTTCATTCAGGTCCGCCTGCTTGGACTCGAACCAAGAACCCCAGAGGTATAAGCTCTGTGCTCTAACCATTGAGCTACAGGCGGGTCCTCAGGATTATAGGACGCGGCACTGTTGGTGCCAACAACTACCGTCGCCTATCCTCGGCTATCTTCTTACGCACTTCAGCCTCCCCTTTTGCTACATCCTGATTGAAGACCTCGAGCTTCTGCTTGTGTTCTGCGACTCTTTTCTTCGCTTCTTCGACATTTTTTTTAGCACCTTCGAGCGCCAGCTCTGCGGATCGTAGGTTTTGCGTAGCGTGTACGACCTGCTCAGCGTGCCATGCTGCTTGCCGCTTCAGTTGTGCCAATCCCATCGCGTCCATGGGAGAAGTATAGCCTGCCTACCAGCAGGCAGGCGCTTAGCGAACAGCTTTCGCGACCGCTATCGGCGCACGCTTGTCGAACATGTCGGGGATGACGTAGTCAGGGGTCGGGTTTTTGATGAGCGCTGCTATCGCGCGCGCGGCGTTGAGTTTCACTTCGTAGTTGATCTTCGTGACTCCGTGATCGAGCGCACCGCGGAAGACGCCCGGAAACGCGAGCGAGTTGTTGATCTGGTTCGGGAAATCGGAGCGGCCGGTACCGACGACGAGTGCGCCGCCTTTTTTGGCATCCTCCGGCATGATCTCCGGTATCGGGTTGGCCATGGCAAAGACGATGGCGTCCTTGTTCATGAGCTTGATGTCTTCAGTTTTGACGGTGTTTGGACCGGACACGCCGAGAAGCGCATCGGCACCCGTTAGCGCGTCCTGTAAGTTGCCGTAAATGCCCTCAGAATTAAAGGTGGCGAGCTTTCGCTTGTGCTCTTCGGGGCGATTTTTGTCGACAATGCCTTTGCTGTCGAGCACGATTATTTTCCGTGCACCGGCCACGTGGAGCAATTTTGCGGTAGCGGTGCCTGCGGCACCTGCGCCAAGAATAACGAATCGAGCTGTGTCGAGTTTTTTCTTCACGACCTTGAGCGCGTTGATGAGCCCAGCGAGCACCACGATGGCGGTGCCGTGCTGGTCGTCGTGCATGACGGGAATGTCGAGCGCTTCTACGAGACGCTTTTCGATATCGAAGCACTTTGGCGCCGCGATGTCTTCGAGGTTGATGCCGCCAAACGCGGGCGCTATGGCAATGACCGTTTTGACTATTTCATCAGGGTCTTGCGTGTCGAGGACGATGGGTACCGTATCAATATCTGCGAACGTTTTGAAAATTGCAGCCTTCCCTTCCATGACAGGAAGAGCGCCGAGTGCGCCTATGTTGCCAAGACCGAGTACGGCGGAGCCATCGGAAACGACCGCGACGGCGCGACCTTTCATAGTGTAATGACGCGCTTCTTTCGGATTCTTAGCGACGTACGAAGAGACGGCCGCAACGCCGGGTGTGTAGACAAGAGAGAGTTCCGCACGATTGCGGATCGGAGCCGCAGGGACGATACGGATCTTGCCGCCGAGCTTTTTGTGGAGCGCTAAAGCCTTCTTTGCGACGTCAGGTTTTTTCATATTCGGCCATAGTATACTTTCTGCGTGACCGAGCAAGTTACGCTCAAAAAACCGTTCGACTCCCACGTACACCTGCGTCGTGGGGCCATGCTGAGAGCGGTAACGCCCTACACCGCGCGGTCTTTTTCCCGCGCCATCGTGATGCCCAACACTGATCCGCCCATCACCTCGCAGGAAATGGCGATGGCATACCGCAGCGAAATTTTTGACGCGTTGCCCCCGAATTCGAATTTCGAACCGCTTATGACCTATTACCTCACGCGTACGCTGACGCCTGCGGAGATAGAGCGTGGCGCGGTGGAAGCGCTCGGTACGAAAGTGTACGGTGTGAAATATTACCCGTGGGGTGCGACGACCAATTCTCAGTGGGGCTATAAAAATATTCTGGAAGCGAAAGAAGTGCTCAAAGAAATGGAGCGCGCCGGTATGCCGCTTTTGCTGCACGGCGAAGTGCATCTTGATGAGCACGGCGGCGAGGTAGATCCGTATCAAGGCGAACAATCGTTCGTGGGACACGTATTGCCCGCGCTTTTAGACGCATATCCAAAGCTTAAGGTCTCGCTCGAGCATGTGAGCACAAAAGAAGCCGCGGATTTTTTGGAAAAGAATGGAAAGGAAGGTCGCCTCGTAGGCACGGTAACGGTGCATCACCTGCTGTATACGCTCCAGGAGGCCGGACAAGACGCGATGCTGAAGGTGAAGCCACTGATAAAGACGAGCGCTGACAAGGAAGCTATCCGCGCGCTCGTCGCCAAGGGTCTTCCTTTTATTTCCGCGGGTACTGACTCCGCGCCGCATCCAGAATCCAAAAAACGCTCCCCTTCCGGGGCCTTCGGCATCTTCAGTGCGCCGGTAGCGGTCGAACTCTACACGCAGATCTTCGAAGAACTCGGCGCGCTCGACAAATTAGAGAATTTTCTTTCGGTCAACGGTCCAAAATTCTATGCCCTCGAGCCGAGTGAGGAAAAAATAACGTTGCAGAAAAAAGGGTGGCGGTTCAGCACAAAAATCATTACTGACGATCGCGACACTGTCGCCCCGCTGCAAGCGAATCAGACGATCCCTTGGCAGATGAAGAAATAGGTTGACTGTTCTGGCGCTGACGGATAGAGTTTTGCCGGTTGTGTCCAATTGGGGGAGTAAAGCCCATGTGCCTCGCGCTCATCGTCGGAGGTTCGATCAACTTCTATGGCCGCGTTAAACGCCGCTCAAGAACAATGGCAGCAATGTTGCTGTTTTTGATAGCAAGCGTCGTCGCGGTAGGCGTTCCGTATCTGGCAGCCACCCTGCCATATATCAACTTCCACTAACATCCGCGAGCGGCATCCGTTCGCGGATGCTTGCTAGACGAGCGGCTGGTGCTCGATGTCTTCCTTCTTTTTTGGTGTGATGCCGTGGGCGATGAGGATTTTCTCGAATTCTTCGCGCTCGATAGTCTCCACCTCCACGAGTCTTGCAGCGATCGCGTTCAACGTGTCGCGGTGTTTTTTCATGATCGCTTCCGCTTTCTTGTATGCGCCTTCGATGATGCGCTTCACTTCGGCGTCAATCGCAGCTGCTACTTCCTGCGAGACATCAGCGTCTACACCTTCACCGAATATCGCGCGCTGCGCAGAAGCAACGAACGCGATCGGGCCCATTTTGTCGGACATACCGTAGCGCGCGACCATGTTGCGGGCGAGCGCGGAGAGCACTTGAAGGTCGTTGGAAGCGCCTGTGGTTATGTCGCCGTAGACCAACTTTTCTGCCACGTAGCCGCCGAGCGACACCGCGATGTCGTCGAGGAATTCTTTGCGAGACTGCATCTTTCTATCTTCGAACGGAAGCTTCAGTGTGTAGCCCGCAGCGCGACCTCGGGAGATGATGGAAATTTTGTGCACCGGGTCAGCGTAGGGCAAAACACTAGCGACGAGCGCGTGACCGCCTTCGTGGTACGCAGTGATCTCTTTCTCTTTTTTATTGAGCACGTGCGAGCGACGCTCGGGACCAAGCATGACCTTCTCGATAGAGCGGATGAGGTCGTACTGCGTTATCTCTTTGCGATTTTCGCGCGCGGCCAAAATGGCACCTTCGTTCATGAGGTTGGCGAGGTCGGCACCCGAAAAACCCGGGGTACGCTCCGCGATCACGTTGAGAACGACATCGGGGCCGAGCGGCTTCGTGCGTGAATGTGTTTTCAAAATGTCCTCACGGTCTTTGCGGTCGGGGAGATCTATCATCACGCGACGGTCGAATCGGCCCGGTCGAAGGAGCGCAGGGTCGAGTACGTCAGGGCGGTTGGTAGCAGCCATGACGATGACCTTTTCATTCGGTTCGAAACCGTCCATCTCGACGAGAATCTGGTTGAGCGTCTGCTCGCGCTCGTCGTTGCCGCCGCCCACTCCGGTGCCACGCACGCGGCCTACCGCGTCAATCTCGTCAATGAA
>JADMIO010647604.1_pt1 | contig 13956 bp, 16 predicted proteins | sample 8958161 | NCBI WGS metagenome assembly JADMIO01 (sample SAMN16585339, study PRJNA669376) | soil metagenome | isolation source: Crop rotation soil | place: USA: Cullars Rotation, Alabama | collected 2011 | reverse complement strand
GCCGCGACTTCAAGTCACGTGAATTCCAAGCTTCGGATCCCACTGTGCTGGAAAGGTCCCAGGCTGAGCGCTGAGCGCGTCGGCGGCGCCAGAGAGATCGAGCACGGCGTCCTGCCGTACTGCCTCGCGCGCTTCATCGCGGCTCAAGAAGTCGATCGGCTTCCGGCGTAGCGACGGCAGCGAGCCTCTTTTATCCTCACTCATATTCTTCCCGTTCTCCTTGACCCGCGTCCGCCGTTGCCAAAACAACCGGGCGCCCGAGAGAACCCAGAGCCGTCAGTCACGTGAGAAAGAAAGACCGACGAGCTCCTCCCCTGTCAATATCTTTAGAAGATGAGGTGGCGTGTTAGCATGACCGCGGGTCGCGCGTAAAGAAAATAATGCAGCAGAGGCTTAGTCCAAATAACGGCGCAGCCGCGCCTCGAGCGGCGCTAGATCCTCGGGTGAGGTCAGCTCGAGGCGGTCGCTAAAAGTATGACCGACGACCCGGCCGCCGTCCCGGATGTAGTCGGCCAAGGCCGTGGTCACATGGCGCTCATTGCCGATCGCCGGCGCGTCGGCGAGATAACGTTCGATCTCAGGCGGTAGCCAATAAATCGGCAGACCGACCAAGGGGCTGAACGGATGTTGTGGCTTTTCGACGACTTCGATTACTTGGCCGCGCTGCAGCCGCACCCCGCTGCGGCTGCGGGTCGCCTCCAGGCCGAGATCCAAAACCCCGATCGCTGCGGTCGCCGGCTGGCGCCGGCCGCCAGCGACCAGTTCGGCAATATCCGTTTCGGGAAAGACGCTGTCGCAAGCGCAGGCCAAATATCCCGCGTTGCGATCGATCGCTGCCATTCCCCTCAAGACGGCATCCGCCACCCCGAGTCGTTGTGGTTGGAACATCATCCTGATCCCGGGTCGGCAATTCTCCAGATGAGCGATCAGCGACGAGTTGTTTGGATGGACGACGGCGACCAGTTGTTCCGCACCGGCGGCGATCAGGCGATCGAAGATCCATTCGATCAGTGGTCGCCCGAGCACCGGCACCATTGGCTTGCTGTAACGCTCGCCCAGAGCGCCCAAGCGTTTCCCCTGACCGGCGGCCACGACTACCGCGGCGAAAGCGATACGCTTCATTGCTTGGCTTCGAACGGAGCCGAATTCGACTCAATGGTCAGGCCGGTGGTCGTTACCGGCGCGGCGAAGATCTCGCTATTGCGGAGACCTGCCACCTCGGCGGCGTGGCCGATAGCGTCGATCACCGCTTGCTCACGATCGGGCAATACCAGGGCGAAGATCGCTCCGCCGCCACCGGCGCCGGTCAGCTTGGCGCCGAGCGCGCCGCCGGCACGCGCGCCGCGTACCAGCACCTCGACCTCCTTGCCGGCGCCTCCTTCGAATCCGCACAGACGCATCATCCGATCGACCAACTCCTGGTTACGGTCGATCTGTGACCCGAAGGCTTCGAGATCGCCTGCCAGCAGTGCGCTCTTTCCGCGCCATGCGGTTTCCCAGATCTGGGCGGCAAGCTCGATCATCGGCCCCTCGCCGGCACGCTTTTCACGCAGATACCGCTCGCGCATCGGCGCATGCACCGAGCCCGAGTTGCGGGCAATCCCGGTGGTTGCCACCACCAACTGCAACGGCGGTGTGTATGGGCCGAGCTTTTCATAGGTCACCAATGGCTCTTCGCCGATCGCCGCGTGCCATAGCTTGCCGTGATAGCTGAGGTACGCGATGTCGCCGAACACCGGGACATAGCGATCGGCAAAGCCGCAGACGACCCCCATGTCCTGTTCCTCGGCGCGTTGCGCGATCTCGGCGAGCACGTAGTCGTTGTAGCGGCGGCGGTCGAGATCGTAGATCTCGCGCAAGCCGGCGAGCACCGCCAATACCAGCACCGACGAGCCAGCCATCCCGCTCGAGGCCGGAATCGTCGTCCAGGTGCGGATCGTAACCCCCGCTCGCGCCATCCGCTCGCCGAGCACCGGGGCGTGGCGAAGCAGGGCGTTTAGCGCTGCCGCTTCGACCTCGAAGCCGCGCGCGTCGGCGATCGATCGCGGCTCGAATTCGGCGGCGCTGCCATCGCTGCGCTCGAATCGCAAAACCCTTGCTGCGCTCAAATCGGCGCCACCGCGCCGCTCGACCGCTGCCGAAATCGTCGCGTATGCCCCCTCGACCGCGTCGGTCGGGCTACCGACGATATTGATGCGCGCGGGTAGCGAAACCCGAATCATGGCGCGACTCTAGGCTTTTCGTCCGCAGGACGGAAGTTGCCGGATGGCCGAGCTGTCCGCGTCGGCCCGCGACCAAGTTGCCGCGGGGGCTTCACGATTTCGTCACTCTGGGGTAACTAAGATAGAGTACACGTGGCGACGCGGCTTGGCGGCGGCCGCGGTGCACGGATGGCGGAGGAGAGGTGGAGGGATGTTGGCGGACGGCCGCGGAAACCATATGCGCATTGCAGCGATCGACGTCGGTAGTAACTCCATTCACATGGTCGTTGCGCAAGTGGAGACCGACGGCCGGTTTCGCGTGCTCGATCGCGCCAAAGAGCGGGTGCGGCTCGGCGCCCGGACCCTATCGACCGGGCAGCTTTCCCCGGAGGCTATCGACGCAGGGGTCAAGACCCTCGGTGCCTTCAAGACACTCGCCGAGCGGCAAGGCGCGATCCGCATCCAGGCGGTGGCGACCAGCGCCGTGCGCGAGGCGATCAACGGCGGCGACTTCGTGCAGCGGGTGAGGGATGAAATCGGTCTGCGGGTGCGAGTCATCCCCGGGCGCGAGGAAGCTCGCCTGATCTACCTCGGCGTTGCCCATGCCGTCGACCTTCGCCATCACCGCAGTCTGATCGTCGATGCCGGTGGCGGCAGCGTTGAGATCATCTTGATCGACAACGGCGACGCCAAGCATCTTTACAGCGTCAAGCTCGGGGTAACCCGCTTGAGTGAGAAGTTCATCGGTAACGACCCGCCGACGTCGAAGGAGATGAAAGCGCTCGAAGAACACATCGAGAGCGCGCTCGAGCCGGTGCTGGCCGAATGCGGCGAGGCGAAGATCGATCGGATGATCGGCACTTCGGGTACGATGTTGAATCTGGTGGCGATGACCGCCCATCTGCGCGGCCAGGATCCCGAAGGCCACTTGAACAATCTGACGGCGGAGGCGGCCGAGATCGCCAAGCTGCGCCGCATGATTCAGAAGGGGGACCGGCAAGAGCGCTTGAAAATTCCGGGCATGGACGCCAAGCGTGTCGATCTCATCATCCCGGGCGCTTGTCTCGCCGATACCTTGCTTCGCCGTCTCGGCATCGAACAGATGATGGCGTGTACCTGGGCGCTGCGTGAGGGTGTGCTACTCGATTTCATTGCCCGCCATCCGCGCCGGATTGCCGAAGCCGAGGTCTTTCCCGATCCGCGCCTGCGGAGCGTCGCGCGTCTGCTGCGCCATTGCGGCGACAGCGGCGAGCACGGCGCCCACGTTCGCCGCCTGGCCGGCCAGTTGTTCGACCAGCTGCGCGCGGACCTCGATCTTCCTGCCGAAAGTGTCGAGCTGCTCGAGCACGCCGCGCTCTTGCACGATGTCGGTCACCACATCAGCCACCAGGACCATCAGCGCCATTCTTATTACATGATCGTCAATGCCGAGTTGCTCGGATTCACTCGCGAAGAAATTGAGTTGGTCGCTCTCATCGCCCGTTATCATCGTAAGACGCCGCCCAAGGACAGCGACGACGGCTACGGCAATCTCTCCAAGAGCCAAAAGCGGGTGGTGCGCGCCTTGAGCGCGCTTTTGCGGATCGCCGACGGACTCGATCGTAGTCATTATGGCGTCGTGCGCGAGGTCAGCATCGCTCGCCGCGGCGGCAAGATTGTGATCCGCCTCCACACCGCCGGCGATGATGCCGAGCTCGAGCTGTGGGAGGCCGAGCGGCGGGCCGGTCTGCTAGAAGATATCCTCGGTCTTGACGTCGACTTCCAAGTGGCAGAAAGCATCCGCAATGCTCAAAGAACCGCATCCGTATCCCGGTAAGCTGGTGGTCGTCGAAGGTATCGACGGCTCGGGTAAATCGACTCAGATCGCTTTGCTCCAACGGTGGTTGGTGTCGCGCGGCCACAAGGTGTTTTTCACCGAGTGGAACTCTTCGGAGCTGGTCCGCCGCTCGATGAAGCGCGGCAAGAAGAAGGATCTGCTGACACCGACGACCTTCAGTCTGCTGCACGCGGTCGATTTCGCCGATCGCTTGAATTACAGCATCATCCCGCCGCTCAAGGCCGGCATGATCGTGCTCGCCGACCGCTACGTCTACACCGCCTTTGCTCGTGACGCTGCCCGCGGTGTTCATCCCGATTGGGTCCGCGCCGTCTACAGCTTTGCTCCGCGTCCCGATCTCGCCCTCTACTTCCGTGTGCCGATCGAGCTGTCGTTGCAGCGCATCCTCGGCGGTCGCGCCAAGCTCAAGTATCACGAGGCGGGAATGGACCTCGGCCTCAGCACCAATCCGGCTGAAAGCTTTCGTCTCTTCCAGGGCCGGGTGCTCGACACCTACGACGCTCTCACCGAAGAGTTCGGGCTGAAGGTCGTCGATGCGCGCGGCGACATCAACAGCCAACAGCTGCTGGTGCGCGACATGGCGCGCGAGATCTTGCGCGACTATGCCGGCTCGCACTCGCGCAGTGGCAGCGGCGAGGCGGCCTGATGCACGACGATCCCAAGCACTGGTACGGCACCGGAATGCCGTACATGAATATCGATGGACTGCGCGGCAGCCTGATCGTCATCGAAGGCACCGACGGCGTTGGCCGCTCCACCCAGATCGATCGTCTCGCTCCGTGGCTCGAAATCGAAGGTTATGCCGTAACCCAGACCGGTTGGACGCGTTCGCCTTTGCTGGCGGAAACGATCGACGAGGCCAAGGCCGGCCATCAGCTCACGGTCAAGACTTTCGGCCTGCTGTATGCCGCCGATTTCGCCGATCGTCTGGAGAATGAAATCATCCCGGCGTTGCGGGCCGGCTTCATCGTCATCGCCGACCGCTACATGTACACCGCCTTCGCGCGCAACGCCGTAATGGGCGCCGACACCAATTGGAGCCGCCAGCTATTCGGCTTTGCGCTGGTGCCCGATCTGGTTCTCTATCTGAAGATCGACGTCAACACTCTCATCCCGCGAGTGCTCGAGGGCAACGGCATGGACTATTGGGAATCGGGCATGCACCTGAAGCTCGGCAGCGACATCTTCGATTCGTTTTCGCATTACCAAAGCCGCCTGATCCGCGAATACGACCGTCTCGCCGAGGAGTTCGAGTTCGTCAGTGTCGAGGCCGGCCGCTCGCCCGAGACGATCCAGTCGGAGCTCCGCCGCCACATCGGTGAATACTTCGCGCGCAGCAAGCGCAAGGAGGCGCGTCGATCCCGCCCGCGACCGGCCGCCACCACCTGAGCTGGCATGGCCATGGAGGTGGGAGCGGAGATCGAAGCGAAACTGGCGGTTGCCGATCCCGCGCTCCTGCGCGCGCTCGCTCGTCGCCAACAACTCGGGCCCTATAAGCTTATCCCGTGGGGACGCGTCCACCTTCATTCGCTGTACGCCGACACCAAGGGTTTGGTGCTTGCGCGCGGCGGTATCGCGCTTCGCTTTCGCCGCATGACCGGTTCTCCTCGTGCCCGGCCGCGCTGGGAGGCGACGATCAAATGGGCGGGGCAGGTCGACGGCGACGTTCATCATCGCCCCGAGATCAACATTCCGCTCGATGAGGCTCCGACCTTTCCGCTGCTGCTCCAAAACGAGATCTTGAAGGCGCACCTTTCGGCGTGGCTTTGCGGGCGCCGGTTGGTGCCGCTGTTCGTTACCGACATTGTGCGTCAGCGCCGCCAACTGGTGCGCGATTCCGACCAGGAAGGGGAGGGCCTCGCGGAGCTGGCGCTCGATGAGGTCGAGATTCGCGCCACGCCCGAGTCAGAGCCGCTGCTCCGCTATTGCGAGATCGAGATCGAGAAACTCGCCGGCAGCAAAGAGGACGTCGCCGACAGCGCCGAGATCCTCAAGCGAGAGCTCAATCTCGAGCCGTCGCCGGCGACCAAGTTCGGGCGGGCGATGGCGCTGGTTCACCCGCAAGTGAAATTCGGGGAGCGGCCGAAAATTGCGTCCCGCGCCGATGAGCGCGGCGATATCGTGGCCGCTCGGCTCGCCGCCGCTCAACTGCGGCGCTTGCGCCAAAGCGACCCGATCATACGTCTTGGCCGCGACGCGGAAGGGGTGCATGCGATGCGGGTCGCGATACGGCGATTGCGAACCCTGACCGCCGCGTTCGAGCAAGCGCTGCCGAAAGATGTCGCTGCGCGGTTGGAAGCCGAATTGGAATGGTTGGGAGACGGGCTCGCGACTGCCCGCGAGCTGGACGTCGAGATCGAGCGCTTGCAGCAATTCGACACCCATGCGCCGCCGGCATTGCGCCTGGCGCTGGAGCGATTGCGATTACAATTGAATCAACAACGCCAAGAGGCGGGTACCGCGATCGTAGCGATCTTCGATGGCGCGCGTTATCGCCGACTGTTGCTCGGCCTCGAACGCATCGCCGAGCGACCGCGACCAGCGCCGGGTGCACCTGTGCTTGGCGCGATTGCCTACGAGTCGGTGCGGCGCAGCCTCAAACGGCTGCGCCGCTGCGCCAAGCAGGAAGAGTCGCCGAGCGTCGAGACCATGCATGCCTTGCGCATTCGCACCAAGCGCTTGCGTTACATCCTCGAGTTCGTCTCCGATCTCGCCGGTAAGTCGATCGACCGCACGCTCAAGGAATTGACCGGCCTGCAAGAGGTTCTCGGTCGCTATCACGACGCGATTCGCGCTACCGAACGCATCCAGGGATACGTTGCTCACGCCGATGCTCGTACCGATGCGACCCAAGTGCTGGCACTCGGCGCGCTGCTGGGAGCGCAGCTGCAAGCGGCGGAAGAGGAGAGACGACGCTTCGCCAAGATCTGGCGCCGCTGGCGCAAAGGCAAACGACACCGCCACCTGAAGCAGGTTCTCGACCGTTTGAAGCGTCTCACCCCGCCGGCTTTACTGGGGTAACAAGCCGCATCCTCCCCGATGAAAATCATCACCTGGAACGTCAACGGCATCCGCGCTCGCCAAGCGCAAGTGCACGAGCTGATCGAGCAGGAACAGCCCGACGTGCTCTGCCTGCAAGAGCTCAAGGCCAAGCAGGAACAGATCCCCGAATCACTCTGTGCCCTCGGCGGTTATTGGTGCTACTGGCACGGCGCCGCGGCGTACTCCGGGGTGAGCCTGCATCTCCGCAAACAGCGATTCTCGGCCGAGCCCGCCTTTAGTCATCCCAGCTTCGATCACGAAACCCGCATCGTGGTCGCTGCTGTCGGCAAACTGATCGTCGCTTCGGTATACGTTCCGAACGGAGGCAAAGATTTCAATGCCAAGATCGCGTTCATGAAGGCGCTCGAGGAGTACGCCGCCGCAGCCCGTCTTTCGGAGCATCGGCTGATCATCTGCGGCGATCTCAATGTGGCGCGTACCGACCGCGATGTTCATCCCAAGGAACGCAAACCAAACGCCATCGGCCAGCGATCCGACGAGCGCGAGCTGTTCGAGCGCATCCTTGCCGGTGGCTTAGTCGATGTTGGCCGAGCCCTCGACCCGGACAACGACAACCTCTTCACCTGGTGGGCACCCTGGCGCAGTTTGCGCCAGCGCAACATCGGCTGGCGGCTCGATTACATGCTGGCGAGCGAACCGGTGGCGCGCGAGGCGACCGCGTCGAAAGTGCTGCGCGAGTTCGGCACCAGCGATCACGGCGCGGTGGTGATCAACTTCAGCGATTCGATTGGTTCAGATTGACAACCAGCGAGGCATGGAAGGTGTGAGAATATTAGCCCGTCGCGGTGTCAGGTCCTCTCCACCGTGAGCACTTTTGCGAACGGGGGAGAGTCAGAGAGGGGGCCCGAGCGCACTGGTGGAACTGGAGCCGCCGCTCGCCCTCTCCCTGACCCTCTCCCGTTCGCAGAAGTGCTCACGGGCGAGGGGACCATTTTCCGCATCGTCATAATTTCTTCACAGCATCATGACCCCGCGACTCCAGGCCTCGCCGAATCCTGGAATGGTGCGATAATCCACTGCGCCATGGCAGCGAAACCCAAACCCTCCAAGCTTCCCAAGGATTTCCACGCCCAGCTGGCGCTGCTGGTGAAGGACGCGCCCGAGGGCGATCAATGGCTCCACGAGATCAAGTTCGACGGCTACCGCATCGGCGCATTGATCGACAATGGCAAAGTTCGTCTCCTCAGCCGCAACGGCAACGATTGGACCAGTAGGTTTCCCACCATTGTTGCCGCCTGTTCTCGCTTGCCGGTCAAAACCGCCTTGCTCGACGGCGAGGTCGCGGCGGTGCTCGCCGATGGCCGTACCAGCTTTCAGGCGTTGCAGAATACTTTCTCCGCCAGCTCCCCCTTGCCGCTGGTGTTCTTCGTCTTCGACCTGCTTCATCTCGATGGAATAGCGGTGTGCGAACTCGGCCTGGAAGAACGGAAGCGGAGGCTGAAACCGTTGATCGGCCGCGGCAAGAGCGAGGTCGTTCGCTATTCCGATCACGTCATCGGCGGCGGGCCGGCGTTCTTCGTGCGCGCGTGCGAGCTCGGCGCCGAGGGCATCATCTCGAAGCGGCGCGACCTGCCGTATCGCGCCGGCCGCGGTGGTAGCTGGCTGAAGATCAAATGCATCAAGCGCCAGGAGTTGGTCATCGGCGGCTTCACCGAGCCGCAAGGCTCGCGCGCCGGGTTGGGGGCGCTGTTGGTCGGTTATTTCGAAGCCGGCGAATTGCGGTTCGCCGGCAAGGTCGGCACCGGCTTCACCAACCAAAGCGCGACGCAGCTTCGTCGTCAGCTCGAAGCGATCGAAGAATCGAGCTGCCCGTTCACGCCGCGTCCGGCGGGCGCGCTGGCGCGTGTGGCGCATTGGGTGAAGCCGAAGTTGGTAGCGGAGATCGCCTTCAGCGAGTGGACCGATGACGGCAAGATTCGCCATCCTTCGTTCCAGGGGCTGCGCGCCGACAAGCGCGCCAAGGATGTGGTCCGCGAAATGCCGGTATGAAAACCTTAGGCCGGGTGGTCAATCGGAGGAGATCGAAATGGCAATCATCTACATCATGAGACACGGGATCGCCGAGGATGCCGGGGCTTCGCTGCCGGACTCCGAGCGGCGTCTGACGGACGAGGGTCGGCAGAAGACGTCCGAAGTCGCTCGCGGCCTCAAGTTGCTCGACGTAAAGCCCGAGGTCGTCTTGGCAAGTCCGCTGGTGCGGGCTTGGCAAACGGCTGAGATTGCGACCGACATCCTTGGTGCCAAACGGCTCGAAGAGTACAAGCCATTGGCACCTGGGGGATCGTCCGAGATGATCGTTCGAGGGCTCAAAGACTACTCGCGCGTCGGTGAGCTGATGCTGGTGGGACACGAGCCCAGTGTCGGTGAGCTGGCATCGTATTTTTTGACTGGGTCGTCGGGCCTGGTACCACTAGCGTTCAAAAAGGCGGCGGTGGCGGCAATCGAGGTCGGGGTGCTACCGCCGCGTGTCGCCGGGGCATTGTTGTGGTTCATGACCCCCAAGCAGATCCGACAGATCCGCGGATGACCTCGCAGGCTAAAGCCTGCGGCTACCGGGATGGCCTCCGAATGTAGGCTCAAGCTTTAGCCGGCGAGAACATCTTGTGCCGCTCGTAGCGCGTGGCACGCTGACTTTGAGCGTGCGCCGATGAGCATTACCGTCGTTTCCTACAACGTCCACCGCTGCGTCGGCTCCGACGGCGAGCACGATCCCGATCGCGTCGCTAAGGTGATTGCGGAGATCGCACCGGACTTGGTGGCGCTCCAGGAGGTCGACTCGCGCTACCACATCGAGCACGGAGTCGATCAGATCGATTATCTCGCGCGCGCTACCGGCCTGCATCCGATCGCGGGTCCGACGATGATCCGCGACGACGCTTCGTACGGCAATGCGTTGCTTACCCGCTGGCCGCCGCTGGCGGTGCAGCAGATCGACTTGAGTGTCGACCACCGTCGCGAGCGGCGCGGCGCCATCGACGCTTCGTTCGACATCATGGGTATCCATCTGCGGGTCGTCGTCACCCACTTCGGGCTCGGGCTGTGGGAGCGTCGGCTGCAAACCACCGTACTGCTGCGGTTGCTGGGCGACGCCCATGAGCCGATCACGCTCTTGTGCGGCGACTTCAACGAGTGGGTGCCGCGCTGGCCGACGGTGCGCTTGCTCGACGCCCACCTCGGGCGCTCACGCTCGGTACGAACCTTTCCGGCGCGTTGGCCCGCGCTCGGACTCGACCGCATCTGGGCTCACCCAAGCGACGCGGTGACAGGCGTGCGTGCACACCGGTCGGTTCTTGCCCGCAATGCCTCCGATCACCTGCCGTTGGTGGTGACTGTCGAGCTACCAGCACGAAATTCATCTCCCCCACTCCGACATTTAAGGTGAATCTCGCCCCCTCATCCTTCGCCCTCTGCCGCCAGACTGCGGGAGAGGGAACCTTCTCGACGGAAGAGGAGGCGGCGCGCAATGGTGGTGAACATCAGCAGTACGATGAGCAGGAAGATAGCCTTGGCCGGTAGCGATCCGCGAGCGGCGGTGGCGAGCCCATGGGCAAAGAGCGTCATCATCGCAAGACCGGGCAACATGCCGAACAACGTGCCGAGCGCGAAGTCTCGCGCCTTCACTTGCGAGATGCCCGCGATCAGATTGACTACCGTGAACGGCGCCACCGGAACCATTCGTACGAAGGCGACCGCCAGCGCGCCGTGCGATGCTAGGCGGCGGCGAACCCGATTGAGCTTGCTGCCGGCAATTCGACGCACCACGTCCTTGCCCAGCGCGCGCCCGAGGCCGTAGCCCGCCATCGCTCCAAAGAACAACCCCACGCCGGCATAGACGAAGCCGATCCAGGGACCAAACGCCAATGCCGTTGCGATCACCAAAGCAGTAACCGGCACGAACAGCAGCGAGCCGATCAGAAAGGCAAGGGTGGTGACCACCGGCGCCCAGCGAGTGGCGCTCCAGCGCGAGGCAACTTCTGCCAGGTAGCTCGGATTGATCCATTCGCGCATGACCGGCGATTGCCAGAAGATCACCAAGGTTACCGCGGCGAACAGAATCGCACCCCACATCCACAGCTTCGCCGTCGAGCCACGTTCGGAAATCGGAACTCCAATGGTTTCGAGCACGACGTCCGATGCGATTGGGCGGTCGGGGTCGACGACCTCGGCGTCGGGCATCATCTGCTCCAGCCATTCCGGGACTTCGTCGTTGAGCGGAGCGAGCGTGTTGGGGCGACGGCGCAGTACTTCGATCGCGGCACTGATCGAGCCGAGCCGTTCGATGTGTTCGGCGATCACTTCCGCTGAGGTGTCGAGATGCTCCCCGAGCAGGCGGTTGCGGAACTGTGCAATCGCCGCCCGCGTCTCGTCGTTCTCGGCTTCGATGGCGACATCGCATTCGCTGTCGAGCCCCATCGAGCGGTTGTTGAGGTTGGACGAGCCGACGCGCACCAGGGCGTCGTCGATGACCATCATCTTGGCATGCACAGTGTACCGACATTCGCCTAAGTCCGGCACTTTCGGACAATAAAGCCGCAAGCGATGGTGACGGTCGGCGGCGCGGAGCCGACGGAGCATGCGCGTGCGCAACACGCCCATGGTACTTTCCTCGAGCCAACCGGCGCAGGTTTGGGTGGTGATGACGACGACTTCGGGTCCGTTCTTCTCGCGCAGGCGGGCGGCGATCGCCTCACCAACGTTGCGTGCCGTCAGGTACTGACATTCGATGTAGATGTGGCGCCGCGCCGCCGCGATCGCATCGACGTAGAGGCGCTCGATCTGTCGACTCTCGTCCTCCGGGTCGCTGCAGACGATCGCGGCGGTGACGTCGTGCATGTCAGGTATCAATGTCGCCGGCCAAGCATCGAAATCGCGAGCCGGTGGTGTGAGGGTTTGTCCGGTCGCCCGTCGCCAGCGCTCGCGCGCCAGATCCCCGAGCGCCGCCGCCGCATCGCCGTCTAGCGCCATCATCGCATCGTGGTACGGCCCGAGTTGCTTCCCCGATGATGGGTCGCAGCGGCGCGGTTCGACGCCGAGATGATCGGGTGTGTCCCAGCGCCCGGGCGCGAAGTCAATGCCGCCGACAAAGGCGATCGAGTCGTCGATCACCACCACTTTTTGGTGGTGCGAGGCGCCGATCGCATGGCGATCGTCGAGCCGAAAGTGGAAGCGCTCGTCGGTCCACCACTGGAAGCGGTATTCCGGGAGCAGCTGGCGCTCGAGCGAGTAGAGCAGGGGATAGTCCCAGTCGAGGACGTGAATCTCCAGCTCCGGACGGCGCTGGAGCAGCCCGTTGAGGAACTCATCGATTCGGAGCGCTGGCTGATCGCTCGACGCAGCTGCCTGCGGTCGCAGATCGATTGCGCCATTGAAGTCCCAGGCCAAGATCAGAATCGATCGTTGCGCTCTCTCGGCCGCCGCGACGAACGCCGCATAATAGTCGGCGCCATCGACGAGAAAGGCAACGCGCCCAGCTCGGGCGCGTCGCCAGCAGTTCCGGCCCTCGACACAGATGGAACCGGACGACCCTCTAGACTTGTCCTGAGCTCGGTCGAAGGGCGGTCGCGCAGCCGCGACCTCCTCAGGCCGAATCGATAAATGCCCCATGACACCGCCCCGATTCCGTTCGCGCTGCCTATCCTCCCAAGCTTGTACGCGGGAGGAGGAAGCCGACGCCCATCGCGTCGGCGTCGCGAGGCATCAAGTCAAGTCACTGGCCTCTTGATCGTGGCCGTTGGTGTGCAGGCCGAACCGCTCATTCACCTCGCCCATCTTATCGGCGAGATCCTGGCGTAGCTCGGACCCCGGCTTGGGTGCGAACAGGAGGGCCAAGCCGGCGCCCAGAAGTAAGCCGGCGCCGAAGATGCTGAAGGCGGCAAACATGTCGCCGCCGGTGTCGCTCTTGGTCGCCTGCATTCGCAGCGTTTGCGCCAACTCTTCACGAGTCGGCAAGGCATTCAGGATATCTTCCAACTTCATCTTGATCTCCTCTCAATTCGAGATGTTCACTCTGATCCCATTTCCCGCATCACTGAGAACTTTGATCCTATTGAATCGCCGCGCCGTGCGGCATGTCGCCGTCTCGGACGAGATCGAGACGCATCCCGATCTCACGCGCCAGAACGCCGATCGCGATCCGGCTCGCTAGGCTGAACAACGTGCGATTGACCCGAGTGGCCAAGCCGCCGCCGAGGACGTAGCCGGCACCGGCGGCGATCGCGACTGTGGTGTAGGGCCGCTCTTTCACTTGTCGTTCGAGGTACTCTTGCACGCCGTCGACGACGTCACGCACGTCCTGCATCAAGCTCTCGGCATCTTGGGTGAGCTGTCGGCGTGGGTTCTGGGTCGCGTTGGCGGGCCGAGGTCGCCGAGCATTGGGCTCGGAGGGCCGTGTCGGTTCGGGATGGCGGGCTGCTTCGTCGATCGTAGCCATGATGTTTCCTCACAATCGCGAGCTGGCGCGCGCGAACACGTAGCCGAAGGCGAGGGCGGAGAGCACGGCGAGAACCGGTCGGTCGTTCACCAGGCCGCGAGCCTGTCGATCCAAGTCGCCAAACTGGTCGCGTGCTTGCCGGTAAATGTCTTCGGCCTTGTTGGTCAGATTTCGAACATTGCGTTGGGTGGTGGCCATCAGCGTAAATCTCCTTCCGAAGCGATGACGATCTGTGGTGGCGGCGGAGTCGCCCGAGTTCCGAGCCAAATTCCGACTACGAGTCCGCCGGCGAGCCATAACAAGGGGTTTTCGCGGATGTGGTCGGAGAGGCTGATCGTGTGGCGTGCTGCCGTGGTCAGCTCGTGGACCGCGCTTTCCAGCACATTGGGATCCTAAGCTTAGAATTCCACGTGGACAAGTTGTCG